>Ga0210003_1003993_pt1 | contig 11788 bp, 10 predicted proteins | sample LantaG_FD_182804 | JGI IMG/M metagenome (GOLD analysis project Ga0210003, IMG submission 182804) | Deep subsurface microbial communities from Baltic Sea to uncover new lineages of life (NeLLi) - Landsort_02402 metaG (SPAdes) (version 2) | ecosystem: Environmental > Aquatic > Marine > Oceanic >...
ACCGGGTCTTGTGATTAATTCAGAAGGTTGGGCGGTTAAGCGAGTAACTTCTGGTACTGATGGCGGCGGTTATACGACTTCAACTGTTCGTTGGGCGGTGAAAGCTGGTCGTCCGACTACTTCCAAATATTTTGCCTTTACTGCCGCTTCTGTTGCTTCAATTCCGGAATCTTGTTTTGGAGCGTAAATTATGGATCTCAATTGTGTCCATGAAATAGTTAAACCGGTCACAGTTGCTGAAGTAACTGCTCCAATCACAGTTGCTGAAGTAACTGCTCCAATCACGGTCGCCGAAATAACTGCTCAATTAAATGCGCTGATCAAGGGAATTGATTATGTAGCAGGACAAAGCGGTATAGATGCTTCCGCTGAAGCTTTAATAAGTATATCATACGGACACCATGAAGTCCATGAAGGTAACTCGTATTGGGCCGGATTCAATGCGACATTAACAAATGGACAAGAATTGAATTTTGCATTACAGACACCAGATAGTGATGCTTTACTTCACATGCTTATCGTTTTAGATATCACTGCCGTCTGTACATTTACTCTTACAGAAGGTTGTACAATATCTGGTGGTAGTGCTGGTGTTGATTATAATCGTAGAAGATCGAGCGAGAATGTCAGTGGTGCAACGATAAAAACTGGTTCTACCGGGGGTGAAGATATAATTACTCCAACTGGTGGAACTGTGATATGGACAGAGACTTTTGGAGTGCGTGCTATCGCTTGGAGCAGAAACAATGGTGAAGAAGTTATATTAAAACCGAATACAATTTATTTCTTTAAGGTGTTGAATGGAACTACCACCCAAAATGTCACTTTGCGATTAGATTACTATTTGCACGCTGATAAGAACACCATATAACATAGAAAGATTTTGCAATGTCAGAACCTATTTCACATGAATATCTTCCTGTTACATACAAGGAATGTAAAGAACGACACGAAGAACTAATCGATAAAATGGAAGATATCCTTGTAAATATTCGCGGCGATGATAGAGGAGATAAGCTTGGTTTACGACAGGAATTTGTAGAAGTCAAAACTAGTGTTGATGGTTTGACTATAACCGTCAACGATATGAAAACCAAGCAAAGGAGCAATTGGGACAATATCAACGTATTAACCCAAGAAGTCCAGAAGCTTAAAGATGCAATGCCAGCATCTTTCGCTAACGGTGGTTCTGCAAAGAAGACTGCCTCCATAGCTAGTATTTCTGGTGCTGTTGTGATCGGGGTATGGTATGGTCTTGAATTTGCTTTTAAGATCATTTATGCTAGATTTTCTGGTGGTTCTGGTAATTAACTTCTTTCTTTCCTCTCTCACGCGCGTGTGCGTGCGCACACGTTACAACTTCTTCTTTCCTAACTGGTAATAAACGCACCCCTTTGGGGTGCTATTACCAGTTTAAGGATAAAGCAAATAAATTCATTCCATAAAACCCCTAAAGGGGTTTTATGTGTTTTAAGAAAGAAAATATCATTGGGTAAATCAAAAAGATTTTGCGCCAGCAGAACTGAATAAACAATATCGTTTATACGACGGCGGATCTTCTTACACGTTATACATGGGTAAACCCATGTATAACGTGTAATTGTTTTAGGAATGTAATAATGAAACGAGACCAAAAGAAAGAAAGAAGAATACGTACGAGGCTGTACGAGAAACATGGACATCTTATTGGATGTAAAACAGAAGATATTCCAGTTGAACATAGATCTCCTCGTGGAGGATTACGTTGTTTCAAAAAGATTATTCCGCGTGATAAGAATGGGAATAAGCTTTACAATGAAGAAAGAAAGCGTTGTGGAAACAATTGTGCAAGGGGAAGTCTTTACTGCAAGAAGCATGGTGGTGCAAATACAAAATCTTTGGTAAAGGGTACCCGGACAAGCCTTGATCTATACAAGGGTGCATACAATCACGAAGTAAGCAATGTGTTGACAACGTTCCTTTCTGATCCTTCAATCTTGGATCATAAAATGGAATTGGCAACGTTGCGCACGATGTTGACACAGTACATTGAAAGATATAGCAATAACAAGCCGGTTCATAATCCAAGAAAGTTAATTACGTACATTCAGGAGATTATTGAATCCGACAAGATAATAATGCAGAGTGAAAAATTCATGTTGATAAAGCAAATAGTTGATAATGAAACTTCACTCACAGATGGCAATGTAATTGATAGAATTACAAGGCTTGTAGAAAATATTGGTAAATCAATTGAAAGAATCGACCGAATAGAACGTAAGAGTGATTACTTCTTAACTCCTGAGGGATTTAAGATTGTTCTGCGTACGATAATAGAACTTGTGAACACTCACGTCACAGATGTGAACGCACAAGATGCAATAAGAAAAGGACTCACGGAAGCCAGCACAAGAACGTCTGGTGAAATGAAGGGTCCAGTGGTTGATGCAGAAATTACTTATGAAAACGAGCCAAGTACAAAACACGATTAAACAGTATTTCATCATAATGGCAAGTGAATCCATTACAGATGAAATACGTGAAAAGAATTTACGTACACTTAGAATTCAAATAGATAAGTGTTCTGTCAAGTTATTGCTTTCAGCAGTCCAAAAAGAATTGGGCTGTAGGAAGAACTCATTTGTTTACAATCTGTTTTTGAACAACATTCTTTTTGCTGGTAAACTATGAATACAGTTGAAATGATTTATAATTTGTTTCCATACATTGGTTGCCCAACTTGGGAAAACTTCTGTGTGGTGATTGATGGAAATCAATGGAGACACGGTAGGCACTTTGGTAAATGCATTGGCGTTGAAGTTGAATGCTTACGTTGTCTTGCTGAAAAGTATTCTGAAATAGCAACACATTTTCAATTTGGAAAAAAGCTTGAAAAGCACGAAAATGTAACTGAAAAAGTATTCAATTCACTTACCATAGACGATCAGCGTAAGTACGTACTGGCCAGAGTTGGTAAGCGCCTTGAAAAGATAGCGCAAGATGGCAAAATTATCGCGTTCTGGTCTAAACGATAAAAAGCTTTTTGTAGACAATCCGTTCAAATATCTTGCGCAAGGTTTATCTTCAAGTGTTGCGGATGTGTGGGAAGAAGAACCAGTAGACATTGAAACATTTATCAATGACAAGCGGTTCCTTAACAATGCTTGGGATGAAAAGAATCAAAGGGGTTGCCGTCCCAAAATAATGGAAATTGCTAAGGGGTTGTCTGATCCAAAGGTACGTGAGGGGTTCCTTCTTCTAGGCAAAGGATCAGGAAAAGATTATGTTTCCAGCATACTACACCTTTATGGAATTTATTTATGTGAATGCATGTACAGCCCACAGAACTTTTACGGGCTTAGTCCGGGTAGTGCAATTTATTTCATCAATGTTGCCAGAAACGAAGAACAGGCTAAGAATGTGTTCTTCAAAGAATTTATTGGTCACCTGCATAACTGTGCTTGGTTTGAGAGTAAGTACCTAGAACCGGGTAAACAACATGTTGAATTCTTGAAGAATGTTGTTGCTTTAAGCGGCAATAGTCAAGCATTCAGTTGGTTGGGGTATAATACGATTCAATGGGTTGGTGATGAAATTGCATTCTTCTTAGAAAGCAACGCTAAGGATGAAGATGCTAAGGATTCAAAAGCAGAAGAGTGTTGGGAAGCTGCATTTGGTTCCTGTAAGACACGATTTCCAAAACATTACAAGATGATTGGGATCACCACCCCGCGTTACGATGATGATTTTGTAATGCAGAAGTTTGAAAGTCTTAAGCGTAGAATGGAAGAGGGGGCTGGGGATGCGTATGTGATGCAGTTGGCTACATGGGACATACACCCCAGCCTTACCAAGGAAGACTTCAAGGACTCGCTTGAAAGGGACTATCGGCGCACAATGCGGGACTTTGGTGCGCAACCAATGGGTGTTATTACTTCATTCTGGGGTGATCCGGAGTTTATTGAACATAATGTGTGTGAATTCTGTAAGGAATGTCCGGTTTACTTACAACGTGATGAGCAACGTGATGTGTACACTTGTTGGGAAAATGATGAATGCAAGGCAAACGCTTATCGCGGCAATGGTGAATTCCATGATTGGTTTGCTCCTGATTATGATGCAGAATATTACATGCATTTTGACTTATCAAAAAATAAGGATAAGACGGCGTTTTCGTTGGGGCATGTGATAGACTGGGTTGAAGTAAAGCTTAATCCTGCAGATTTGTTGCTACATGATTCTGCTGTTGACTTGAAAAATTTGGATGAAGATGATTTACACGAAGAGCGACCAATCATTAAAATGGATTTCATTGGATGGGTTGACCCGTCGCGGGGCAGGGACACGAGGTTGACAAGAAATAGAGAAGTGTATTACAATGGGTTGTTGACCTACATAATTAATCAATTAATTGAAAAACGATTCAACATAGCTAAGGCCACTTTCGATCAATTTCAGTGTTTGGTAGGAGAAACACTGATTCACACCAATAGGGGAACCTTACAACTCCACGATGTCAACGCTGGAGACACGGTTGCCACTAGAACTGGTCCCGGATTGATAAAAAACAAATTTCAATACAAAAATGTTCCATTAGTAAAAATAACAACAGCAAGGGGAAATGAATTAGTTGGTACACCAAATCACAAGATATTGTTAGACAATGGAGATTGGAAGAAATTGTCTGATATAACTATCCACGATATGGTGAAAATGAATGACGAATCTTATTCTCAGCAATTAGATTGTAAAGAATATGTTCGATTACATTCAAGCGTAAAATTTGGAAGAAGCGTGTATGCGCGTTATAAAGATTTAGAAGTTCCTTGCTATTTGGAAGAGAAGTTAGCTGAATTGTTGGGTGTTATCTGGGGTGACGGAAATTTTGAAAGAGGCGGTGATAAGGTTGCAATTTCTGTAGTAGATAAAAATCACAAAGCGCACATTAAGAATTTAATTAAAGACGTTTTTAAGATTGAATGTTGTGATTCTAGAGGATTGTACTTCAGTTGTAAGGCGCTTGGTGATTATTTCAGAACAAACAATTTAATTAAAAAATCGTACAATAAGACTTTGGAAATACCAGAACAGATTATGCGTTCTCCGAATAGTGTCGTGGGGGCATTTTTGCGTGGATTGTATGACGCTGATGGAAGTGTGGATAAAAATGATGGATGTTGTGTGCTGACTAGTTCAAGCTTGGTTTTGGTGAAACAGGTTAAATACTTGTTGCAGATGCGATTTGGCATAAGGGCTAACATTATTACTTGTGAACGAGATGGTAGTGAGGGTTCTTTTGGTTCAACGAATTCCATATATCACTTAAGAATGATTGGTAAAAGAAAACTGTTTTTTGATTGTGTTGGTTTTTCGCATAAAAAGAAAATGGATAGGTTAAAACTTCACATCGATAAAAATGGAAGGAATCTTCGCGAACGTGTGGTAAAAATAGAGTGCGGGTTGACTGGAGATGTGTATGATCTCGAAGTAGATGGAGATCATTCGTATGTGGCCAACGGTTACATATCACACAACAGTCACCAGTTTAAGCAAGACATTGAAGATCGTGGTATAGAAACAGAATTAGTTTCACTGGACAGGACAGATGAAGTGCCGGTGAATGCTAAGAATTGTTTCATTGAAAATCGTGTCATTTACCCGTATGTTAGGATATTTGCTAAAGAAGCAAGATATTTGAAATATATTGGAAACAAGGTGGACCATCCGACCGGTAAGGGTAAAGACATCTGTGATTCGGTTTTTGGCACTGTATATAATTGTCAAAAAGAACAAACTGGCAGTACGCACTTCACGGTTGTAGAAACTTCGAATCGTGATTAAGCGTCATTTTATTCTGTTGGAAAGATTTTATAGAAAAGAGGTTTGTCATGAAAAGAAAAAATGCAACTTGGACCGGTAACACTACTGTCTCCAAGTCAGCTTCTGGATTTGTTGAAGGATACTGGAGTTCTTCCGGCTATATTCAGCCGGTAATTATTCATGTGGATGATAGTGAAGCTTATGACCTGTATAAAGAGAATGAATGGCTTTTTGCAGTAATCAACCGTATCGTGGCTGATTGCACACAGGTCGATATGAAGCTGGTTCCCAAAGACCCAAATCAAAAATCGACAGATAAGTTTAGAAATCGCCTTAAATCTGTTGCAGATTTCTTTGAAGACCCTAATGAGAACAAGGAATCATTTAAAGAACTGCGGGAAAAGTTTATTCGCGACTTGCTAGTGTATGGCCGTGGTACTATGGAAAAGGTAAAGAAGAACGAGCGTTTGCTTTACCTGTACAGTCTTGTTTCAAAGAATATTACCATACGTACTGACGAGTTTGGCAATCTTCGGGCATGGAAAACTTACAAGCAAGAAAATCCTCACAATGTAAGTAAGCCTACATATTTCAATAAAGATGAAGTAATTTTTTCTGTGCTTCACCCCGCAAGCCATACGTTATATGGGATCAAACCAATTGATATCCTTGCTAACGCTGTTGCCACTGACTTACTGAGAGCCGCATACAATTCAAATCTGTTTGTGAACGGTGCGGAAGCCGCTGGCATCTTATCGATTCCGGGAATGACAAGAACGGAACTTAAAAGGTTTCGTCAGTTCTGGGAGAGCCGCTTTAAGGGTGCTTCCAATTCACATAGGACGTTTATTGTCAACAGTAAGGATACCAGTTGGGTGCGGATGGCATTGTCTAATGCTGACATGCAGTTTGGCGAATATGGTGTAGAACTCCGTTCCAAGATATTTGCCGCGTATAACATGCAACCGTTTGTGATGGGAATTCTTGATCAAACAGTTGGTAAGTTGAATAGTGAACAACAAATCACCATTTATAAAAATGGCGCGCTCAAGCCAATTCTCAGTAAAGAACAGTACGTTTACACAAATGAGATTATCCGCGATGGACTTGGTATTGGTGACGTGAATGCAAGTTTCAGTGAAATTGATTTAGCGGATAAGCAGACAGAAGCCACAATTGATAATGAGCGGATAGCTAATGGTACGATGGTTATCAATGAATACCGTGCCAAACGTGGTGAACGTCCGGTTAAATGGGGAGATACTCCTATACAAATGTCCCCCGGCGGCGGTCAGGTTGATCCGAACACTGGCAGGGTTATTCCGCCGAATCAACAGGCTGGTGGCGCTGGCGGTAATCAGCAGAAGCCTCCCGCCAAACCGGCACAGAAGGCAGATGATGACGATAGCATCTACAAGCCTGTGTTCCCCACCAAGATGAATGTAATGGAGAAGTTTTTTAATCATTACAAAAACACTTGTACCGTTCAGCCTTATATCTGGACAGGTGATGTTCTCCAAAGGCTATTCCAAGAGAGAAAACAATACGCGCTTGCTAAAATGTTCGTAATGACGACCAAATTATATACGAAACAATTTGATGGAAAATCAAGTGAAGCAAAGCGTGAGATAGATATTCTTATTCGTGATATTAAACGTTCTGAAGTTTGGTACGATTTGTATCTTGGAGAAGGTGATGAATAAAAAGTTCACGATCACGAGCGAAAGATTCAAGGAATACGGCATCGAGGAAGAATACGAAGCCAAGGTTCCTTGGAAGCTGAAGGCTGCAAAGTCTGATGCTAAAAACAGATTTTTGACCGGATACGCCGGTACTATTGGCCGTGACCGGGCCAAAGACAATATCCTCATTGAAGCGTGGAAGAAATCCAAAGACGATTTGATGCAACCGGGTGCCAACACTGTGTTTTTCAATCACGACACTGATAAGCCAATTGGTCGTGTGATGAAGACACTGGTTGATAAGGTTGGGTTACTGGTTAAGGTCTACATCAGTAAAGCCAAGGATGTTGAAGACACCTGGACTAAGATTCAGGAGAAAGTTCTTTCAGCATTGTCAATTCGGTTGCGCCCCAAAAAGGTGGAAATCGTTGAGGACGCTGATACTGGAAGGATTATAGAGTTTCAAATCAAGGAAATGGAGCTATATGAAGTAAGTGTTGTTGGTATTCCAATGAATGCCAAGGCTACCATAAACGAAGTGATGTCCAAGAGTTTCAGTGCTGCGAAAAAGAAGTACAACCTACAAAGGAGTAGAAAAGTGATGAAAAAGAAGTCTGTTGCCAGCGTGAACCGTCAGGTTCTTAAGGACATGGTTGGTGAGTACACCTCCGATGTCCAGAAGAAGACCGAAGAGAACAGTCAGAGTGTCGAAGCTCTCAAGAAGTTGATTGAAGAGCAGACCAAGTCCATCGCGGCTCTTGCCGGTGTTGTTACCGAGATGAACAAGAAGACCATGACCGCTGAAGAGAAGAAAGCGGCCACTGAAGCCATGCTTGCCAAACAGGTAGAGGAAAATCCGGCTATCGCTTTTGTGATTGAACAGCTTGCCGAATTGCGCAAGAGTTTCCCCGGTCGCAAGGGTTCTGACAAGAAAGAAAACGAGACGCAGGACGAAGAAAACGAAGATCAGGGCGGTGTTCCGAAGAAGTGCCTGAAGTCGGCGGAAGATCCTGACACCCTGAAGTACGTTCTGCATATTCTCGGCGATGGTACCAATCCGGGCAATGCCGCTGAGTTGGAGTCTCTCACCCCCGGTGAGAAATCTCTCGCAAGTCAGTTCTATATGCAAGCGATGGTCGCAAACCTCTCGGACAACTAATTCAAATCATAAGGAGAATATCACATGGCAAACAGGGCATTAGTTAAGAAGGCGCTCTCGGTAGCGACCTCTGGCAGTAGCATCGCTGCTTACCTGCCTGATCCGTTGGTGACGCAGATTCTCGAATACGTTCGGGAATTGAACATCATGCGTCGGTTGCTGACTGTGTTCACGATGAACAGTCGTACGTTGCGCAAACCGAAGAATAGCAGTGTTTCCAGTGCTTACTTCATTCCCGACGGTGTGACCGCGACGCTGAGTAACTTCAGTTCGACGACCGTCGAGTGGATCGCGAAAAAGCTGATGCATTATTTGATGGTTGACGAGGAAGCCATCGAAGACTCTCAGCCCAACGTTATCCAGCAGATCATGATGGAATCGGCGAATGCGTTTGCCGAAGCGGAAGAACTTGCGTTCCTGCAAGGTGATACGGATCATCTCGCGACCGCTCCGACCCCGGAATCCGCCACGACTGCCAACTGGTACGTTCGTGATTCGCGTCTGATGTTTGATGGTATCTTCACCGTTGCGCACGACAGTGGTTCGACTGCTGTCAATGCTGGTGGTGCCGTGTTTGACGAAGACATGGTGAACAATGCCATCTATAACCTCGGCAAGTATGGCCGGAACAAGGGTATGCTGTATGGTCTGGTTCCTTCGGATCAGGCAGCGAATATCCGCAGTAACTCTAACTTCAAGGATGCCAGCAAGACCGGTCTGGCTCTGGCGAGTTTCATTACTGGTTTGGGTTCTGCCGGTGAACGCGATGCCGTAGTGACCGTTATCTACGGTGTTCCCCAGTACGAAGTTCCGCAGGCTCCGTCTGGCCATGCGGTCATTCTGCACAAGCAAGCGTGTGCGGTTGGTGATCGTCGGCGCATCAAGATGGAATCGGAGCGTGTCATTGAATCCGATCAGCGCAAGTATGTGACCAGTGAACGTCTTGCGTTTGAGTTTAACTACGACGACATGAGTTGCGAGATTGACAATCTCAGTACCACTGTTTCCTTCTAAGCCATCCGAGAGATTCCACGGAAGCCCCTACATAAATTGTAGGGGCTTTTCTTTTTGGTTATTTTTGATATGAAAATTACGTCTATAAACCAAAAATATTGTTTACTCCATAACGATACAATTGACGTTGAGAATATTAAGAACTTAACATTCTTTCGTTCAATAGCTGAAGTGCGTGTTGATGGCATTGTTTCCTTTGATTACTTTTCAAAGGAAAATGGTAAGAAAAAACATGTTCATCAGTTTGTCAACCGATATAGCGCCCTGAATGCATATTATCATCCGGCAGCTTTAATGTTGAAGAAAATTCACATTAAAGAAGAGATATGCTTTCACCAACTCATTTGTGACGCATTAACTACCGGGGCTAGCGTACACCATGTACACGAGCCGATTGGTCTTGTAAGGGAATGTGAAGTACCTTTCTCGGACTCCCTGTTTGCTGACATGCAAGCACATTACTGTCGTCAGTGGCACGGGACTGGAATGCTGTATCACCACGAAGGCGCTTTTACCGGTTCTACAATGTGCAGAAGGGAGCCAGTTGGAAAAGTGCTTATCTCAATATTGAGTTCCAACTATACCATGCTTGCTTCTGTGTTGGAATCACTGATATTCAACACCTACAAAAACCATACCAAGATTGTGATCGGATGGTATGGTGATAAAGATAGTTACGAAGAATTGTTGAAGAAGATGGCAAACATTAATGTCAATGGCCAGTTGCTTGATATTGTCTTCTTCCAAAATTCCAACAGATTTAACTTCAGCACTTTCAACAATATAATCTTCAACAAATATGCAGGTGGGTTTGATTACTTCATGTTGTTGAATGATGATGTTGAAATCATCAAATGTAATTTCCTATATGAAATGATGTACATAGTGGAAAATGAAGGTGCGAGTGTTGTTGGTAACGCCTTGTTTTATCCTAGTGCTGAATACGGACAAAGGTTGTATCAGCACGGTGGGGTAATGTTGGGTGACGCCAACGAAATGTTCAAACATGTCGGAAAACATAAATCACCAGACAAATTTTATCTTCCAACTAGAGAAGTCAGTGCTGTGACGTTTGCTAGTGCATTAATTTCTACAAGCGTGTACGGACGGTACATGCTGAATGAAGATTATTATGGTGATTGCAACGATATTGAATTTTGTTTCCGTGTCAAGAAAGATGGTGGACATATATGGTACTGTGCAAATGCAGAAATGATTCACAGAGAATCCCACACAAGGAAAAATGATCCAAGCATGTCTGGTGATCGCGGGACACTTAAATTCGTTGAATTTTTCAAACATGATCTAAAGAGAGTATTCAATTTATTATGAAAAAGGCTGTAGTTGTTGGAGGATTGGGTTATCTCGGTTACGAAGTGGTACGGATTTTGATGCAGACTGCTGGTGTTGATTCTGTTCTTGTAATAGATAACAACATGTATGGGAAATGGGAAGAGCACGAGCTTGAAGAGCTTAGTGTAGAATTATCAATCAAGAATGTTCTTCATTACAATTTTGATGAGATAATTACCACTGATGTTTCGTGTGTCTTTGTATGTTCAACAATTGATGTTAGTTCGTTCTACAATGCTCACACACTTCAGCACTGTGAAAGATATTTTGATTGGATGAATGCGTTTTGCGAACACTGTGTTTCGCATGGTATCCAATTTATTCACCCATTCACTCACACGGGACATGTGACGTTGCCAGAATTCTTGGAAGAACACACGCTGGACTGTCCCGTACTGTATGGGACCGCGCCTGCCTTCCGTTCTGATACATTAATCAATAACATGGTTTTGTCTTTTGCCTTGGAAAAGATGTACGGTATGGAAGATAATCCATTACAGGATGTTACATTCTGCAATGTGGTGGAATATGCCAACGCGCTTGTTCAAGGCAAAATCCCAGATATTGCTCGTGTACCAATGATAGGCTTGGTCAACATTATTCAATGGATGTATGGACCAGAGTATTCAATACATATGCCGCACATTCCAGACATTGCTAAGACCTATCAATATCAGGTGTCCTTACATAAGAAAGACTTTGATACTTTGGAATTGTTTGTAAACGAGATTAAGCGCGGGATTGAGGTTGGGCATGTTGAAGAATTGAAGGAACAGTATAA
>Ga0210003_1003994_pt1 | contig 11788 bp, 9 predicted proteins | sample LantaG_FD_182804 | JGI IMG/M metagenome (GOLD analysis project Ga0210003, IMG submission 182804) | Deep subsurface microbial communities from Baltic Sea to uncover new lineages of life (NeLLi) - Landsort_02402 metaG (SPAdes) (version 2) | ecosystem: Environmental > Aquatic > Marine > Oceanic >...
CTCTGTTACATTCTCCGTGATCTGCTCTGTTAAGACCAGCTTCATCACAATAATGAGCCCTAACAGGGCTGGCTTTTGAGCGATCTGCTCATAAGAGGAATTTCCAAAATGCATGAATGCATAGGGCAGGATAGTCCCGTTCAGAAGAACAAAATATGCCACTGCTCTCAGTTTTTTCCCAGAGTGATAGATATTAGAAATACTTATTACTGCAAAAAGCCAGAGGGAACCTACAACCAGAGCTCCTCCGGCGGAGTGGATTGAATTGATAATATCACAAGGAAGCATCAGAAGGAGATAGCCGGTACCGCAAATCATAAAGAATGTTTTAAATAATTTTCCTGTGGCAATACTACCTATTTTAAAACAGATAACTGAGTTAAGCATACATCCTGTTACATAAATGATGAATGATAGCGTATTGTTATTTCCACCAGGGGTTTTTATCATTCCAAGGTAGCTGTAGGCATAATCCCAGAATTGGAATTTCTCCCCGTAAGTGAGTGTCCCCAAAATAAATATGATTATTGTGTTGGCAAGAAAGATGTTCATAAGATGACTAAGCCTGTGATGTTTCACAAGATCATTAACATCTTCCTGACTCTCCCTGTATAGGAGCATAACTATCTGATTGAATCAGATTAGAAAGTTAAGAAAATCCAGAGTTAAAATCAAGATTTTTTGTCTGTTCTGTAAATAAATTTAATTACGGAGCTCTTTCTTAACTTCCCTTCAATTTCCGTATCTCATTAAAATGATCCATGCCCATCTTCTCGATTTCAATGCGTTTTTTCTGGCGGTAAACCTCGAATTCTATTTTGAGCTCCTCAAGATCCTTTTTTGTTCTGAGCATCACAGTAAGGTTTCTTTTAAATACAAGGAAACCCAGTGCAAGAAGAGAGAGCAGGATACCCACTATGACCCACATTATTGAATTGTAGGCGGTTTTATTAAGGTTCATACCAAGAACACCAATATTTTCTTTTGTGCTGACAGCCTCCGCAAGCAGACTCTTTGTATCAGTGAGAGATATTGTAAGTGAATCAATCCGTGCAAGGAGATTTTTATTCATCCCTGCGAGGATGGTTACCTGTCCCTGTACCTTTAAGAGAGAATCGACGGCATTCCTTTTTATCATCTGGAACATATCCTCACGGATCGCCCGGTAATTCTCATAAATTCTCGTCCTTTCCTCAAGGTAATTCATCTGTTCCCTGATAGTACCCTGTTCAAGTATTTCGGGCATGGGGCTTTGTCCAATGCTCTTGATAGTGCCTGTAAGAATAATAATAATGGTAACTGTGAATCTTAAAAAAAGTTTTGTCATAACTGTAAATAAAAAGTTAGGATGTAAAGATAATAGCAATCTCCAATGAGTTTGTAACGAAATATAGGTTTAATTATTTTAAATAGAAAATTATGGCATTTATAGCAAAAGAACCGAACGGTTGGAACTAACTCCGGATAAATAGTTAATCTTTTTCCTGCCTTACAAGACAGAAAACAGAAAAATTTTCTATATTGAACTCCCGATCTAAATTTTAATCATTTTCTAAGGGAATATAATGGGGATTCCAAATCATACCGGATTTGATAACGAAAAATACCTTAAGGAACAGACTGCCTCTATTCTTGAAAGAGTGAACAGGTTTAACCATAAACTATATCTGGAATTCGGGGGCAAGATACTGTATGATTATCATGCCGCCAGGGTACTGCCGGGATTTGATCCCAATGTTAAAATGCGGCTTCTGCAAATACTAAAAGACAAAATCGACGTGATAATGTGTATTCATGCAGGAGCCATTGAAAGGAATAAGATCAGGGCCGATTTTGGAATAACTTACGATGCCGATACATTAAAAACCATTGATGATTTCAGGGAATGGGGAATAGATATCACTGCTGTAGTCATTACGCGTTATCAGAATCAACCGCCTGCAAAAGCCTTTAAGAACAAACTCGAGCTGAGGGGTGTCAAAGTATATGTACATTATCCAACAAAAGGATATCCCACTGATGTTGACCAGATTGTCAGTGACCAGGGATACGGGGTAAACGAATACATAACAACCACCAATCCTATTGTAATAGTTACAGGGCCGGGACCGGGCAGCGGCAAACTTGCAACCTGCCTGTGCAATCTGTATCATGAATATAAAGACGGAGTTAAGGCCGGGTATGCTAAATTCGAAACATTCCCGATTTGGGACCTGCCTGTCGATCATATGGTAAATCTTGCCTATGAAGCCGCCACTGCTGACCTGGAAGACAGAGTGTTGATTGATGAACATCATCTGAAAGCATATAATGTAAAGACTGTAAACTATAACCGTGATATTGAGGCATTTCATCTGCTCAAAAGGATCATTGAAAAAATAACCGGCGGTGAATCAATGTATCAGTCTCCTACTGATATGGGAGTAAATCGTGCCAGCGCGGGAATTGTGGATGACAGCATAATAAAAGAAGCCTCATACCAGGAGATCATCAGGAGATACTTCAGGTGTGCAGTGGAATATGTCATGGGACTTGTTGATAAAGAGACACTTAGCCGGATCACTACAATAATGAACAATACAGGAGCAAAAGCTGAGGACCGTAAAGTGGTGGTGCCTGCCAGGGAGGCTGCAAAAGAGGCTGAAAAAAGCGGAAAAGGCAATGCCGGGATCTTTTGCGGCGCCGCAATAGAATTGCATGACGGGACAATTATTACAGGTAAAAACTCACCGCTGATGCATGCATCCTCAAGCCTGGTTCTGAATGCCGCCAAGCATCTGGCCGGACTCCCCGAAAAGATGTACCTTCTGCCTGAAAATATAATTGACTCGGTAACACATCTGAAAAAAGATATATTGAACGGTAAAATGGTCAGCCTGGATATGGATGAAACATTGATAGTCCTTGGCATAAGCGCTTTATCTAATCCGGCAGCAAAAATGGCATTGGAGAACCTGAAATTAATGCGCGACTGCGAAGTACATCTGACTCATATTCCTACGCCGGGCGATGAAGCAGGATGGCGGAAATTGAAGGTAAACCTGACATGCGATCCGGAATTTTCGAGTAAGAGTTTGTTTATCAGTAGATAAATACACGGCGACCGGCTTGAGGATAACACGCTTTGCACACCGAAACTCAGTAAAGGTGGGATCGCACGATCGCACGATCGCAAGATTGCAAGATCATACAATTGGTCATGGACAATTATCTTAAAAAGCTGATCGAAGGTGGTGAAAATCAACATCTTGACTTTAAATTCTGTGTTACTGACAGCAGAAAGATAGCAAGGACATTATCAGCATTTGCAAACAGCGATGGGGGAAAAATACTTATTGGAGTAAGGGATAATGGCAGTATAGCCGGAATAAGATCGGATGAAGAAATTTATATGGTTGATACAGCAGAACACCTTTTTTGCAGGCCTGAAATCACTTTCACCATAAAACAGCATATAACCGGTGGAAAAACCATACTTGAGGTTGATGTGATGAAAGGAGATAGAAAGCCATACCAGGTTAAAGATGAAAACGGAAAGTGGCTGTCATACTTCAGGCACAATGATCAGAACCTCTTGGCAAACAGAATATTGCTTCAGGTCTGGAGAAAAGAGAAGAGGAAACAAGGTGTCCTGGTAAAATTCAGTAAGGCTGAAAATACACTTATGGATTACCTGAAGAAAAACGGGTCAATTACATTATCACGGTTCAGGAAAATAGCAAAGATCTCATCATACAGGGCCGAATCAATACTGGCTAACCTTATTCTTTTTAACGTCATTAAAATGGAAGCCTCGGAAAAGGGATTCAGCTACGAACTTAATCCGATTGGATCTTAAGTCATTCACTTTTCTTCTCCTGATCGTGTTTTTCAACAATAATCGTACAATCCGTTGCCAGCGCTGCTATCACTCCCACGGCAGCAAATATCGGGGCAACAACAACTCCTATGGCGCCGATTGTAAGGGTGAATTCCATGATGATCTCATCCTTTTCGTTTTTAATGATGATCTTTCTTGCATTCCCCTCCTTGATGATCTCCTTGACTTTATTAAGAAGATCATCACCTTTAACTTTGAAGGATTCCCTGTTCGAATTGTTCTTCTCTTTCATTTTTTATTCGGTAAAGGTTAAAGATAGTCCCGATACAGCGCTCTTTTAATGTGAATATTACGCCACAAGTCTGTAAAATGTAGAAAACATGAAATTTAGCAATCGGAAATTTTATCGATTGCAATAAATTCAATGGGAACACCTATAAGAGATGAAATATATTCACCGCGTTCAAAAATGTCAATGTCATCCTCCTCATAATACCATTGGATGACAAGTTTTTTGCCGGTTTGAATAACCTGAGTGATCTTCTTCAGGGTATTGGTTAAGATGATCGTATTAAAACTATTCAGGAATTCCAGCGCAATAGTGACTTCTGTTGTTTCAGCCGGATCAAGAATATAGGTATCGATCCAGTCATTGATCTGTTCAGGAGCATTTCTTCTGCTTTCATCAATTGCCCGGCCTTTTATCTTGATGGTTCCTGCAGGATCAAGAATATACTCAGGGATTGTGTTCGTTGGCAAAATATGAACTTTTTCCATTTGGTCAGTTTTTTCAGCCTGTTTATTAAATGCAATTTACAAAAAGTTCTGGTTATGGAAAATTAAAAGTATTTAATTCCGTCCTCTGTATTACTCCTTCCCCCTTGGGGAAGGCTGGGAAGGGGATAACGTGCATATAAATGGAGGGTTGGGCAGCGTGATGTCGATTTTAAGCCTGCTTTTGAAAATGCAGAACTGGCCGGGATTCAATCACCGTTGTTCAAACCATTATTCTGGGTAAGAGAAAATCAAACAGTAATGCTGAAGTAGACCTCATTTATCAGTACGTGAAATGGTTTGTAGAGAATAATAAACTGTGAACTGTTATTGCATTATACCAGGTAGATACATCAGACTATTGATGAATGTCACGGAAGATCTGCCTGCCGGCAGTCAGGGATCATCTGCATAGTAATCAATTCATAATTCACAAAATAAAAGGGATTTTATCTTTTTAACAGACAGAAAAAATAACTTTGTATAATCGCATCATAAATCATAATAAAAATTTGGCAAGAGTAAATGTCCAATAGGATTGCTATAAGAATTTTCGTTACAGGATTAATTTTCCTCTCATCCTCCCAAATATTATTCTCCCAGGCAACCGATCAAAGAAGTTATTTGTCAATTGACCAGCTAATTGAAAAGTTAGAGCAAAAGTATCCGATACAATTTTTTTACAAATCCGAATGGTTTGAAAACAAAACCTTCAATACTTCCATTCTTGAATTATCCTTTGATGGAGCCCTGGAACAAATTGAAACGACGTCAGAATTATCTGTAATTACCATCGACTCTCTGCTATATGTATTTATTCCTGTAAAACCAATAATAATACCTCCGGCACAAAAGGAAAAGTCAGATGTAGTTATAGTTGGTAATCCGAATGAATATGGGAAATATACTAAAGCGTCACTACATGGAAAGATAATTAATGGAAATGATGGAAGACCTTTGCCCGGGGCATCCATTTTCATTGACAAATTAAAGCTGGGTTCACATGCTGATGAGAAAGGAGAATACCATCTTCAGGCCCCTGTAGGCGAGCATACCATCAGGCTGTCTTTTATGGGCTATGATGATAATATGCAGAAAATTAAACTGGTAAGCGATGGCTTAATAAATTTTGAATTGTATGAAAAATCGGTTAAACTCCCTGAAGTGGTGATTTTTTCCGAACATGCTGAATCAAATGTTTCTGCAACTAACATGAGTATCGTCAAACTGGATGTAAAGGGTATAAAGGAACTTCCCCTTACGCTGGGAGGAACTGATATCATTAAGAGTATTACCCTTATGCCTGGTGTTCAGACAATCGGAGAATTCGGAACCGGATTTAATGTCCGTGGAGGAAGTGCGGACCAAAATCTGATCCTGATTGAAGATGTACCTTTATTCAATACATCGCACCTTTTTGGTCTTATTTCGGTAATCAATTCAGATGGCATCTCCGATGTCACATTATTAAAAGCCGGAATTTCAGCAAAGTATGGAGAACGTGCATCATCGGTAATGGATATACGGATGGGTGCCGGTGATCGTGACAAAACGAAGGTTAAGGGCGGAATTGGCATAATTAACAGCACAATATATGTTGAAACTCCCCTTATTGATAAAAAAATCAGCCTGTTGCTGGGTGCCAGAAGTTCTTATTCGAACTGGTTTCTTCACTCAATACCTGACATCGATTTAATGAACAGCTCTGCACATTTTTATGACGCAAATGCTCTGTTATCCTTTAATTTAAATGCCAAAAATAAAATCAATGTTTTTGCTTATATCAGCAATGATAAATTTGGATTTGCTGAAAATATTGATTATCAGTATAGTAACTTGCTTGGTTCTGCAAGGTGGAGGCATTCATTTAACGATAATCTCTATTTTAACCTGAGTGCAGGTTTAAGCAATTATCATTATCAGGTATCAGAATCCGACACTTCGAGATCATGGGAAGCCTATAAAATTAATTCTGCTGTGCTTTATAAAAATATTAAGTGGAACTTTTCATGGCTTCCAAATGAAAATCATGTTCTTGATTTTGGCATAAATGCTGTTCTCTATAACATCCAACCAGGTAAGCTAAACGGGCTCGTTGACAAATCGATAATTAAAACCATTCAAATGCAGCCTGAAAAGGGTATAGAGAATGCAGTCTATTTAACTGATAACATTACTTTATCTCCAAAACTCGCCCTGGATTTAGGTGTACGATATTCTTTGTATTCGTACCTTGGACCCAATAAAGTCTACATTTATCAGCCTGATCTGTCCCGAACTCCCGAAAGCATAATCGATTCATTGACTTATGGCAATAATAAACCTGTCTGCTGGTATTCAGGATTGGAACCAAGGCTTTCACTCCGGTTCACAATTTCGAATAATAGCTCGGTAAAACTTAGTTATAACAGGATCCATCAGTATATTAACCTGATCTCAAATACTGCTGTAATGGCGCCTTTGGATGTATGGAACCTCAGTTCCCCGAATCTTAAACCGCTCACATGCGACCACGTTGCGATTGGATACTTTCGCAATTTCAAGAATAATACAATCGAAACTTCTGTAGAATTCTATTATAAAAATTTACTGAATACTATCGATTATAAAAATGGCGCAAGGATTCTTCTTAATCCCTATCTTGAAGCAGATCTGACAAATGTCAGCGGGAAGAATTATGGTGTTGAATTATATGTAAAGAAAAACTCCGGAAGACTCACAGGCTGGGCCAGTTATACTTTTTCACGGTCGTGGCAGAAAACAAATGCAAGTTTCAACGAGGATAAAATAAATTTTAACCAGCCCTTCCCATCGAACTTTGACAGACCAAACAACCTGATCCTAAATGCAAATTATCATATTTCAAAACGCTGGCGCTTCAACAGTACCTTTACTTACAGTACAGGACGTCCTGTTACATTGCCGGAATTAAAATTCAGTTATCAGGGGTTCCAGTTGCTTTATTATTCAGATCGTAATAAGTACAGGTTGCCCGACTACCATAGACTCGATGTTTCAATAGTTTGTGATGAATCTCTGAAGATAAAGAAAAGATGGAAAGGCAGCTGGACATTTTCCATTATTAACCTGTATGGCAGGAAAAATGCGTACTCGGTATTTTATAAAAGGGAGGCCCACATGGTATCAAATGAATACAGACATTATGATACATATATGTTATACATCATAGGTCGTCCGCTTCCTATGTTGACATACAATTTTACTTTTTAACATGAAACCTGCCATTATAATATTTGTTACAATAATCATTTTTGTAACTTCCTGTTACAAAGTCTATGATCCTCATGTTGACGCAGCAGAAAAAGTATTGGTAGTAGATGGCCTTATAACAAATCAGACAGATGTTTATCATGTGATCCTTACCTATGCCAAGCCATTCAATTCAAGCGAAAAGGCCACTCCTTTAAGTGCTGCCAATGTTAATGTAACCGATAACCTTGGTAATTCCTATATATTCACTGAAAAGGGCAAGGGTGAATACAGATCTGACTCATTGCAGTTTACAGGCATTCCTGGACGTATCTACCAGCTTCATGTTGTTACACCTGATGGTGCAGAATATGAATCGGATCCTCAACGACTTTTTCCGGAGGTCAGCCCTGACAGCGTTTACGCAGAATTTGATACCAAAGAAACTCTGGAAAGATATTCAGGATTAAAAGTATACACACATGGAGCAGATATACTCATCGACCTCCACAATCAGTCCGATACACTTCCCCGATTCAGGATCACGTCAAATCTGGTAATGGAGTATTCTTGGATTTCCTACGTTCAAAAGAATTGGGGTGACGATTTCATCCATTTTGATTTTTATTGCTGGAAGACAGTCAATGCAAATTCCAATTTTAATCTTACAGATGAGGAATATTCTTTAAATTCTGCCTCAATAAAAAAACATCAGGCTTGTTTTTTTGATGATTATTTTTACGTTTTTGCGATGAGTTACGGGCTTGAGGTCAATTGGGACGATACGACTGGTACTCCAACTGAGCGCACTTCGCATGATTTTTTAATTCAGCATCGCATTCTATATTTAAACCAGTACACCCTGAATAATGAAACCTATTTATATTATAAAAGCCTGAATGAGCAGATGCAATCAGAAGAGAAACTTTTTGACCCGATTGCAGCCCAGCTTACCGGAAACATAAAATGCATATCGGATCCGGGAAAAAGTGCAATTGGTTTTTTTGAAGCTTCATCTGTCAGCAATTCCGAATATATCGTTGATTTCCATAATCTGACAAATTCCCAGCCTGCATTAATTAAAAAACCATATATCCTGCCTCCTGAACCTACAGGCTGCCGGGTTGACAGATTAGGAGACAGATCTTATGATGTTCCTTCCTTTTGGATTTTTATATAATAGTCTATGAAAGCATTTTTATATACCTTTCTGATAGAGCTCAATTTAGTATGAGAATAGTAATTTTAATATTTATAACAATAATCGGTTTGTTGACTTCCTGTTACAAAATCTATGATCCTCACATTGACACAACGGGGAAAGTACTTGTCGTAAATGGCCTTATAACAAATCAAACAGATGTTTATCATGTGGTCCTTACATATGCCAAACCATTCAATTCAAGCAAAAAAAGCACGTCTGTTAGTGCTGCCAATGTTTATGTAACCGATGACCTTGGTAATTCTTACAAATTCAATGAAAGTGACAAGGGAGATTACATATCTGATTCGTTGCAGTTTACGGGCCATCCCGGAAATACATACCGGCTTCATATTGTTACACCGGATGGTGCAGAATATGAATCGGATCCCCAGCGATTATTTCCTGAAGTATATCCTGATACTGTATATGCAGAGTTTGATAATATAGAAATTCTGGAAAGAGTTACAGGATTGAAAGTGAATACACATGGGGCAAATGTACTCGCTGATATCCGAAACGAGTCCGACTCACTCCCGCGATACAGGCTTACGTCAAATCTGGTAATGCAATATTATTATATAGTCTACTATCAGTTGAACTGGTACACTGTCTTACATTTTGACTTCTATTGCTGGCAGACAGTTAATGCCCGTCCCGATATTAACCTGACCGGAGGGGAATATTCTTTAAATTCTGCCTCAGTAAGAAAACATCCGATATGTTTTCTGGACGATAATTTTAACATTTATGCGTTGCGTTATGGGCTTAAGATCAATATGGAGGATACGACCGGCAGTAAAATTGAAACCTCTCATTATCAATTTTATATGATTCACCACCGGATACTGTATTTGAACCAGTATACCCTCAATAACGAAGCGTATTTATATTATAAGAGCCTGGATGAGCAGATGCAGTCAGAAGGGAAACTTTTTGATCCAATCGCCACTCAGCTCAATGGGAACATTAAATGCATATCGGATACTGAGAGAAGAGCCATTGGTTTTTTCGAAGCTTCATCTGTCAGCAATTCTGCTTATATCGTTGATTTCAGGAATTTGGAAAATTCTCAGCCTGCAATAATAAAAACACCATACATCTTACCTCCTGAACCTGTTGGCTGCCGGATCAATAGATTAGGAAGCATACATAAGAATATTCCTTCATTTTGGATTTTTATATAATAGCTAATGAAAGCTTTTCTATATACGCTGCTTATTTTAATCATCTGTTTTTGTCAGGTAAATGCACAGAACAAATATGAACCGGTAATGCCCGAAAGGATCTACCTCCATACTGACAGGAGTGTTTACATTGCCGGCGATTATTTATTCTATACCCTGTATTTACAGGGAAATCCCGGTCATATGAGTAAATATGCATACCTGGTATTACGTGGCCGCCATAATTCATCTTTAACCAAGGTCAGAGTGGATATAAGAAATCAAATGGCTTTCGGTAATATTTACCTCTCAGATACACTTCGCTCAGATATTTACCAGATAGTATCTTATACAAATTGTATGAGAAATGAAGGTGAATACTCCTATTTTACAAAAGAAATAGTCATTGCCAATCGATTTGATGAGAAGTTAGAACTGTTTGACAGTAAATTGTATACTGGTTCATCAACTACATTGCCCAGGCAGTTTCCAATCAGCGAAGCCGGAAATGGGAACCTGATTATTCATTTGGACAAACTGGTATTTAATACAAGAGAAAAAGTGACGTTTTCCATTGAAACCAAAGGTATCCCGGGAGACTCCGTTACCAGGCTTTCGGTTTCTATAAAGGAGATTGTTCCTGGTATTCCTGATGAACCTTCAATTTCAGCCTGTTTCAATAACGTTAATAAACCATCAACTACTTTAGAACCGGTGCAGAATCATCGCATTTATCATCCCGAAGTAAAAAGATCTGTAATAGAAGGGAAAGTCTTATCTAAGTCACAATCCGGTAATCAATCTGGTCCAGGTACCGGGGATATTGAAAAAATTACAAATAACTACACAATACTTGTTTCCACCCCGGATAGTATCGCAAACATGCAGTATACCACAACTGATTCTTTGGGTTTATTTGTCATTTTTCTTAATCACTACTATGAAGGGAAAGAATTAATCATAAGGCTTAAGGAGAATGCGAAGGCAAATATCGAACTTGACAACAAATTCAAGTTAATTCAACCGTTTATTCCATCAGAGTTATTCACTGCACCTGGCATCAGATCTTATATAGCCCGAAGCAGGAATATCTCTGAAGTTAAAAGATATTACAATGAAAAGTCTGAAATTAATACAAGCAAAGTAGTTGAGCATGCACCAGCAATTCCCCGGGTATATTATAAATCATATTACACAGTCTTTCCTGCTGATTATATCCCGCTTTCCGATTTTGTGGAGATTTCAAGAGAACTGTTGCCAGCCTTGAAAGTCAGAAAGAGTAATGACAATTATATTTTGAGTTGTACAGATACACGCAATAAAGGTTTTCTTAACAGAGAACCAGCAATTTTTCTGGATGGAGTACCTGTTGATGACGTAAATCAGATTATTAATCTTGGCACCAGCCAAATTATGCGCATAGATATATTGCCTGTAATCAGATATTATGGAGAGATGCAGCTTCCCGGTATTCTTGCAGTTTTTAGTAAAAATCTGGAAATTAATAATTAATGTTTCGCACTTAATTTATTTTGCTGTTTTATAGTATTATACAAAACAGTCTTTTTTCTATCATATTGTTTTTCAATTCTCTAAAGTTTCCATTTTCAGTTATGC
>Ga0210003_1003996_pt1 | contig 11786 bp, 10 predicted proteins | sample LantaG_FD_182804 | JGI IMG/M metagenome (GOLD analysis project Ga0210003, IMG submission 182804) | Deep subsurface microbial communities from Baltic Sea to uncover new lineages of life (NeLLi) - Landsort_02402 metaG (SPAdes) (version 2) | ecosystem: Environmental > Aquatic > Marine > Oceanic >...
TGGGGAGGCGCTAAAGCGGTTATAGGTAATAATCCCCTTTCTATCGCTGTTCCTTATCAGAAAGGCAAGCCCATAGTGTTAGATATCTCTATGAGTAAAGTAGCTGGGGGAAAGGTAAGATTAGCTGCGAAGAATAAGCAGAAGATCCCTAAAGGTTGGATAGTGGATCATTACGGAAAAGATACTGAAAATCCAGATGATTTACCTAATGGTGGAGCTTTGCTCCCTTTCGGAGAACATAAAGGCTATGGATTAGCCTTTATAATAGAATTACTAAGTGGAGTCCTTACCGGCGCAGGGATGTTGAGGCAAATCCCCTTTTGGGTCAAAGACCTCCACACTCCTCTAAATGTAGGACACTGTTTTGCTGCTCTTGATATCGAGAATTTTATTACTTTAGCCAGTTTTAAAGAAAGACTTAGCTGGATAGTTCATGAGATGAAATCCTCTTCTTTAGCTGAGGGATTCCAAAAAATTTACATCCCAGGAGAGAAAGAATGGGAAATTGAAGAGAAAAGGAGAACAGAAGGGATTCCTATGTCCGAGGAGGTCTGGGAAGATTTGAAAAAGTTATCCAAGGAGTACGAAGAGGCTTTATAAAAATAGCTATTTTAAGAAATATTACCAACTAATTTAGTGTAAAAGGATATTAATGAAAAGTCTTGTTTATATGGGTCCAAAAAATATTGAAATTAGAGAAAGGCCAATCCCTATTATAAAATCAGGTGAGGCTTTAATTAAAGTTAAGTACTGCGGAATATGTGGGTCAGATATTAAAATATATAAGGGAAAACATTCCCGTATACAACCCAATATGGTGTTGGGACATGAATTTGTTGGTCAGATTGTTGATTTAAAGATAGATAATCCGGTGGAAGTAAAAATTGGGGATTATGTAGTTGTTGAGCCGATTGTTCATTGTCATCATTGTTATTATTGTAAAACGGGTAGATATAATTTGTGTAAAGAAAGAGGTATTTATGGTTGTGATTTTGATGGAGCATTTGCTGAATTTATCAAAGTTAAAATTGATAAGATAATAAAGGTATTAGATACCAGTAATTTAAAAAAAATGGCTTTGGTAGAACCATTAGCTGTAGCAGTTAGTGCTGTCAATAAATGTAATGTGAAAGTTGGGGATAAGGCATTAGTTTTGGGAGGTGGTCCCATAGGATTGTTAGTTAGCCAAGTTCTTCAATTTGCTGGTGTTTCAAAAGTTATTGTAAGTGAAATTAATAAATTTAGAATAGAAATGGCGAAAAAATTAGGCCTTGAAGTAGTTAACCCAAAAGAGATTGATTTGGGGGAATATACCAAGACTTTAAATAAAGACGGAGTTGATATTGTAATTGATACTGTTGGTTATCCTTCCGCAATAAAGAGTGCTCTTAGTTTGGTTAGAAGAGGTGGTCTTATTAATATTGTATCGCTATATTCAGAATCTGTACCAATCGATCTTCTTAAAATTGTTTATTCTGAGTTAACCCTAAAGGGTACATTTATATATACCTATAATGATTTTTTAAAAGCAAAAGAATTATTAGAAGCTGGATTGATTAAAGTAAAACCACTTATTTCAGCAATTTATCCTTTGAAGGATGCAGTTAAAGTCTTCAAAGAAATTGAGGAAGGGAAGATTGATTATTTAAAAATATTGATTGAAATTAAGTAATCAGAATAGAGGGAAAAATAGAAAAAACTAAATAAATTATCGTATTGAGATATGTTTCCAGAAAATATAACAATTAAAAGAAGAATACAGATTTAGGAGCTAGGGTAAACTATAATTTACAATGAGTTAACTTACCTATGGAAGAAATATTACTTTCTTTTGGATAATATAATGGTAATGGAATGGGGTTATTATCAGAATTTCTACTAGCTAGGTGCTTATATATAAGAACATTTCAGGTAGTCAATGTTAATTATTACAGTTTTCCGGAATGTTTTTAAATAACTAAGGAGGGAGGTGATAAATTAGTAATAGAAAATTAGCAAAACGTATGATTCTATATTTCTTAAAAAAAGGAGAAAATGTTATGAACTTAAAAAACAAAAAACTAATTACTATTTTAATGCTTGCTATATTGATTTGTGTTTCTTTGGAGGTTTCTGTTTTTGCCGAAAAAAGTGAACTTACAGTAGTTATGCATGTAGCCCGTACCAATACAATAGTATGGAATGTTGCTGAATTAATTAAAGAAAAAATAGAAAAAGGAACAAATAGTGAAATTACAGTTAACTTGCTCGGACCTGAAGTAGGAGGGGAAAGAGAAATATTAGAGGGTTGCTCTAGAAATGAATATCAGATAGTCAATTCTGGGGATATGTGCATAGCTTATTATGCACCTAAATATGCTGCAACCAGCGTGCCATATGTTTTCCCTGATTATTCATTTGTTCGTAAAGCATATGAAGGTAAATTAGGTGAGAAGATAAATGAGTCTTTTATAAATAATGGAAGAATGAGATTAGCTGGGATACAAAAAAGAGGGGCGAGATTATTAACTGCTAATAAACCGGTTTATACTCTTGCGGATCTTAAAGGAGCAAAGCTTCGTGTACCAGAGATAAAAACTTGGGTTGAAGTTTGGAAGGAATTAGGAGCTTTACCAACTCCTATAGCTTGGACAGAAGTATTTACTTCATTGCAGACTAACGTTATAGATATGCAGGAAAATCCTGTAGCTAATATATATGAAGCGAAGTTATATGAAGTACAAAAGTATGTTATCTTGACTGAGCATCTTTGTGCATATTTCCATTGGCTTATAAACGAAGACTATCTCCAACAACTTAGCTCTGAATACAGAAAGATAGTTTTGGATGCAGTAAAAGAAGCAGCGGATTGGGGAAGCCAACAACAAGATGCGGATACGGCAAAGTTGTTTGTCAAATTACAGAAAGATGGCATGCAGGTTATTGTTCCTAATAAATATGAATTTTTTGAAGCAGCTAAACCGGCAATTAATCGAATTATTGAAGAAGAATGGGCACCAGAAATGAAGGATTATTTAAAGGAAGTTTTAGGCAATTAAGAAGTGTCAGTATCTTTGCTTTAAATTGAGCGATCCCCCCCCGACTTGATAAAAAAATTGTATATCGAGGAGGGGGGGTATAAAATTTTTTAAAGGAGAAGTGAATTCACAGAAAAATGAAAGAAACAAGTAGCTTGAAACTAGAAAATATTTTTTGGAAAATAGTTGAAATTATAGTGTTAATTTTGTTTGCATTAATGATTGTTGCGGTTAGTTATCAAATTGCTTGTCGTAATTTTTTTAAATTTTCCAATTCCTCTTGGACTGAAGAAGTAGCAAGATGGTGTTTTATTTGGATGGTTTTTTTAGGTAGTGCTTGGGCTGAGAAGAGAAAAGAACATATAAGAGTTACTGTGATATATGAAAAATTGTCTTTTAAAGCAAAAACGATACTTACTGTAATTTCTGATACAATAAGTCTTATTTTTCTAGGGAGTATTTGGTGGGGGGCTATTAAAATGATGAAAACTACAGATATGCTTTTTGCTGGTAGTTTTAACGTGAAACAGTCATATCTTTATTTAGCCTTATTAATAGGTATAGGATTGATAATATTTTTAAAAGTTAAAGATATATTTTTAAAAAATATATCTTTAAGACAGAAAGGTAAGGTAAATTGATAATTTTTATTAGTCTCATGCTCTTACTTCTTTTTTTTATGATTGTTTTAGGGCTAGATGTTGCTCTATCTATGGGATGTGCAAGCGTTATTGAACTTATTATTTTGAGAGGAATTAACCATATTCCTTTTGACATGATAGCACAAAAGGTTCTTTATGGTGTAAATAATTTTACTATTTTAGCAATTCCATTCTTTTTGTTTGCTGGCCAACTATGCAATGAACTAAAAATTACCGAGAGAGTTTTTGAATTGGCAAATAGTGTAGTAGGAAAGTGGAGAGGTGGATTAGCCCATGCTAATGTAGTTGCTAGTATGGTTTTTGCCGGAATGTCAGGATCAGCTGTAGCTGATGCAGGAGGTTTAGGTCGAGTAGAAATAGAAGGGATGACGAAAGCAGGCTATACTTTGGAATTTAGTGCCGCTGTAACTGGGGCATCCTCGACTATAGGTCCAATTATTCCTCCCAGTATTCCGATGGTTATATATGGAGCTTTAGCAGGAGTATCAATAACTAAGTTATTTATTGGTGGAGTTATACCTGGAATAATGATGGGCATTGGAATGATGGTAGTAATATTTATATTAGTATCATCTCCTAAAACTAAGGGTAAGGTATTAAACGACAAAAAATCATTTAATAGACCTCCATTTTTAAAAAGTCTAAAGAAAGGAATACTTCCTTTATTTGCACCTATTATTCTTGTGGGAGGTATTCTATCAGGTTTTTTTACTCCTACAGAAGCAGCTGCCGTAACAATAGTATATATGTGCATATTAGGAATTATTTATAAAACTATTTCATTTAAAGGGTTACTAAAAGTTCTTAAATCTTCAGCAATAGATACAACGGTAATACTTTTTATTGTTGCCGCGAGTTCAATATATAGTTGGATTTTAGCTAGATATCAAGTTACCTCGGCACTATCGGAAGCATTGCCCAAGTTTACTACCAGCCCCTTTTTTTTATTAATAATTCTTAATTTAATTTTGTTAGTTGTGGGTTGTTTTATGGATCCTACACCTGCTCTTTTTATTCTAACCCCAATATTTGTTCCCTTGGTACAAAAGTATGGAATAGATCCAACATACTTTGGGATTATAATGGTTTACAATTTAATGATAGGCTTGATTACTCCTCCTGTGGGAACAGTACTTTACGCTCTTCAGAAAGTAACTAAAGTTCCTTTTGGGAAGATAGTAAGGTCAATAATTCCATTTTATATTCCATTAGTATTTTTACTTATAATTATGCTTATTTTCCCATCTTTAGTTATGTTTTTACCTAATATAATGGTTGGGAGGTAGAAAAGATGAATATGAATTTAAATGAAAAAGTTGCTATTGTGACAGGTGCAAGTCGTGGACTTGGTAAAGCTACCGCTTTAAATTTAGCAAATGAAGGTGCCAATATAATAATTCAGTATTATACTAATTTTAGAGGGGCTCAAGAAGTAAAAGAAAAAATTGAGCAATTAGGTTGCCAATCTATAGTAGTGCAAGCTGATATCAGAAAAAGTAAAGATATTAATCGCATGATTAAATTTACTATAGAAAAATTTAAAAGAATTGACATTCTCGTAAATAATGCTGGAATTACTGAGCCTGAAACAGTTTTTAAAACCACAAAGATAAAATGGGACAATATGATTAAGACGAATTTAACTAGCGTTTTTTTATGTTGCAAAGCGGTAATTAAATATATGAAAAAGCAGCAGGAAGGTAGCATTATAAACCTTTCTTCGGTATGTGGGGAAAATGGTGGACTTGGTGCAGGTGTTCATTATTGCGCTGCGAAGGCAGGTGTAATAGGGCTTACCAAAGCTTTAGCTAATCAGTTAGCCCCTTATGGGATAAGAGTAAATGCTATTGCACCAGCTATGATTAATACAGATATGATTAATTGGAGACCAGCTAAATTAATGGAGTCAACTATTCAACAAATTCCCCTAAAAAGATTGGGGAAACCTGAGGAATTGGCAAGCGTAGTGACTTTTTTAGCTTCTCCAAAGTCTGGTTATATTACAGGTGCTACTATCGACGTCAATGGTGGATTGTATATGAGTTAAAATATTATGTTATTGTTATTGATATTTGCTATAGCATCTTTTTAAGAGACATTTAAAAAAAGTTTCTTAAATAAATGATTCATTCAGGTCATTAATTTGAAATTATAGTAGCAGTTATGTTTCAAGTATTGAAAAAATTCAAGAAAATAAAGTGAGAAAAATAATGAAGAGAGAACAATTAATTAAAGATATGATTCAAGTATGTCACGATATTTATGAACGCAATTTAGTAAGTTCAACAGGTGGTAATGTTAGTATAAAGGTAGATAATAAAGTGATAATAACTGCTAGTGGGGTATGTCTTGGTAAGATTACAGAGAAGCAGTTAGTTAAAGTAAATTTGGATGGTAATGTGATTGGAGAAGGAAAGCCCTCAAAGGAAATAACTATGCATTTACAATTATATAAATCATATCCCAAGTGTAGGGTAGTAATTCATGCTCATTCCCCATATATAGTCGCTGTATCCTGTATGGCAATTGGTGACAAATCTTCTATGATGCCTATTTTTACCCCTAGTTGTGCTATTAAGGTTGGATTTATATCTATAGTTCCTTATTACTTACCAGGCTCAGAGAAATTAAGCAGTGCAGTGGCACTCAAAATGGGCAAATCTAAAGCTGTTATTTTGCAAAATCATGGCGTGGTATGTAAAAGCGAAAAAATTACCACAGCAAAATATATTCTGGAAGAAGTTGAAGAGAATGCAAAAATATATCTCTTGACTGAAGGTCATGGTAGATGTTTAACCAATGAACAGGTAAAGGAACTTTTAGAGCATTATGGAAATTAAAGCAAAAATAAAATTAAATATTGCTAAGGAGATGAGGATATGAAGTCTTTAGTTTATAAAGGACCAGGAAAGATTGAATTAAAAGAAATTCCTATACCAAATATACAAGAAGATGAAGTTTTAATTAAAGTAAAATATGCAGCAGTTTGTGCTACAGACCTAAGGATTTTTAAAGGTAAAAAAAGCGTATCTTATCCTAGAATATTGGGCCATGAATTTGCCGGAGTTATTGAGAAGGTAGGAAAACACTTATTAAATTGGTCAGTTAGAGATAAAGTAACTGTTTATCCTTTAATTTCTTGTGGAGAGTGTTATGCTTGCAAAGCAGGACAAAAAAATATATGTATCAATAGGAAAACAATTGGCTATGATTATGATGGAGGTTTTGCAGAATATGTAAGAATTCCAGCCAAAGCTATTCAAATGGGGAATTTAATAAAATTACCAAAAAATGTAAATTTTAAAGAAGCTGCAGTTTCTGAACCTCTTGCAGCGGCATATAATGGTATAGTTAAGTCTAATTTAAAAGAGGGGGAAGTAATATTAATTATAGGTGCTGGTCCTATTGGCTTATTTCATATAGAGCTTGCCCGTTTAAGAAAACCGAGTTTGATCATTGTTTCAGAGCCTATGGAAGAGAAAAGAAAATTAGCTAAATTATTAGGGGCAGATGTAGTTGTTGATCCTCTAAAAGATTCTTTGAAAGATTGTATAGAAATAAATACTAATGGATTTGGAGTAGACAAGATACTTTTGGATGTAAGTTCTCCAAAAATTATAGAGGATACGCTCGATATTTTAAAAAAAGGAGGAACTTATGTGGTATTTGCTGGGAGCCCTGAAGGTAGCACTATAACTATCGATCCTAATATAATTCATTATAAGGAGCTTAAATTTACTGGTGCTTCTGGTTCCACCCCTGAATATCACCAAGAAGTATTGCGCCTTATATCTAGTAAAGAGATCGACGTAACTCCCTTTATTAAAGATACTTTTTTGCTTGAAGAATGGGAGACAGCTTTTGACCAAAAAGATAAATTTCAGAGTTTAAAACCTCTATTTGAAATAGGTGGCGAACGAAAAAGATGACAAATTATCTTATGGGAGTAGATATTGGAACTACCAATTGTAAAGTTTCAATTTTTACAGAAGATGGGGTGCAAATAGGTCAGATTTCCCAATCCTTTAACTTGATTAAGAGAGAGGAAAAGATAGAAGTAAATCCTCTTAATTGGTGGGAAGTATTAGTAGTTGTAATTAGACAGTGTATTGAGAAAGCTGGTATTAAAGGTCATCAGATTAGTAGTATAGGAGTGAGTGGAACAAATGCATTAGTTGTTGTGGATAAAAATAGCATTCCTTTAAGAAATGCTATTATGCAAATAGATAATCGAGCATCTCTCCAAGCTAATCACTTAAATGGTAGTATAAAAGATAAAGTCTTTAACATTACAGGGAATAGAATAGCCTCGGGAATGTTTTTGGCCCCGACAATTTTGTGGATTAAAAAGAACGAAAATAAAATATATAATAATACTTATAAATTTCTTGTTCCAAACGGGTATATAAACTATAAATTAACAGGAGAGTTTTCTATAGACTATAGTAGAGCTTCTACGAGTTTACTTTTTGATATTAAAAAAAAATGTTGGTCACAAGAGCTTTGCGATCTTATGGATATTCGTATTGATAAATTACCATGTTTATATAATTCTTATGAGATAATAGGTAAAGTTACTTATGAAGCGGCTCAGCAAACTACTTTAAGAAAGGGCACTCCTGTTATTGCGGGGTGCATGGACACAGTTGCTGCGGGAGTAGGGTTGGGAATTGTAGAAGATAAAGAAGCATTTTTAATTTTAGGTACAATGGGTAGAGTGGGAATTTGTTTAAGTAGGCCTACTTTTGACAATAGGTTTATGAATTTATCATACGTAATTTCCGATTTATGGCTTTCTCAGGCTGTTACGAGTGGAGTTGGAGCATCGTTAACATGGTTCCGTGACAACTTTTATACTTTAGAAAAATACTTTATGGAACAATTATTAATAGATCCCAACGAAATATTTATAAAAGAGGGGCAAAAATTAAATGCAGGAGTTGGGGGGATTATTTATATTCCCAATATTTTGGGTGAGCGATCTCCTGGGTGGAATTCTAATAAGAAAGGAATTTTTTATGGAATATCTTACGAGAATACCAAGGCAGATTTTATGAAAGCTATACTGGAAGGAATTGGATATTCTTTTCGACGCAATATTGAAGCTTTAGAAAATACTGGGTTAGAAATACTAAGTTTACGTGTTGGGGGAGGAGGAGCGGGTGATAAATTATGGCGACAAATCATTGCTGATATTACTGGGAAAATAATTTTATTACCATCGATAATTGAAACCGAAACTATAGGAGCGGCCATACTGGCAGGGAAAGGAATTGGGATTTATAAAGATATTAAACCAGTAATTGATAATTTTAATCCTATCATTAGAAAAATATTACCCAATAAATCTAACTATATTAACTATTCAAAACAATTTGAACTCTATAAAAAGTTAGACGAACTATCAGATCGGCGTATATTGGTTAAAGAATAAAACTGTAAAAACGCAAAGTGAATTAGGAATCAAAGCGAATAATATAGACTAAAAGAGGGGAAGTAAAGAAAAAATTAATATTAGGCTAAGTTCACCATTTAAAGAAATTATAGGGTCAGATGTTTTAAATATAAATACAATAGGTGAAGTTCCTTTGAAAAAGATAATGCAAATTTTATTGTTAAAATACCCGCAATTTATAAAATTTATACCAGAGAAATTAACCGATGAAAAAATTTCTAAGAGTTTTATTGTAGTAAGAAAAAATCAGATTGTGCTGTTAAATGAAAAAATTAGAGAAGAAGATGAATTAAAAATATTTCCTACTTTAGCAGGAGGATAAGGAGGGGTAGTGTTAATATGTTGGGCGGATATACAAGAAAAGTACTTCTAGTAAATTTAAGTAAGAAAAAATATGAAATAAAAGAATTAAGTGAAACCTTGGTTAAAAGATATATAGGTGGTAGCGGACTGGCAGCTAAATTACTTTATGATCTTACCGACGGCACAACCGATCCTTTGGGTGAAGATAATCCACTTATATTTATGACGGGGCCCTTTACTGGTACTATTATTCCTACTTCTGCAAGACATGCAGTAGTCTCTAAGTCTCCCTTGACGGGAATTTGGGCAGAATCAGATGTTGGGGGCAGCTGGGGTTATGAATTAAAAAGGACAGGTTTTGATGGAATTATAATAATTGGCAAAGCAGAAAAACCAGTATATATTTGGATTAAAAATGGAGAGGTTGAGATTAAAGATGCTCAGCATCTTTGGGGCATAGATACCTATGATTTAGATCCTCTTATTAAAGAGGAAACTGATCCGAAAGCCGTAGTCACTTGCATTGGACGGGCTGGAGAAAATCAGGTTTTATTATCTTCGATTATGTCAGATGGAGCTAATGCTCGTGTAGCGGGTAGATGTGGTCTGGGCGCGGTAATGGGTTCGAAAAAGCTTAAGGCAATTGTAGTTAGAGGAAATCAAGAAGTACCTATTGCAAATCCAAAGGAATTAAAGAAATTAGTTAGACAGTATGCTCCAATAATGGCTAAAGAGGCAAAGATGTTTGGGAAGTATGGTACCTCAGGTGGGATTGAAGGTCATGAGGAAATGATGAATTTTCCAATAAAAAATTGGTATCAGGAACGATGGCCAGAGGGTGCTAAAAGAATAAATGGTATTAGAATGGCAGAAACAATTCTAACTGGCAGATATTATTGTAAGACTTGTATTATTGGCTGTGGTCGCGAGATAGAAATTACTAAAGGTCCTTATGCTGGAGTTAAAGGAGCAGGCCCGGAATATGAAACAATTGGTACTTTAGGAGGACTTTGCCTTATTGATAATCTTGAGGCAATAGCTAAAGGGAGTGAACTATGTAATCGCTATGGATTGGATACAATATCCACAGGAGGAGTTATAGCCTTTGCTATGGAAGCTTATGAAAAAGGAATTATTAACCAAATAGATACTGAAGGATTAAAACTTACTTGGGGTAATGCAGAGGCAATGCTTGTTCTAATAGAGAAGATAGCTAAAAAAGAAGGTTATATGGGAAGACTACTGGGACAGGGGGTACGAAAAGCTGCGGAAACTTTGGGCCAGGGAGTAGAAGAGTTTGCCATTCACGTTAAGGGACTAGAATTTCCTGCCCATGATCCCCGAGCCTATAATGGTGTTGCTTTATCTTATGCTACTTCTAACAGAGGTGCTTGTCATTTACAGGGTTTTACGCATGGCTTTGAAAAGTCATTTACTATGCCAGAGATTGGAATAAATCAACCTCATCCCCGTCATCAAATAGAAGGTAAAGGTGAATTTACAGCTAAACTACAGGATCTAATGTGTTTATTTGATTCTTTAAAGTTGTGTAAATTTGCTATTATTGGAGGTATAAAACTTACAGCAATGACTGATTGTTATAATGCAGTAACAGGATTAAATTTAAAAAATGAAGATTTAATGAAGATAGGAGAAAGATTATATAATCTGAAGCGATTATATAACGTGAGATGTGGAATAAGTCGAAAAGATGATACCTTACCTCCCAGATTATTGACCCATAAAAGGGGTCCAAATCTTCCTCATTTAGGAAAAATGCTGAACGATTATTATACCTTTAGGAATTGGAATGAAAGAGGTATCCCCTCTCGAGAAAAATTAAAGGAACTTGATTTAGATAAGGAAGCTCAACGAATTAAGGATCAATATTTTATCTAATAGAAAGATGGAATAACTAAGATTGCTCAACTTATGGCGGAGAATATTGTGGGTTTAAATTTATTTAATGGAAGCTGCCCATAAAGCAGTTAAGGAAATAAAAATTTAATTAAATAAACCAGATAGGAGGTAATTTTTTATGAAATATAATATTTTAGGAAGAACTGGTGTTAAAGTTTCTAGTTTATGTTGCGGAACAATGACCTTTGGTAGAGAGGCGGATGAGGAAACTTCTAAAGCGATGTTTCGACGATGCAGAGAGGCAGGTATTAATTTTTTTGATACGGCAAATGTATACGGAAATGGCCATTCGGAAGAAATATTAGGTAAATGCATAGCTGATTGTCGTGACCAAGTAATAATTTCTTCAAAGGTTGGTCATCCTATTGGCAAAGATATAAATGAAGGAGGATTATCTCGCCGACATATCATATCAGCGGTAGAAGAAAG
>Ga0210003_1003997_pt1 | contig 11785 bp, 10 predicted proteins | sample LantaG_FD_182804 | JGI IMG/M metagenome (GOLD analysis project Ga0210003, IMG submission 182804) | Deep subsurface microbial communities from Baltic Sea to uncover new lineages of life (NeLLi) - Landsort_02402 metaG (SPAdes) (version 2) | ecosystem: Environmental > Aquatic > Marine > Oceanic >...
TCTTGTGCTGCTGTTTGCGAAGAAGCTCAAGTCCGCTAAGCAGCGGAAGTCCCGCTCGCAAAGCCGTACTGAGCTGGGTTGTCATAGCCAAAACGTCTTTGCTTGTGACCTTTCGTGATCCGAATTTTAAAAGCTGCCCCAAATCCGAAGACGTCGCCTTGGTTTGGCTGTCACCGGGACTGTGCGACCGAATATCTTTGGTCAATTCTATTACGAAATGGCCTTTTTCAGTCAGAGCTACAACGGCACTTCTGCGGTCAACTGCCTCTATCGTTCCCGTAACATGTCCGCCGCCTTGATCTACCGCTTTATAGGAAAACCAGTTCACTTTAGGTATCTCACCTTTCGTATTTCATATCTCATTCGAGATGACGTTTCACTTTTTCTCTCTAATCTTCCTCGCCGATACTCTTGGCAACTCTGAAGATTTCCTCTGGAGTCGTAATACCTTCTAATACCTTAGTGAGACCATCGTTCACCATACTTATGTGGTCTGGAGGTGCCGCCTTGATAATCTGTTCGGTCGACGGTTTTGTTGCGATCAGCTCACGGAGCGTTCCCGTGATCCTGAGCAGCTCATATATCCCGATCCGCCCGCTCATGCCGGTTTGTCCGCATTCGTTGCAACCGACCCCGTGATAGAACTTCGTATCAGGCTGAATCTTCATCGAGCCATTCAGGCTTTTGATTAGATGTTCGTCAGGCTTGTACGATTCCTTGCATTTGGGACAAATCGTTCGTATAAGCCTCTGCGCCATAACCGCCTCAAGGGAGCTTGCCAGAAGGAACGGCTCTACACCCATGTCGATTAATCTCGTCACGGCCCCGGGAGCATCGTTCGTATGAAGTGTCGAAAAGACAAGGTGGCCCGTCAAAGCCGCACGAATTGCTATATTCGCAGTCTCACGGTCTCGAATTTCACCCACCATGACGATGTCCGGATCGTGGCGAAGGATATGCCGAAGGCCCGTAGCGAAAGTAAGACCTCTTTTCGGATTGACAGGCATCTGGTTAATGCCTTCAAGCTGATACTCGACAGGATCTTCTATAGTTATCATTTTCACGGCAGGGGAGTATATCTTATTGAGCGAAGCATAAAGTGTCGTTGTCTTGCCGCAGCCGGTCGGCCCCGTAACGAGCACAATACCATGTGTCCGGTGCAGGCATTGATTGAAACCTTCCAGGCACTGATCGTTCATTCCCAAATCGTGAAGTTTCATCATGGATGTCGACCGATCCAAAATTCTCAGCTCAATCGATTCGCCGAATACGGTTGGAACGGTCGAAACACGCATATCGACTCTGCCCTTCTTGCCGGAAAACTCGATATGCCCGTCCTGCGGCACAAATCGCTCGGCAATGTTCATGCCTGCCATAATCTTGATACGCGAAATAATTGCCGCCTGGAGCCGCTTCGATGAAGGAGTTCTCTCAACAAGCATCCCGTCAACTCTGTATTTGATTTTTACCTGATGCTCGAACGGCTCGATGTGAATATCGCTGGCTCGGGCCTCGATCGCTTCGAGAATTACCAGGTTCACGAGATTTACCAGGGATGGCTCTCTTGCAAGTTCGTTCAGCTTCGCCGGCGAGTAATCCCCATTTTCTTCGGTCTCTATTCGCTGCTCGGTCGGCACAAGATCATCCATCATCCTTGCCACGTTGCTGCCGTAGAATTTCAATATTGCATTCTCCATCTCCTTCGGGTTGGCATAATATCGATGCACCGAACAACCGGTTACCAGCCTCAAATCCTCGATAACCTGCGGCTGAAACGGATCCGTCATCGCCACTTTTAACCGGCCTTGATCCTCGCTTAATGGCATAATATTGTATTTGCTGACCAATTCGGCCGGTACAAGCCCTATGATATCACCGCTTATCGAAATATTAGTCAAATCGACCTTGTCTATTCCTGCCTGATGCGCAAGTGCTTCATTGAGCTGAGCTTGCGTTACATAGCCGAGATCCAGCAATATCTGCCCCAATCGCCGGTGCTCGATCTTCTGTTCAGCTAACGCATAATTAAGGCCAGACTCGTCAAGGTACGATCTTTCACAAAGCAGCTCACCTAATTTTTTCCTTTGTCGCAATTTCATTCCTCTCTAACCGTTTGTAAAAAACTTCATTGTAATCCTATATCTATATGAACAAAGAACTTATCTGAAAGACAAAACAATTTGACTCCGCCCATAACGTTATCGGACAGACTCTGCCTGAAACTATCTTCTCAGACGCTTGAGAATGCGGTTTTCTTACAAGAAAATGTTTTTTTAGCAAAAACTTGCAATCCCGGCCTGCGAATATTTACGCCTATTCGGATATTTGTTTTTTTGACACTTTCCGGCATGAATTCAGCGGCTGCTGTTTCTATAGGCATCTCAAACCGCCGTATGCCATCTGGGAAATGAGCACTTTTTCACATTTTCGATGCAAACACCGAAGAAACTCATAAAAAATTACAGGTATAATACTTTTTCAGCAAGATTCAAGATACACATCAGACAATCACATTCAGCAGAAGCTAAAAACTTTCACAGCAATCATTTATCGACGCCGTAGGCGACAAAAAAAACACAGAAAACTTCCTGAAAACAAGGGGCTTTGACGCAAACCCTTGGCTTTTTGGTGGTTATTGCAGCACGGAATGTTGAACCTGCCGAATATTGTTGAAATTGAGATAATATTTTGGTAGTATAGGGATTGTAGTATGCAGGAGTGTTTCAGTGAAGTGTATATAGGACAATTCCGGGTAATAATACTTTCGCATCAGGGGAGCGTTATCGATCAGCTCCCGGAGGTCGCAAAAGAAAGATGTCTGAAAATGTTGCACGACAAATCCTCCTTTGTTTTGATTGTAAGCATCGTCTTTAAAACCACTTACATGACAACTGAAACGGAGGAAATTGCATGAAAACAATGGATGTAAACGATTGTTAAAAATAATTTTATGTGTTTCACAGAAGGTTTTTGGATCTCTTTGAAAGGAGGACTATTGATGATGTGTAGGAAATTGTTTCTTCAAATTTTACTTGTAGTAGCCATCGCTCTGGCCGGCGTAAACACAGCATTCGGTGTCTTGAGTGTGGATGTCCGAATCGCCGATAGTAGTGATGATGTCGAAGAGGACGTTGCGAGTGGTGGCGGTATGGAGTTGGGCAGCAGCGACCTGGAATTGGGCCATGAAGGTGCTGCCTCTGCGACCAGCCTACAAACCGTAGGTGTCAGATTTACGGGCGTCGATATCCCTAAGGGTGTCACAATTAAGAAGGCGTGGGTGCAGTTCGCGGCTGATGATGTCGATGATCCTTACCACAATGCCGCTGTGTCTCTTATCATCACGGGCGAGTTAAGCCCCGACCCCGTTGAATTTAGCTCTTCTATAGGCGACATCAGCTCCAGACCCACAACAACAGCCTCGGCGGTGTGGGATATACCGGTGTGGGGGGCTGTCCGTGCGACAGGTCCGACTGAGCGGACTCCCGACCTCTCTCGTGTCATCCAGGAGATCGTCGACCAGGACGGCTGGGCCGCCGGCAATGCGATGGTGATAATCCTCGAAGACAACCCAGCCAATCCCTCCGAAGGAACTCGAGAGGCCGAGGCCTTCGACGGGGACGCTTCCTTGGCGGCGCTGCTTCATATAGAATATGCGGTCAATACTGCTACGGATCCGAATCCGGCTGATGGTGGCACGGGTGGCCCTGCTCCGCTTTTGCAGTGGACGAAGGGAGAGACTGCCGTGTATCACGATGTGTACTTCGGCACCGGACCGGACTTGGGGCCTGCCGACCTGATGGGACGCTGGACCTGGGCGATGTACTGGCACATTCCCGGTTTAACTCCAGGCGCCACTTACTACTGGAGGGTCGATGAGGTTGAGGCTGACGCGACCACGATTCACACGGGCGATGTCTGGACCTTTACGGCTGTATCCTTTTTCGCCCATAGTCCCGACCCAGCTAATGGTGGCAAAACAGTGAAGGCTGATGCGATCCTTAACTGGGGTGCTGGTTCCAGTGCGGCTTCACACGATGTGTACTTCGGCACCAGCCGAGCCGATGTCGCTGCCGGCACCGGCGAGACGTTTAAAGGCAACCGGCTGGATGTAACCTATAATCCCGAAGGCCTTCAGGATGGCACCAGTTACTACTGGCGTATCGATGAGATCGAGGCCGATGCCACAACCATGCACCCGGGCGAAATCTGGAGTTTCAAGACACTCGACGACCCTGCTTTTATCGGCTGGTGGAAGTTCGACGAAGGTGGGGGCAGTATCGCTTATGATTCGTCCGGTTATGGCAATCATGGTCAACTTGGTGGCGATCCGGAGTGGATCTCCGGGGCAATAGGCGGCGGGCTGTTACTTGACGGAGATGATGATTACGTCTCAATTGACAGTATAGCTCCAATGATGACAAACAACAATTTTACGTGCAGTATCTGGATCAAAACCGATACGATGGTGGATGACCACATAGTGTTTGGATCTAACAGTGGCAGTAGCCACAATTTCCTGTTTGGCATTAATAATGGGAATGTGTGGACGGACGATGATACCGATACAGAGTTCCCCCCTAAAGTCGCCAATAATCAGTGGCATATGATAACGTACGTCAGGGAAGGATTCACCTCGTGGATATACGTCGATGGAGTTCTGCGAAAGGAAGATCCCGCTGATGACGAGCCGGCCCAGGACCTGCAGTGGTCCATAGGCCAGGAATACGATAGCAGTCCGAGCGACGAATACCAGGGAGTGGTGGACGACGCCCGCTTCTGGATCAGGCCGCTGACGGCCGAAGAGGTAGCCGAGGTCTACAAAGGTGATGTGGGTCTTGCGCACAGCCCGCAGCCGATAAGCGGTACAGCACCGGACGTGGAGCACGTGCCGCCAATTAGCTGGTCACCCGGAGAAGACGCCACGCAGCACCATGTCTATTTAGGCACCGACGAATTAGCTGTCGGCGATGCCGATGCGTCCGATGCCACGGGCATCTATCGAGGCCCTCAGAATACCACCAGTTATACTCCGCCCGAGGGCCTTGCCTGGGGTACGGGGCCTTACTACTGGCGTATCGATGAGGTTCAGGCTGATGGAACGATTAGCGAAGGTATGGTCTGGAACTTCTCGGTAGGTGACTTCCTCAATGTGGACGACTTCGAACCCTACAATGACATTGATCCGCCCGACCAGCAGAGCAACACGATATTTTTGACATGGGCAGACGGTTACGCAACACCGACGACAAACGGAGCGCTCGTTGGTAATAACGCTCCTCCTTATGCCGAGATCAGAGCTGCTTACGTTCACAGCGGCGCCAAGGCAATGCCGTTGTCCTACGACAACAATGGCAAGTACTCTGAGGCGACTATGACGCTGACCGGCACTGTGCGTGACTGGACCCGTCAGGATGTTGCGGAGTTGTCGTTGTGGTTCAGAGGAGAGTCCACTAATGCTGTCGAACCGATGTACGTTGCTCTTAACGGTAGAGCGATCTATCACGACAATCCCAATGCGGCACAAGCAGGCACCTACGAGGAGTGGGTTATCCCCTTGCAGACGTTTGCCGATCTGGGCGTGACCCTGAACAATGTGACCAGCATCGCGATTGGTTTCGGCACCCCAGGCAGTGCAGCCGCTGGTGGCGCGGGTATAATGTACTTCGACGATCTCCGTCTGTATCGGATTGCTCCGTGACAGTCGGGAGCTAAATGAAGCGGCGACTAAGTTTTGCCGTCGATGGGCCAACTTTGTATAAGTTGGGGGCCTATGCCGATCTATTCGGTATAGGCCCCTTTTTGGTGCGCCGAGTATGTTCGGCAACTTCGGTAGGAATCGGGTGACATCTATGAGCAAGCTTTTGTCAAGACATTCGCGGGATTTTTTCACGGGAATTTCAAACATCTATTTGGCCGGTCGCGATTGCTCGGCAGAATAGCAAGTTCCTTTACCACGAAGGCCCGAAGGAACATTAAGTTTTAACATGAATTGATTATTGTGTTTCTTCGTGGTTATTCGGGCCTTCGTGGTGAACCCAAATCAGTGTTAATCGACAAAACGCTCAAAAATCTACTGGGACGTGGACGGATGAGGGCAAGGCCGCAATCTCACAGAATGCGGTCAAACACGGGCTTTTTGCCTCTGAGGCGTTAATTTCGGTCGAAGATACGATAGAATGTAAAGTTACCAATCCATCAGTCTGAAACCACCGAGAAAATCATTGCTACAACGAGGGGATACGGCCGGGCGATCCGAGATTCACCTCAGATCATTTAGCTCTGTGCCGAATCGCTACAAGCGATTGGGCATATTACAGGATCCTCGATCGGTTGTTTATGTACGAACGGCGAATCGAGAACAGCCTGTACAAGATGATAAACAAGTTCAAAAGATACCAACTGGTGCAGGTAATACAAGAGGCCGATATCCTCAAGCAGGAAACTGCCCAGGCCATCCCCAAAGCCTGCGGCTTTGAGGATGCCACCCGGTACCTGCCGGCGAAGAAAAAAGGTGATTTAAAATAAACAAACCCAATTTGCCCAGGTCCTGATAGGCACAACATCCTTTATGCAAGGAGATTATAATAATAAACTGGCCCGCCGAGCCGAAGAAAACAAACCCAATCAAACCCAATTTATAACTCGCGCAGCCCCCGAAGGAGACCAGAGCATTCATTGCTCATCAAATATCCAGGGATGATTTGCCTTTGGGCAGGTCGAAACAGACCATAGTCTCTGAGCCGTTGCTGTACCAAGTGCCGCTTTGCAGTTGCAGTGGGGCGGTTACCCGGCGCAGTTCCGCGGGCTTTCCGGCGAGTGTCAACCTTGGCGGTGCCTGCGAACTGCCGCTGAGCCGTACGGTGAATCGCGTTGTGGCGAACGGGGCGGTGAAAGTTACCTGCCGGCCCTGCTTATCGATCTTCGTCAGCTCTTTAGCGGCCCAGTAGCGGGCGATTTCGCTCTGTTTCATCCAGAGCAGATTGTCGTAGCGGGCGTGAATCCGCCGAACGACTTCTTTGAAAATATTGAAACCGATTTCCTCGCCGTTGTAATAGACGCCTGGCCAATGGCAGACGAGGATCGCCGGTTCGCCTTTGTCGATGACTTGAGGCAGCCGGCCGCCTTTGAGGTCCTCGGTTATGTGCATATCCGCCGAGCCCTGGACCAGGCCGTCCCAGCCGCCGAACCAGTCGCCCGTGCAGCCGATAATCGAGACGACGCACTTCGGATTGTCGCCATCGAGGCCGGATGCGTACTGAACCAGGGGGGCGACACTTCGCTCATCGGTGAAAAGGTCGCGGAAGTAATGTGGAATCTCGGCGTTGAATACATCCCGGCACGATTCGAGGGTTGCTTTGGCGAGGTTGTCGCGGTTCTGGCTTCCGAAGCCGCCCGGCGTCGTGATGCCTTCGCAGTCAAGGCCGACGTTCTTTAGGATTCGCAGGGCGTAGGCCATGTAGTCGGCGAGTTGATCGGCGGACTTGTCTTGGCTCCAGCCGGCGTTTTCGATGTAGTAGCCTGTCCGTTCGGGATAGGGCCGGCCGGTCTTGGTGTTGACGACCCATGTGTGGCTGATCATCTCCGGGTGGATGTCCCAGTCGGGCATCATCAGCTCGCGGACGAGCTTGAGGCTGTCGTCCAGATCTTTCTGCGACCAGCCGGGAAGGCAGCGGTCCATCCAGCCGACACAGGCCGGGTAGGGGACGATGCTGTACTTGCCCTTAACGCCGTGCTCGTGACACCACTGGCCGAACTTGCGCACGAAGGAATCGGGTATCTCTCGGGGCAGGCTTCGCCAGTCCTGCTTGTACCTGTCCGGCCAGGCCGTGGCGAAGTGCGGGATACCGAAGTGAGCCATGTTCACAAGGCAGGTCGAGTCGTCGATAATCAGGCTGACCGGCACGCGGTTCTGCGGATTAAGTATGGCTACTTCAACGGCCTGGCTCGGCCGGAGGCCCTTGTCCTGGGCATTCGCGGGTGTGTGGTTGAGAGCAGAAGCCGCACCCGCGATTGCCGCTGCTTTTAGAAAATTACGCCGATTGATTTGATTGTGATCGTACATATTTTATTCTCCTATGAGCCAAAAAACGATAGACCATTTTGACAAACGCCGCCTGGACATCTTCGGTGTCCGTTTCATAATCATTCAACAGGAAATACAAGTTGATGTTTTTCATGCCGGCGATACTATATTTTTCAGCCTGCCGAATCCTTCATTATGATTTAGGGTATTTACTTTTTTGTTGCAATACAAATATCAAGATTTCCCAAGTTTACTTTAATCGCCGCAATTTTACAACCACCTGCAGCAATATTTACGCTCTGTTTGCAGCACAATCAGTCAAAACACACAGATCCGATTAAAGCCTTGAACTCTGCGGTGTTTCAGGATATAAATATGAGCGGGAGAAACACAGTAATCCCGGCAGAAACAATTGCAAAAGAAATTTTAATATTTTACTGAACCCGATTGACGTATAAGAGTTATTACTATATAGTAACTATTATGAATAAGATGAAAACGAAAATGAGCTGTGCCGAGATAGACGAAAAGATTCACCGGTTCATGGGCCTGTGCAGAAAAACCGGCATGAGGGTAACTCCGCAGCGTACAGAAATATATAAGCAATTGATAAAGACAGACGAGCATCCTTCGGCTGAGATGCTGTACGAAAAGGTGAAAAAAACGTTTCCAAGCATCTCTTTCGATACAGTGAACAGAACGCTGTTGACATTGAACGATATGGGCGCCGCTTTTATAGTGGAAGGCTCGGGCGACGTCAGGCGTTTCGACGGCGGAATGGAAATTCACCAGCATTTTAAGTGCATCAGGTGCAAAAGAATCATAGATTTTCAACATAAACCCTTTGATAATATAAAGTTGCCGGCAAGCCTTGGGAAGAAATTCAAAATTCTGAAAAAGGCCGTATACATTGAGGGGATATGCGATCTTTGTGAGCAGAAATAGTTCTGTGAACAGGTTTATAAAGAGTGCTCTAAAATGAGAGAGAAATTTTGCAGTAATTGATTCAGGCAAAACATCGCCGGTGTCTTTACCTTAGTTCATTGACAAGTTAATTATCTATTGCCTAACGGGGACTCAGAAAAAAGTTGGTTCTACAAAAGAGTATGGTGAAGCTTTGCAGGCATCAGTCGAGACTAAAAAGGTGCTTTTGTTGATAAAAGAACAAAGGTATACACGATTCGTGGTTCTTCCACTTGAATAAGATTTAGTTCTTGACTACTGATGGCCCGATTGTTCTTATTAATGACGTCTGGGAAGAGTCTTTAGAGCGATCGGGCTTTTCATTAGGATCGATTGAGCGTATTTCGAGCGATTGAAACGATATCTCGCGGGAATATGTTCTAAGATAATCGGATAAGTACTGTTTGTCGAGTGTGTTGATTGGCAATAATCTGTCGAAAAATTGCCGTGTAGCCTGGTGTTGTGATTCATAGTCTGATTTAAGGGCCGTATGGATGATGGCTGGATATCAGAAAAATCTTTATCCACCGTGATAAATAGTCATGGTAAATTTCAAATCTGTCTTTATTTAAGACAAGCGTTATACATTCAATTGTCTCCTTTAGGAGTGTATTGGGATTAACATCAAGAAAGTGAGGAAAATATGGAATTAAAAGGAAGTCAAACTGAAAAGAACTTATTAGCTGCTTTTGCGGGCGAGTCACAAGCGAGAAACAGGTACACTTATTTTGCCAGCCAGGCCAAGAAAGAAGGTTATATACAAATTTCGGCAATTTTTGAAGAGACTGCCAATCAGGAGAAAGAGCACGCCAAGCGGGAATTCAAATTTCTCAAGGGCGGCGAGGTGGAGATTACGGCTGCTTTTCCGGCCGGAGTCATTGGCAGCACCGTCGAGAATCTGAAAGCCGCCGCCGCCGGCGAGCATTACGAAACAACCCAAATGTATCCGGATTTCGCAAAAGTCGCCAAAGAAGAGGGATTTGATGAAATAGCGAAGGTATTCAGTAACATTGCGGTGGCTGAAAAGTACCACAAGGAGCGATTCCTTGCGCTTGCTAAGAATATCACGGACGGTGTTATATTCAAGAGTGAAAAACCGGTTCGCTGGGTGTGCAGGAACTGCGGCTACGTCCACGAAGGGTCGGAAGCCCCGGCTGTCTGTCCGGCATGCGCACATCCCCAAAATTACTACGAACTGGAGGCCGCCAACTACTAACCAAAAATTAAGGAGTTGGAAAATGAAAAAGTCAGTCAGAAAACGAATTGCAGCAGTCAGTATCTTAGCTGTCGTGGCGATCCTTGCCTCGATTGCGTATTCGCATTGCCAAATCCCGTGCGGTATATACGACGATGAGGCCCGGTTCGGTGAGATTTCCGAGCACATCACCACGATCGAAAAATCCATGAAGGAAATCGAGAGACTCTCGACTGAGGCAAAACCGAACATGAACCAGATCGTGCGCTGGGTAAACAACAAGGAAAATCATGCAGATGAGCTAAGCGAAATAGTCACATACTATTTCATGGCTCAGCGTGTGAAGCTGCCGGCAGAAGGCGACACAAATGCGCAAACCCAATACGTCAAGCAACTAACCCTGCTTCATCGGATGCTTGTGTACTCGATGAAGGCCAAACAAACGACGGATCTGGCGAATGTTGAACTGCTTAAATCTTCGCTGAACGAGTATCACAAAGTGTATTTCGGCGAAAGCGGGTAAACATCAGATCCGGATCGAGAAAAGAGGTAGAATATGGCAGAGGCGAAAAATACCATCACAATTAGTGGAAATCCAGTGGCACTGGTGGGCAATGGGCCAGGTGTTGGTGAACCGGCACCGGATTTCGAGGCTGTAGCCAATGATATGTCGCCTTTCAAGCTCTCGGAGATCAAGGGCAAAGTGCTTGTCATTTGCTCTGTAGGGTCGCTTGACACATCGGTTTGCGATACCGAAGTACGTAAATTCAACGAACAGGCAACATCACTTGGCGACGATGTGGCCGTGCTGATTATTAGTATGGACCTGCCGTTTACACAGATGCGGTGGTGCGGGGCGGCGGGCGTCAAGAACGTCCAGACCCTCTCAGACCATAATAAGGCCCAATTCGGCAACGCGTACGGCGTCCTGATAAAAGATCTGCGACTTCTGGCCCGGACTGTATTTGTTGTAGACAAAAAGGGCGTGATTCGTTACATAGAGATAGTTGACGAGCTTTCCCATGAGCCTGATTATGAAGCGGCCATTAGTGCAGTCAGGGAAGTGAAAAAATGAGACAGCTAAAGAGAGATATTTTTGCAGTCGGGGCGATCGACTGGGATGCAAGATTGTTCGACCGGCTGATTCCGCTGCCGGACGGTACGAGCTATAATTCGTATCTTATACGCGGAAGTGAAAAGACTGCATTACTCGACACGGTCGATCCGATGAAGACTGATATCCTGCTCGGAAATATTGTCTGCGCCGGCGTAGACAAGCTCGACTACATTGTGGCAAATCACGCTGAGCAGGACCATTCAGGGTCTCTGCCAGATGTACTGCTGCTTTATCCGGATGCAAAAGTAGTAACGAATCCGAAGTGTAAAGAAATGCTGAAAGATTTGCATGGCATCGAGGATGAGAAGTTTGTTACCGTCGAGGATGGGCAGGAGATATCATTGGGCGACAAGACGCTGAGGTTTGTCTATACCCCGTGGGTTCACTGGCCGGAAACGATGAGTACATACCTTCCGGAAGAGAAAATACTTTTCTCCTGCGATTTCTTCGGGGCGCATCTTGCTACGAGCAGCCTGTTTGTTGAGGA
>Ga0210003_1004000_pt1 | contig 11785 bp, 14 predicted proteins | sample LantaG_FD_182804 | JGI IMG/M metagenome (GOLD analysis project Ga0210003, IMG submission 182804) | Deep subsurface microbial communities from Baltic Sea to uncover new lineages of life (NeLLi) - Landsort_02402 metaG (SPAdes) (version 2) | ecosystem: Environmental > Aquatic > Marine > Oceanic >...
TCCTGCTTATCGGCATTACACTTAGTCACGGAAAGACTTTAAAAGAACTGGTGGAGTCAATCTGACCCTACTACACACAAACACACAAAGAGACTATTATGACTACACAAACACCCTATCAACTTCGTTTTGAAATCTTCAAGCAATCATACAGTATGCTTCAAGATGAATTTGTTCATCTTGTTAATTTAGCAGACCAAAGAGTTGCCTTGGATATGAATGACTTTGACTATCCAAACTCTCCAACTCTGAGAGAAGTTCTGGCACAAGCAGAGATTATCAATGCCTTTGTTTCTGAGACAAAGTAGGTTTCCAATTTCCTAAAAACTAGGTGGCGAGCCTAAAAACCCAAAGGAGAGTTGCATAAACTCTCCTTTTTTGTTATAATAAATACTAGGAACGAACATTTTTTTATGAGTGAGCATCAGAAAACTGCACTTGTACTTGGTGCAGGTGGTTTCATTGGAAGTCATATGGTTAAAAGACTGCGATCCGAAGGATACTGGGTTCGTGGTGTAGATTTAAAAAGACCAGAGTTTTCTCCTACGGAAGCAAATGAATTTGTTCAAGGAGATCTTACTGATTTTTACTTTACAGAACGTGTAGTTCAATTTAAAGGATACCTAGGAAACTTTTATAATTTTGTTCCTTCACAATATCTTCAATCCTTTGATGAAGTTTATCAGTTTGCTGCTGATATGGGTGGAGCAGGATATATCTTCACAGGAGAGCACGATGCTGATGTGATGCAGAATTCTGCATCAATTAATTTAAATGTTCTTCGTGCTATTAAGGAATTGAATGAACACTGTGGAGCAAACAAAACTAAGGTGTTCTACAGTAGTTCAGCTTGCATGTATCCAGAACATAATCAACTAGACCCAGATAACCCTGATTGTCGTGAAGAATCAGCATATCCTGCTGCACCAGACTCAGAATATGGATGGGAAAAACTCTTTTCTGAAAGATTATATTTTGCATATCACCGTAATTATGGTATACCTGTTCGTGTATGTAGGTATCATAATATTTTTGGTCCTGAAGGAACCTGGGAAGGTGGTAGAGAAAAGTCTCCAGCAGCAATCTGTCGTAAGGTAGCATATCTTCCAAAAGAAGGTGGAACTATTGAAGTCTGGGGTGATGGAAAACAAACTCGTTCATTCCTCTATATTGATGAATGTATTGAGGCAACTCGTCGTTTGATGGAATCTGATTTTATTGGACCAGTAAATATTGGTTCAGAAGAAATGGTGACTATCAATCAACTGGTAGAGACTGCTGCAAAGGTTGCTGGTAAGTTTGTTGATAAAGAATACATCCTAGATGCTCCTCTCGGTGTTCGTGGTCGCAACTCAAACAATGATGTAGTTCGTAAAGAACTTGGTTGGGATTATTCACAGACACTTGAAGAAGGTATTCGTAAAACTTATAATTGGATTTGTGAGCAAATTAAAATAAAAAAAATTTGAGTAAATAAAATATGTTTAGTTTTTCTTGCAATTATAGTTCAAATTCTCTTATAACCCAATGTGTAGATTCTATCCTTAAATATCATCCAGATGATAAAATAGTAATAACTGATTCTCAATCAGAGGATAAATCTTATTATGAACAATACATTGGTTGTGAAAATATTATTATTTTAGATAATATTAATAAAAATAGACAAGTAGGATCTTTTCAAATTATTTACGATCATTTTCCAAATGAATCATATTATGTAATGATTCATGATTCTTTATTTTTTAAAAAATCCATACAAAAATTTTTAGATTCTTCCGAGCAATTTATTTCTTTTATGTATTTCCCAGAAACTCTTAATAACGAAACAAAAAATTTTTGTATTGATGTCTTTGATAATACCCCATACCAGGTTCCTAATGTTGGAACTCAAATTAATGCAACATTTGGCCCTTTGTTTATTATCAAAAATTCTTTAATAAAAAAAATTAAAGATAATAATTTATTAATAAAGTTAAAGTCAAATTCAAAATTGGAAGATCAACATTTTGAAAGAATAATTGGAATTTGGGCAGAACAGGAAGGATATTCTCCAGAAAAAAATAACATGGAAGGAGAATGTCTAAGTAGATGGGGAGAGATTGTTAGTGATAATTTAGAATATTTTACTAAAACATTTCTTACTAGATCATGAAAGAAGTAATTAAACCATGGGGTTCATATACTAATCTTTTGGACGAAGAGTATACGAAGGTTAAAAAAATCGTTATTAATCCTGGCGAATCTCCTAGCTATCAATATCATTTTAAAAGAAATGAAGTTTGGATTATTGTAAAAGGTGAGGCAGAAGTTAAGATTGATGATATTGTGATGCAACATAAAGTTGGAGACATTATTAAAATTCCAGTTGAAGCAGCACATCAAGTCAGTAATATTGGAAAAGATGAACTGGTCTTTGTGGAGGTTCAACTTGGTGAATATTTTGGTGAAGATGACATTGTGAGGTTAGAGGATAAGTATGGCAGAGTATAAGGTTCTTTTAACAACAAGTGGACTTGGATCTAGACTTGGAAATCTAACTAAGTTCACAAATAAGAGTTTAGTAAGAGTCGGTGACAAACCAGTTATCTCTCATATTGTTGAAACTTATCCGGAGGATGTAGAGTTTGTTGTAACTCTTGGGCATTATGGATCTCATGTAAAACAGTATTTGAGTATTGCTCATCCAGATAGAAAATTTCAATTTGTTGAAATTGATAATTATATGGGAGAAGGAAGTAGTTTATTATATTCTATGTCTTTAGCAGAAAAATATTTGCAGTGTCCATTTATTTTTCATGCCTGTGATATTATTTTGCCCAATAATTATATCAATAACATTAATTTTTCATCAAATTGGGTTATTGGAGGCCCTGGAAATGATAGTCAATCCTATAGAACAATTAATTGTGCAAATGAAAAAATTATATCCATAAATGAAAAAGGAGAAAAGAATTTTGACTTTGTTTATGTTGGAGTTTCTGGTATTATTGATTATCAAGATTTTTGGAAAAATTGTAATAATATCATTGAAACCACAAAAAATAGTGAATTGAGTGATTGTCATGTAGTTCGTAGAATGAAAAATTTTTCAGTTATTGAAATAACTGATTGGTATGATATTGGAAATATTGATGCACTCAAAAGAACTCGTTCAAAGATAAAGGGAACCATACAAGTTTTAGATAAGGAAGATGAAAATATTTTTGTATTTAAAGATTTTGTAATTAAATTTTTTCACAATAAAAAGATTTGCTACGACCGAGTGTTGAGAAATAAAATTTTAAGTGAGATTACTCCCATACTTTTAGAAAGTACTGAAAATTTCTATAAGTACGAATATGTTGTGGCAGACTTGTTATCTGATAGAATAAACCGTATTAAGTTTTCACAGTTATTAAACTGGGCAAAAGAAAACTTGTGGATTCCTAAGAAACAAGAAAATTTTTATGATAATGCTTTGGCTTTTTATAAAGATAAAACCTTACTTCGAATTGAAAAATTTTTAGATAAACACAATTTATCCGATAAATCTGATTGTATCAATGGCATTGAAGTTCCAAAGATTAAAGATCTTGTATCCCAAATTAATTTTAAAGATATTATTGGAAAAGAACCGACCGGATTTCATGGTGATTTTATTCTCGACAACATTTTGATATCAGAATCATTTACATTAATTGATTGGAGACAAGACTTTAATGGTATAATTGAGTCTGGTGATATGAATTATGATCTTGCTAAATTAAATCATAACTTAGTGTTAAACCATAATATGTTATACCATAACTATTTTGAAATCGATTTTTCTAATGATATCATCTGTGATGTTTATGTGAAAAAGTCTTTAATAGATTGTAAAAGTATTCTCAAAACATTCTGTGAGGAGAATGATATAAACTTCAGCAGTATTGAAATACTTACTGCATTAATTTGGATTAATATGTCTCCACTTCATGATCATCCTTTTGATATTTTCTTATATTATTTTGGAAAATATAATCTATTTCTTACATTATCTAAATGATATTTCCAAAGTATTATATTGGACCAATGAGTAAAAATGTAGTAGATTGTATAATTGAATACAGCCAAGAGTACTCTATCGGGTTAATACCATCAAGAAGACAAATAGACTATTGTGGTGGTTATGTAAACAAGTGGGATACAAAAAGTTTTTCGAAATATCTTAAAGATAAAAAAGTATTATTGTGTAGAGATCATGGTGGACCAAAGCAAGGTCTAAATGAAGATGATGGTGTAAAATCTTTTTTGGATGATTGTGAAAATTTGCAATTGATTCATGTTGATCCATTTAAAGACTCTACTTCTGTTTATCAAGCAGCAGAAAAAACGATGTCTTATATAAAACTTTGCTTTTTAAAAAATCCAAATATAGTTTATGAAGTTGGAACAGAGGAAGCAATTTTTAAATATGAAGCAAGTGAATTGGATTGGTTTCTTAATTATCTGCAAGAGCATCTTTCTGAACAAGAATATTCCCAGATTAAATATGCAGTTGTTCAGTCCGGAACTAGATTGGACTTATCTACAAGAACAAATGTTGGAAACTTTAATAATGGAAGACTTTTACATTTTATTGATGTTGTAAAATCTTATGGATTAATGAGTAAAGAGCACAACGGCGATTATCTCATCGATTCTTTTGATGTTGAAATGAGATATGATTCTGGATTGGATGCCATTAACATTGCTCCAGAATTTGGTCAAATTGAATCCGAGTTTTATCTGGAGCAGTGCAGGGGAACTTCTTTATTTGATGTTCTTTATGAAATATGTTATACTTCTGGAAAATGGAAAAAATGGATTCCAAACGTAAGTAGGGTGTCAAAAGAACAAATTATTATTACATGTTGTCATTATATTTTATCTGATAAAGAGTTTATTGAATCTATAAAAATACATTTTCCAAATTCTGATAAATCAATACAGAAAAAAATTAGTTCTAAATTAAAATTATTAAATGAACAAACAAAAAATTATTGCATTTGATTTAGATGATGTTATTTGTTTTCGTCTTAAAGAATATGAATATCTGGGAATAGAAAAATATGATTATTGTGAACCAGATTTAAAAATTATTGGTATTATTAATTCATTATATGCTGAAGGTCATACAATTTTAATTTATACCGCAAGGGGAATGAGTCAATGTAAAGGAGATGTTGACAAAATATATGAATTGTTGTATGATAAAACTGTGCAACAATTAATCCTATGGGAAGTAAAATATCATAAACTTATCATGGGAAAAATACACTATGATGTTTTAATTGATGATAAATCTCTTAATTCTAATAGAATAAATAAAGATAAAATTACTAATTTTTTATTTGAGAAAAATATTAATGAAACCTATTAGAAAACCGGAAAAATCTGAATTTACCACTGTATTGGGAGATTCTAAAAAATTTGATTTGGTAAGAAATGCAGTAAATCCAGAACAATATGATGAATATCGACAACTTTGGGATAAGTCTGCTAAATTAGAAATTGTTCCAAATTTTCCCATTCAATTAGACTTTGAATTAAATTACTCCTGTAATTTTTCCTGTCCAATGTGTACTTGGAATTCGGAAACAACCTCTAGATTTGGTAAAGATAAATGGTTTCCGTTTGAAATTTGGAAAGAATTGATTGATGAATCTATTCCTAAAGGATTAAAATCAATTAGATTGAATCATATTAATGAGCCACTAATTCGTCAAGATATTGTTAAGTTTGTCGAATACGCAAGAAACGCTGGTATTCTTGATATTTATTTTTCAACTAATGGATCTCTTTTAACCGAAAAAATATCAAGAGGATTAATTGAAGCAGGTCTTTTGAGACTTCAAGTTTCTTTAGATGCTGCAACAGAAGAAACATATAATAAAATTCGTATTGGTGGAGACTACAACAAAATTCTCAAAAATATAGATCGTTTTCTTGAGATTCGTGAGGAAATGGGTTCCAAACTTCCAACCCTTAGAGTTAATTTTGTTAAAACTTCAGAAAACATTCATGAATTAGATAAATTTATTGAAATTTGGAAAAACAAGGCAGATCTTATTGGTGTTCAAGATCTGCTTGGTATTGTTGATAAATTTGATAAATCTAAAAAGGAGGGATATGACCCTTCTGTTGAAGACTTTAGATGTGCTCAACCATTTCAGCATTTGACTATTAGATCAAATGGGCACATTCTTCCATGCTGTTCTTTTTTTGGACCTGATATTCCAGTTGCAAAACTAAAACACAATGTTAAAAATATTGAAATGACTGGTGAAGATGGCATTCTGATATCAGATGAAACTAAAAAGACAATTGCTAATTTGATGGTTAGAAATATTGAGGAAACCTGGAATAGTGATGAAATGAATTTTTTTAGAGAAATTCATAAAAATGGAGAGTATTGGAAAAATCCTGTATGCAAAAAATGTGTGCAGGCAACATCTCACTTGGATGAAACTCAAGACACTTGAGATTATAAGATAACTAAAAATACAATTGATCATTTTTTTATTTGGAGAAAATATTAATGAAATTGACTGAAATTGAAAATTTTAATGCAGAGCAGTCTTTATTTGATTCCTTTAATGGATTCATGCTCTCATCCGATTTAAAAGTTTTTGGTAAACTTTTAGCAAGGACTTTACTTTTTGATAAAGTAAAGGATATTCCTGGAGATATTGTAGAATGTGGAGTTTTTAAAGGAACCGGACTTTTCACTTTTTTAAAATTGAAGAGATATTTTTGCCCAAATAGCAATAAGCAAGTTGTTGGGTTTGACTTTTTCAACACAAAAGATTTAATTGAAAGTCTATCTGGGTATGATAAAGAATCAATGGATACTATGTTCAAAGGTAGAGAATTTGAACATGAAGTAACCTTTAAAGATTATCTTAACCAAAAAATATTAGACTCTGGATTTCAGGATTATGAGTTTGAATTGATTTCCGGAGATGTATGTAAGACAACTCATGAATTTGTTAAAGAAAGACCTGGTGCCAAAATTTCTTTACTGTACATTGATGTTGATCTTGAAGTTCCAACTTATGAAATTTTATCTGCTATGTGGGATAGAGTATCCTCTGGTGGAATTGTAGTTTTTGATGACTATGCGTATCAAAGATGGAGTGAAAGTCCTGGAGCAGATAAGTTTTTTGAAAATATTGGAGTTACAATAAAATCTCTCAATTTTATGGCACCAACTGCATATGTAATCAAACCATAAATTATATTTTATGAAAATAACTATTCTTGGATCTAGCGGACAAATCGGTGCATATCTATCAGAATATCTTCGTGATAAAGGGCATGAAGTTACTGAGTTTGATGTTGTGAATGGAGAGGATCAAGATCTTACAAAGATTCCAAATCCAAAACTCCAACATGATATAAGACTCTCTGATTTTGTTTTCTTTCTTGCATTTGATGTTGGTGGATCTAGATATCTGAAAAAGTATCAACACACTTATGACTTTATCAATAACAATACTAGACTGATGGCAAACGTCTTTCAATGGTTAAAAGAGTATCGTAAATCATTTGTATTTGCATCATCTCAAATGAGCAACATGAGTTATTCTCCATATGGAGTTTTAAAAAATGTTGGGGAACTTTATACAAAATCAATTGATGGATTAACTGTAAAATTTTGGAATGTTTATGGTGTAGAAAATGATCGTGAAAAATCTCACGTCATTACAGATTTTATTCGTAAAGGGTTTGAGGAAGGTTCATTTGAAATGATAACTGACGGCACAGAAGAAAGACAATTTCTTTATGCAGAAGATTGTTGTGAAGCACTGGAAACAATCATGGAATGTTATTCAGATTTTAAACCAACAGATCCCCTTCATGTAACATCATTTCGTAATGATTCAATTAAAGATGTTGCTGCAATGGTTCACGGGCAATTTAATAAAATTGGAAAATATGATGTAAGAATTAAACCGGGAATTGCAAAAGACAATATTCAATTGGATAAGAGAAATGAAGCAAGCAATTACATTCATGGATGGTGGTTGCCAAAAACAAATTTAGAAACTGGTATTGCAAAAGTGTTTGATAAAATTAAACAGGAGTATGGATATTAATATGAAAATATTTGTGACTGGATGTGCAGGATTATTGGGAGCAAACTATACAAGACACTTACTTAATAACGGACATGAAGTTATTGGTATTGATGATCTCTCAGGAGGATATAAAGCATTTATTGCTGAGGGTGAAAACTTCAAATTTATTAAACTTAATTTAGAAAGAAGAAAAAAAGTCGTTGAGTTGTTTGAGGAGTATAAACCAGAAATCCTTCTTCACTTTGCTGCTTATGCGGCAGAGGGATTGTCTCCATTCATTCGCAATTATAATTATAGAAATAATTTGATTTGTTCTGCCAATTTGATTAATGAGTGTATTACTCATAATACTAAGATGATTTTTACATCTAGTATGGCTGTATATGGAGAACAAGAACCTCCATTTACTGAAGACAAAAGACCTCAACCAGTTGATCCATATGGTGTTGCAAAATATGCTGTAGAGTGTGATCTTAAACTCGCACATGAACAATTTGGTCTTCGTTATAATATTATTCGTCCTCATAATGTTCTTGGAATCTATCAAAATATTTGGGATAAGTATCGTAATGTAATTGGTATTTTTATTCGTAAGACTTTGAATGGTGAACCAATTCTCGTTTATGGTGATGGGGAACAGACTCGTGCCTTTTCTGATATTAAATATTATATGGAACCATTTGATAAACTATTGACCGATTGTGATAATGAAATCTTCAATATTGGTGCAGACAAATATTTTACTTTAAATGAAGTTGCTAAAACTGTTCAGGAGATTGGTAAAAAATATGGATATGAAGTTCCTATTGAGCATGGAGAACCAAGACATGAAGTAAAACATGCATATTGTAATCATGATAAAGCAAAAAACTTGCTTAAATTTAAAGATGATACTAAACTTGAAGAGTTAATTGATTCTATATTTGTTTGGGCAATGAAACAACCTAATAGGAAAGTAAAAACTATGGAGTATGAAGTGACTAAAGACATTTACGATTATTGGAGATAGAAAAAATGAAAGTTATAGATGTTTTCCCATTTTTTAATGAACTTGATATTCTTGAGATAAGATTAAATATACTTGACCCCTTTGTAGATTATTTTGTTATAAGTGAATCTACAAAAGCATTTCAGGGACAAGATAAATCATTATATTATAATGAGAATAAAGAAAAGTTTTCTAAATTTAATCACAAAATTATTCACAACGTTGTGAATGATCCTGAAAAAGAAGAACTTGAATCCTACGGATTAAAATACAATACTTTGATACCAGCTCAACAAAGGGATGCTTATCAAAAAGATATGATTAAGAAAATAGTATTAGAAAATTCTAAGGAAGAAGATGCAATTATGTGGGGGGATCTTGATGAAGTTCCCAATCCAGATGTTGTTCAAAAAATACCTAAATTTTTTGAGACTGATATAATATATCATTTTGCTCAAGAAAATTGTTTATCATATATTAATTTTGTAGAAAATACTGGATTGATATCAGCAATGACACCAGACTTCGATCCTGATGAAAATACTTGTAAAAAATGGTTAGGAACTAAAATATTTAATCGTAATACTTTAGAAAAAAATACTCTCACAGAACTTCGTTGTTATAATCCAAATGTTAAAAATTCTAGAATTTATCCGGGTGGGTGGCATTGGAGTTATGCAGGAAGTGATGGATTAAATGCAGAAGAAAGAATTATAAAAAAAATCGAATATAGTTCTCATCCAGAAATTAATAATAATGATATTAAAAGTAAAGTAAAATATTGTTTAGAAAATAATATTGATCCTTTAGGTAGGGACTATGCAAAATATGAAATTGTTGAGGTTGATGATAATTATCCAAAATACATTATAAACAATAAAGAAAAATTTGATTACTTAATTAAAAAATAAAATTATGATTATTACCGAACTTTATCATGGGCAAGGATTTGGCAATCAACTCTTTGCTTATGTGACGACAAGAATGTTGGCGCATAAATTGGAATATGATTTTGGTATAGCAGGTGAAAAAAATTTTGGAGATTCTAGAATAAACAATAAAGGATTTTATTTTATGGATCTTGATTTGGGTAAAGAAGTAATAGGAGGATCAAGTCCTCCTGGTGGTCCTCCAGACTCTTTACCTAAAGGTATAGAAAATTATTATGTTGAATATAGACATGCAAAAAATCATTTTCTTAGTGATAATACAAGATCTCTTCAGTTAACAGATAATAATCTTTTTAGTATTTCTGATAATACTAAAATAGATGGTATTTTTCAATCTGAAGAATATTTTTATAATGATATTGATTTAATCAAAACTTGGTTAAAGATTAAACCAGAATATGAACACATGGACACAAATGAAAAAAATATTTGTATTCTCAATTTTCGTGGTGGAGATATTATTGGAAATGCTGGGTGTTGGTTGCCTAAATCTTATTGGTTAAATGCAATTGATAATATGATTAAATATAATCCTAAAATGAAATTTGCAATTGTGACTGACGATGTTGCTGCCGCAAATGCAATGCTTCCAGAATATCCTGCATATCATGATGAAATTGCTTGGGATTATGTTGCGATTAAAAATGCAAGAAATGTAATTTGCTCTACTTCAACTTTTGCTTGTTTTCCTCTTTGGACAAGTGAAACTTTAGAATATTGTATTGCACCTAAGTATTGGTTCGATTATAATCGTTCTCAAGGGTGGTGGAGTCTTGGATGTAGTATATACAGCTTTCCTACTCATTATATGGACAGGGAAGGAAAACTATTTACTCCCGATAAATGTAGAGTAGAATGGGAAGAATATAAAAAGACATCAGATATCTATGAAGAAGATTTATGAATTTTTTTTGTATTTCAAATTATAATAATGATTTGGATTGGTTATCAGAGTATTCCAATTCACATTTAATCTATGATAAAACTTGGGCAGGTGGTGTTTCTGATAATGATAACTCTGAATTATTGCCTCCATCTAATTTAAAAGAAAAATATCCAAATTACAATATTACTAACGGCGATCCTAATGGATATAATATTAGTGATTATATGAAATTTATTATTGATCATTATGAAAACTTACCAGATGTAGTTGCGTTTTTAAAAGGTAATATTATTGGTAGACATATTAGTAAAGAATATTTTGATAGAGTAATTAATAATAAATGCTTTACTTGCTTGGAAGATTGGAAAGAACATACTTTAGATCCAACATGTTGGTATGCAATGTTTTCTTGTGAAGGGGGGTGGATGGAAAAAAATGATAGTTGGTATTTGAATCATCCAAAGCATCCAACAAAATATTTTAAAAACTATAATGATTTTCTTGATTTTTCTTTTATAGATGCCCTTCATCCAAGATATGTTAGATTTCCACCTGGAGGAAATTTTATAGTTCCTAAAGAATATATTCTAAAATATGATAAAGTATTCTATGAAAATCTTAGAACATTTACTAGACATACAAGAGTGTCTGGTGAAGGACAAATGATTGAGAGAGCATTATATACTATTTGGATGGGTAATTATCAAGTATCTGAGAGAATGAAAGAACTTATTATTGAATAAGTAAAACCATTTACACCTGAAGAATATGTGATAGAATGGAACAATAATCAAACAAATACAAAGATGATTTATGATTAAACTGCCGGATGTAACTTTAATTTCTATTGACACCACTGATAATTTGAGTGGAACTC
>Ga0210003_1004001_pt1 | contig 11785 bp, 11 predicted proteins | sample LantaG_FD_182804 | JGI IMG/M metagenome (GOLD analysis project Ga0210003, IMG submission 182804) | Deep subsurface microbial communities from Baltic Sea to uncover new lineages of life (NeLLi) - Landsort_02402 metaG (SPAdes) (version 2) | ecosystem: Environmental > Aquatic > Marine > Oceanic >...
CTTTTCCATCGTGAAGGCAAACGCGAAAAAACTGAAAATCGAGCCGGAAAACTTCAGCAAGTTCGATTATCACATCCACGTCCCGGCAGGAGCAATCCCCAAGGACGGCCCGAGTGCAGGCGTAGCGATGTTCACATCGCTGGTCAGCCTGCTGCTCGGCAAGCCCACCCGGCCGGATGTGGCAATGACCGGGGAAATCACGCTGCGAGGCCTGGTTCTGCCCATCGGCGGCCTGAAAGAGAAAATCCTCGCCGCCAAACAGGCCGGCATAGAAACCATCATCCTGCCCGCCAGAAACAAAAAAGACCTGCCCGAAGTCCCAAAAGAAGCCAAAAAAGGCATCAAATTCGAATTTGTTAAAAACATCAACGAAGTCATCGAACTTGCGTTGGACGCAAGGTGACCGTGGATGATTCGCTGCAAATACATGGTCCGAATGCTCCACACTTTTACATCCGACGACGCGCGTCTATCGGTGGGCACCAAACTCGCTAATGTCCATTTGGAATAATTTGCCGTCTGTAAACACCAGCGTTTTTTGATCTGACAACTTGTATGTCAACTCGTGCAGCAGAACCTGGCTCGGTATGATTGACACAATGTATCCGCTCCGGCTCAGATCAAAGATTCGGATGCGTTTCCGAGGTTTTCGCACGAAGTCATTCTTAGTCGAATCGTAGATAAAGGCATAACCTTCTATACGAACGGCGAGTCTCTCGACGTCGAGCACTTCGCCTACAAAATGCCGCCGCAGGTCACCGTTAAAGTGCCGTCGGGTAATGATGTGGATCTTTTCACCTTTTTCGATAATCATACATACACTCCATTAATTAATATTCAAATGTTCAATTGAAAATACAACGGACTCCCTGATATCATATACATCGTATAAAGATTCTATTCAGTCTCACATTTCACGTTGGATTCTGAGGATTTGAATATGCCGAGACCCATCTTTACTGATTCGAATGCAATCTTGTCATCAGGAATCTCGAAAGGATTTATCAAAATCAATTCTTCTATTTCTGTTTTGTCAAAATCCGTGGGAAGGGCATCGATTTTGCAGTAAAAGAACAAATCACAAGTGTGATAAATCACTCCCTCGTATTTATATATATTCGGATAAGAACCCAAATACTGCGGCTCTCTGAGATCTATTTTTAATTCTTCCTTTATTTCCCTTTTTATCGCCTCTTCCGCGGATTCATTTGGATCCACGAAACCACCCGACAGATCCAGCTTGCCTTTGCCCGGTTCTTTGGCCCTTTCGATTAGGACGATCTTTTTATCGTATTGTAATATCGCTGCTACCGCGGCGGCGACATTGTGATAATAAGTGAAAGAACAGTCCCGGCAACCGACTTTTTTCATGTCACCGAAGAATATGTCGCCTGACCCGCAGGCCGGGCAGTAATTGAACGGTTTTATTTTCTCAGATAAGTGCATCAGCAGGCAGAATCCTCCAGTATCATCTCCAGCTCGATCTCATCGCGCAATGGGATTCCATCGGCTCCGGTTAAAGGTATGGGTTTGAGGTTTCGGGCGAATTCAATCGCATTACGATTTATCTTAACCATTGCGAAGCCGCGTTTCTGATAAAAACGCAGCGCGTTCATATTATCATTCGTGGTGACAAGCCACAGCCGCCTGCATCCGGATTCGCAGGCCGCTGCTTTAACTGCGTCAATCAGGCCTGTGCCGATACCCACGCAGGGCTGCAAACTGCCAAGGCTCACAACCTCGCAATCGCCGGCGACAATTTTGTACGTCAGAAGCCCGACCTTTTTCTCCCCATCTGTCGCGACAAAGCCGGGCAGATCCCTGCAATGATATATTTCGTAGTGAGCGGCAATAAATTCCGCCCCCCACCGTTCGGTAATGAATTGCGCAATCCAGTCGGCATCATCTGAATCGACCGGACGAATACGAAAATCTGACAAGATTAATCCCCTTCAAACAAGTCCACCGACTACTTGTTCACACGGCGTTACATTGCATTGCCGACAGCATTCGTTACCTTTACCACATCGGCCATTTCTGCCACATCATGGACGCGAACTATAGAGACACCTGCCGCGGCGCATAAGGCGACCGTTGCGGCGGTGCCGAAAATCCTCTCGGCAGGTTTTTCTTTGCCGGTGATTTTACCGATGAATCTCTTGCGGCTCGTACCGACAAGGACGCGGTAGCCGGCGGCGACAAATTTATCGATATTTCTCAAAAGCAAAAGATTGTGCTCGGCAGTCTTGCCGAAACCGATGCCGGGGTCGATGAAAATCATATCTTTAGGTATACCGAATTTCTCGGCCCGCTTTGCCCGGCCCAGCAGGAACTCCAGAACCTCGCCGACGACATCATCATATCTCGGCTCAATCTGCATCGTCGCCGGCGTGCCCTGCATGTGCATCAAAACAACGGGCACGTGTTGCTCGGCCGCCAATTCTCCCACTCGCTTATCGCTCAGTGCGGTAATATCGTTGATAATTCCCGCCCCCGCTCCCAGAGCAGCTTGGGCAACTTCAAATTTATACGTATCAATACTAACCGGTACATCGGTCTTTTCGCAAAGCGCTTCGATAACCGGCACGATCCGTTTTATCTGCTCATCAGCCGAAACCGAGTCCGAATCCGGCCGGGTTGATTCACCGCCGACGTCGATAATCGCAGCGCCATCGGCCGCCATTTTCAGACCGTGCTCGACAGCCTTTTCAGAATCGAAGAATTCTCCGCCGTCGCTGAAGGAATCCGGCGTCACATTCAAGACCCCCATTAAAAGACACCCGTCTGAAAAATCCAGCCTTCCCCTCGGCCATTCAATAACGTTTTGACCGCAACTTTCCGCTTTTACCTTTTTATTTTTCACTTTTGACTTCTTTAAATCCGATCCCGATCAGTTTTCTGGCCAAATTTGAGTTCGTGTCTTTGAGAATCACACTGGTATTCTGAAATTCCCTTCGCACGGGATAATTCTTCCGCAGGCTGTCAAAATATTCGCCTCTGTTTTCCGCCGGCTTGTCCAAAACACGCCTCAGTCTCGTATCATCCTTGTCAATCCGGTAGATTTTCTGCACTGAGCTTAACAACACATTCTGATCACTGGTGATATTCGGATTGACCTTCAATTCCGGCACAGCGGGTTCAGGCAGGAAATCCTTCAGATCAAACTTCGGCTCCACGTCAAAATATTCGCAGGCCGCCTTGTATATCATAATCATTCCCGCAATCTTACCGTCCAGTGAATAACCTGCGATGTGAGGCGTGCCAAGATCGACCAGTTTCAGAAGTTCGATATCGATATCCGGCTCGTTCTCCCAGACGTCCAGCGCGACAGCCCGCAGCCGCCCCGAACGTATGGCCAATTTCAAAGCACTGCTGTCAACCACTCCGCCCCGGGAAGCATTCACGAGCACGCATCTTTGCTTGAGCGATTTGAAGAACTTCTCATCTGCCAAATGATGCGTCTTATCCGGGCCTTCGAACGTCAGCGGCGTATGGAAAGTAATAAAATCACAATCGAAAAGCTTTTCCAACGGCAGATACTTCGCATCGCCGGTTTGCCTTTGCAGGGGCGGATCATTCAGATAAACGCCCATCCCCATGGCCGCACATTTCTTCGCCACCCTGCTGCCGACATTGCCCACACCGATAATGCCAATCGATCTGCCCTCCAGGTCGAGAGCATATCTTTGTCCGATATCGAGCAGCCCGGCAATAACATATTCGGCGGCCGAGTTGGCATTCGAGCCCGGCGCCGATGCAAAACCGATATTGTTAAGGCGAAGGAAATCAATGTCGACATGGTCGAAGCCAATCGTAGCGGTCGCCACAAAACGCACCTTGCTGCAAGCCAACAGCTTTTCACCGACAGGCGTGATACTGCGCACAAGAAGAGCGTCCGCATCGGCAACCACGTCCGGCGTTATTTCCCGGCCTCCGACAACCGTAACCTCGCCGAGAGAAGAAAAACAATCTTTGACAAACGGAATATTCGCATCTGCAACAATTTTTATCATACTTTGTATCTCGTATTTCGTTAGATTATGCTAAAGCTCGAAACCTGCAATCTGCGAGCCGCAATCAGGACACTTCGAATCTTTTATACTATTGGCGGCAATTCTATAACCAATACGTTCGATCAACATCCGGCCGCAATTATAGCAGAAAGTACTCTCTGATGTCGAGCCCGGTACATTGCCGAGATAAACGTAACGCAGCCCGGCGGATTTGCCAATCTCGAAAGCCCGCTGAAGATTGCCGATAGGCGTAGGAACCGAATCCAAAAACTTGTATTGCGGATGGAATCGGCTGATATGCCAGGGGACATCAGCTCCGGCGTTGCTGACAATAAAACCGGCAAGTTCTTTAAGCTCGTCCTCGGAATCGTTTTGCCCGGGCACCAGCAGCGTCGTAATCTCAAGCCAGATATCCGTCTCTTTCGCGATGTAACTAATCGTATCCAGCACCGGTTGCAATCTCGCCTTGCACAGCCGCTTGTAATAATCCTCGCTGAAAGCCTTCAGGTCGACATTGATCCCGTCGAGCCAGTCGGCCGCGAAGTCTATCGCCTCGGTCGTCATATAACCATTACTGACGAAAACATTCGCCAGGCCGCGTTGCTTTGCCAGGCGTCCGCAATCGTTACATAACTCCATAAAAACTGTCGGCTCGGTATAGGTGTAAGCCATGCTCTTGCACCCGCTGCGAACAGCCGCCTCGACAATATACTCGGGAGCAATGGATTCACCGTCGATTTGCCCTTCTTCGATAGCCGCCTGGCTGATTTGCCAGTTCTGACAGAACTCACAACGAAAATTACAGCCCATCGTCGCAACCGAGAAACTGCGCGAGCCGGGCTGAAAATGAAACAAAGGCTTTTTCTCGATAGGATCCGGATTGGCCGAGCACACTTTGTCATACGTCAGCGAATACAGCACACCGTCGATATTCTTGCGTACACAGCACCGGCCGAGCTTGCCGCTATCGATCACGCAGCACCAGTTGCACAGATTACAGCGAACCTTTCGATCACCATCTGTGTCCCAAAGCACTGCCCTTTTGAGATTTTTTTCTTCAATCGCCATTGTCCAGCTTCCTGCCCTTACCCGTCATTCGAAGCGAAACTCAGAATCTCACTTCGAAACCGACATACCCCCTTCACAGCCGCGTAACAGGGATTCGGCCTGCCATTCAGTGTACCACTTCCGGCGGCATACGCAAAAAAATAATACTTTTAGACAAACAGCCGCAAAACGAAAAGTTCGATTGCGTAGCTGTCCGGGAACGATACAATATCATACAAGATGTATGTTATGAAATTGTGTATCTGTTCCTAAAAAGAAGAATTGGAGGCAGTGCCGGTACATGGAAATTCGCGTAAAACTGGATGATATAATTGAAGGATTGGAATCTCAGTCGGATGAAAACTCCTCGTTCCTGAACAAAAGAACCGGTGAGGTGGTCCTCATCAACGACTATGAAATACGGGCTGCCGAAGAGGGCAATCCCCTTGAAGATTTCCCGGACTGGGAGCAGGATCAGGTCAGAATTGCCAGGGAAATATCAGCCGAGACTGGTCAGTACATTCCATTGCCCACAAAGTTCGAAATCGATGAATACAGCATCATGGAGAGATTCTGCGTAACTTTGGACAATCAGGAAATCGGCGACATTCTTTACGATATAATAAGCGGCAGCGGCGCCTTTCGACGATTCAAAGACGCGATATATAAATACGGTGTTGAAGATGAATGGCACAAATACCGCGATAACTCCATAAAAGAAATCGCAATCGAATGGTGCCGGGAACATAAAATCGAGTTCGATGAACAGTAATGTAAAACATTCTATAATGCTGAATATCAGATTTTATTATCATCTTTAAAAAAATAAGTCGAAGGGAAAAAGCAATGAGAAATAAACGAGAAATCCTGCTGTTCGGCCTTGGGACGCTTTGTATAGTTGCTCTGATTAGTTGTAGTAAGAAGGCAGACGAAGAAGCACTCGCTGACGAGCTAATAATTGAGCCATTAGTTGGTATCGGTCCGGTTAAGTTTGGTATGTCAAAAGAAGAGGTTATAAAACATTTAGGCCAACCTGATAGAGTCTCAGCAGACGGCACAAAGCTCAATTATGTTTCTTCAAAAGGCTTGAGCTTCACAGTCGATTCGGAAACCGGCCTGCAGGAGATTGGATGCTGGTCGGAAGGAATGCTGCCTTCACGAATCACCACCTTTGCCGGCAAAACAAACGAGGGCATCGGAATTGGTGTATCTGAAGGGGAAATTGTCGCCGCTTATGGCCAGCCGGACAGAACAAGTACTGATTCAAAAGGTGTCATTCAAAATCTCCATTACGACGGACTGCAGGCCAGATTCTCACTTAAGGAAGGTAAACTTATGTCGATGACTATGGAAGCACCGAAATGATCGCCCAACTCCGGCTCAATAAAATCGTACGTCAGTGTATTATTCGGCTTCGACAAGAAGTATTCAAACCTGTGCTCACCTGCCCGGCAGCATGGTGCTTTGCCGCTATTTGGGCTATAGCGGCAATCTACCTTGCAGCGATTGGTAGAGTTGTTATAGTTCTACAATGTATTTGTTTACTTGTCATCGTCATGTTTTTCTGCGCGATCACGGCAGGTATAACAACAACGGAACATAAGCCCGAAGTAAAGTTGTCACGGAAAAGCCAGGGTTTGCTGTTACTGCAAATTGTAGTTATAGCGTTCTTTATCTGTATTACTGGATACACATCCCTGATGTTCCATAATGTTGTAGAAAGCCATTCGATCCCTGTCTGGTCACCTGTCATCAGAGCAATCAGCAACTTCGGCGAAAAAGTATTCGATAACGGTTTTGTAATTAATCCTGCTCTATCTGTGGCTAATATCGCAAAATATTTCCTTTTGCCATTGCCGTTCTTATTGCTTCTTGGTGCACGCTTTAGCCGACTCGGTTTTCGTCGTGGTCATCGTACTTTGTTCGTGTTAGCTCTCTGGTGTTTTATTCCTGCAGGCGTATGGATTTATCTACTTTCATTCGGTCGCTTATCCTGCAGAGTGCTAATCCGACGATTCCTCATGCACCTGTTACAAAATGGCTTCGGAGAGGAGTTCCTTTATCGGGGAGCGCTGCAGACAAGATTGAGAGCTTTGCTCAGTCCATCATGGGCTATTGTTATACAAGCCTTGCTTTTCGGAATCTGGCACTTCGGAGCTAATTTAGGGTTTAGAGGTATCACAGGTACCAACGCAGTTATAGCGTTTAGTGTTGTCGTACAGGGGACGGCCGGCCTTGCATTCGGTATCATTTTTCAGCGAACGCGAAATCTGCTGGCCTGTTCGGTTATCCACGTTGTAACAAACTCTTTATTCATTCAATAACATAACCGTCTGCTATTATCTTAATCGGATGTCTGACCATACAATCGCTTATGTGCTCAATCTGCATGCCGCAGGCGGCACATTCGGTCAGTACGTTTTGGTTCGGAGATTTTTCCAAGGCCTCTTTTAAGCTCGAAGCTATTTGGGAGGAGAGATCGTAGTTTTTCTTTTGCATTCCGAATGTGCCGGCCAAGCCGCAGCAGCCGGCCTTGAGGTCGGTAACTTTGACGCTGCAAAGCTCCTGCAGCAGTTTGATGCTCGCCGTTCCGTCGGCGACCGCGTGCAAGTGGCACGGCATATGATAAACATACTCGTCGGTTATCGGCTTTGTCGGCGACTTTAGCTTCTTCTGTGTATGCAGGCTGAGCAGATAATTCATCAACTCGAAGGTGTTATCCGAGACAAGTTTCGCATCCTCACCCGACACAAAATGCCTCAACTCCTGCTTGAAGGCCAACGCGGCGCTTGGCTCGGAACAGATGATCTTGTAGCCGTCGCGGACCGCTCGTACCAGGTGCTCGACATTGTATATCAGATCTTTTCTCGCTTTATTGGTATCGCCATAGACCATCGCCGGCAGCGGTGCGGGTAGCTGATTCGGCAAAATAACCTCAATATTGTTATGCCGCAGCACATCGAGCACGGCAAAACCCAGCTCGTGGTCGTTATAATTCGCATACGTATCGACAAAATATGCCACCTTATCGACCGGCGTTTCTATCGGCTCACACGAAGCCAGATACTTACGGCCAGCCTTCAGGAACGAGCCTCGCTTAAATCCGGGCATGCTCCTTCGCTTATCGAAGCCCGCAACTTTTTCAAGCAGCAGCCCGAACACCGGCAGCCGCATCACAAGATTCGAGATTGGAGAAAATATACTGCCAAGCATGCTCATATATCGATTTTGACTTAGCAACCGTTCGGTACGCCGTAGGCCCCTTTGTTTGACGTATCGGGCTCTGGCCATAATCATCAGTGTGGAAATATCCACACCAGAGGGACATTGCATCAGACAGGCTTTGCAGTTCACACATAGATCGAGAAATTTTCTGAACTCAGTTGACTCGAAGTCCTTGTCGTCCATCTGTCCCGTCGCCCAGAAGCCCAGCAGATTCGCCTTGGCCCGCGAGCTGCCCAATTCCTCACCCAGCGCCCGAAATACCGGACACATCCGCAAACCGGGTTCCCTGCTGAGGCAAACCCCGCAACCGTAGCACTGCTCAATTTCCAGGGCAAGCTCATCTTCTTCGAAGAGCAAATCCGTCTTCATTCTCTCCGGCAGCGGCTTATGCGCTCTTCTGAGATTCTTAACCATCACATCCGGATCGCTGTTAATTATCTTGCCCGGATTCATCAGGCCATCGGGATCGAAGATGTTCTTGATTCTGCAGAGCAGCTCATAATATTCGTCGCCGTATTGTTTCCGGATGAACGCCGCTCTGACCAGACCATCGGCATGCTCGCCGCTGATTGAGCCGCCCAAAGACCAAGCGAGTGAGAAAACATCGTCTGCAATAGCTCGCATTTTCTCTACGTCCGCCGGTTCGCTCAAATCGAGTAAAGGTCGTGAATGCAGCTCGCCATCCCCGGCGTGACCAAAGAAAGAAATTACAATATCATAGCGTCGCCCAATCTCCAACAAACCCACAATGTAGTCTTCAAGCCTATGGTGGTCGACAGAGACATCTTCCATGAATTCCGCAGGGTGTTTTCTGCTCCTTTTTCTATAAAGCAGCGGCCCGGCATCCTTCCTCGACTTCCATAAGCGGTTCTGTTGATCCGGATCCAGAATAATGCTCCGTCCGCTCGCCATTTGCCCGACGGCAGCATCGGTTAGCTCTATTTTCTTTTTCACCTGCTCCTGCGTTTGGCCGACATGCTCGACCAAAAGAACCGCGGCAGCGTTTGCCGGCAGAAGATCACGATATTCCGGCAACGCCTTGATCGCTAAATCTATGAGATTCTTGTCCATCAGCTCACAGGTCGAGACCACGCTGTCAACAATAGTCGGCACTGCCCGGGCCATTTTCTCAAGCGAGTCAAACTCAAGCTGCAGCAGCCCTTTCGAGACCGGAACCGGAACCGTCCTTAGCGTAATCTTCGTAAAAATCGCCAGTGTCCCTTCCGAGCTCGCCATCAGACGGGCCATATCAATCCGCCCATCGTGACATACGCCCGCGATGTTATATCCGCTTCGATTACGCTTTGTCTGGGGTAACGCCTTATTAATCGCCGCCTGGTTTTCAGAGAGGACGGAAAAACATTCTTTTGCGATCGAGGCAACTGCGTCGTCTTTTATCTGTTCCGGGTCAACGTCGTTTTTGAGCTCGACAATGCTGCCGTCCACCAGAACCGCTTCAATTGCCTCGACATAGCCGCTCATATAGCCGTACTGGAGCGAATGAGAGCCGGTGGAGTTATTAGCAACACATCCCCCTATTACTGCGCGGTTGGCGCTCGATGGATCGGGCCCGATTTTCCTGCCGAACCGGGACAGATACTTATTCAAATCGTCCAGGACTACCCCAGGCTCACAAATGACCATTCGGCCATTATCCTCTACGCCGATGATTTTGTTCATGTATCGCGTCATGTCGAAGACGATACCGCCGGACAAAGACTCGCCCGCCAGGCCGCTGCCTGCTCCGCGAGCGACAACCGGAATCGCTTCGGCGACGGCATACCCGACCGCGGCGGCCACGTCACCGGCGTCGCGAGGAGCTACAACACATCGAGGCACTATCCTGTAAATGCTCGCATCTGTACTGTAAGCTGCTCTGTGGACGATATCGGCATAAACATCTCCCCGCACAATGCCGGCTAAATCGGATGCAATTTGTTCAGGTTCCTTATTCATGGTTTCTTCCGTGCTGCTCCTAATACTATTGCTCGAAATCACGAGGCAGGAACTGGGCCTGGGACATGGTTCCACTCATACGCAGGACGGCGAGATCATTATCATCGACCTGTCCATTAATGAAGTGTTGAACAGTAGGATGGGGATGATTACGAATAAAGTCTGCGTCTCCGTCGGCAATAATTTTGCCTTTATGTAACATAATGATACGGTCCGCGACTTTATAGGCGCTCGTCATATCGTGCGTGACAACAACGGATGTGACGTTTAGCTCTCTTTGCAGTTTCAGAATCAGCTCATTGATCACATCCGACCGGATCGGGTCCAGTCCGGTGGTCGGCTCATCATACAAAATCACTTCCGGATTTAGCGCGATCGCCCGTGCCAACGCGACTCTCTTGCGCTGCCCTCCGGAAAGCTTCGCGGGATAATAATTTTGATAACCGTCAAGACCAACCATCGCCAGCTTGGATTTCACCAGTTCCTCGACCTGTCTGAAGTCGGGCATATCACAATGTTGTCTTAAGGGGAATATGATGTTTTCGAAAACGCTCAAGCTGTCAAACAGCGCTCCTCCCTGGAAGAGAAAGCCGTAATGCGTCCGTATTTCATTCAATTGACGTTCACTTATATCGTCGATTCGCTGTTCTTTGAAATAAACTTCGCCGGAACTCGGCCTTAACAGCACGATCAAATGCTTGATCAGGACCGTCTTACCGCATCCGCTCGGACCGATAACAACGGTTGTTTTGCCCTTTTCGACGGCCAGCGAGACATTATCCAAAACAACATTTGCACCGAACTTCTTGGTTATGTTTTTAAGGACAATTATTCCATCGCCGTTACCGGCCTGTACGTCGTTTTCCTTGTCGCCCTGTTTCACTTTACGCCTTTTTCCATCATCAAACCAGACTTTTGAGTGTCCAGAATGTATTGTAAATCGATTTGAAAATAATCGCCAGCGCAAAATCCAGCGCCAAGATGGAAATGAAACTGGCCACAAACGCCTCTGTGCAGGCCTGTCCGACCCCATGGGCCCCTTCTTTGCATGTAAAGCCCTTGTAGCAGCTAATCACTGCAATGGCCACACCGAAGAATAGACCCTTTATAATTCCGATCGCCACATCCCACAATTCCACGCCGGACGCACTAAAACTCCAATAGGCCCGGCTGTTAATCCCCAATTGAACAACGCTCACGAAATACCCGCCGACAATGCCCATCAAGTCCGCGTAGATAATCAGAAACGGCGTCAGCAGCAGGCACGCCAAAATCCGCGGCGCAGCCAGATACCGTATCGGGTCCGTTCCCATACTTCTGATCGCATCAATTTGTTCGGTCACATTCATCGTTCCCAGCTCGGCGGTCAGCGCGCCCCCAATACGCCCAGCCAGCATAACAGCCGCAAGTACAGGTCCCAATTCCTTTACTACTGAAATATTAATCAAGACACCCAGGTGCTCTTCCAGCCCCATACCCGCAAGCTGGTCATAAGCCTGAACCGCCAATGTCATCCCCACAAAAGCTCCGGTGATCATAACAAC
>Ga0210003_1004002_pt1 | contig 11782 bp, 6 predicted proteins | sample LantaG_FD_182804 | JGI IMG/M metagenome (GOLD analysis project Ga0210003, IMG submission 182804) | Deep subsurface microbial communities from Baltic Sea to uncover new lineages of life (NeLLi) - Landsort_02402 metaG (SPAdes) (version 2) | ecosystem: Environmental > Aquatic > Marine > Oceanic >...
GGTCGGCAAGGTGACTATCCGCTGGAACGGTCTCAGAAGTGAGACCACCCGCGACGTTTTCTCACGCGAATACGATTTCGAGGGCTACCGCGTCTATATGGCCCGCGACTCCCGCGAAGGCAGCTTTGTCTTGATAACTTCTTATGATATCGAGGATTACAACCGGTACGATTACAACTCCTCCAAAAACATCTGGGAACTCAACGAAACGCCCTTCACTCTTGAAGAACTGCGCTGCCTCTACGGCGACACCGTCAACGGCAGCCCCTGTAACGACCTAGATTTCGACCCCAACTTCTACACCCGCAGCAATCCCTATATAACGGTTGACACGCTGGGTAATACCCTGACTCACTATTTCGACCCGCAGGATTTCAACCGCTCGACTTTCGCCAACTATCCCGAAGCCACCACCCCGATGAGGAAAGTCTTTCCTGACCAACCCTACCCGAGCCACCTCAATCCCGACTCGGCCGATACCTCGGAGCTGACCGACGACGGTTTCTTCAAGTATTTCGAATACGAATACACGCTCGAAAATCTTTTGCCAACCGTGCCGTATTACGTCAACGTGACGGCTTTCGACTACGGCTCGCCGCAGTCCGGCCTGGGGGCTTTGGAGACCCCGAAACCCAACCTGGCCCGGATGGTCTATCCGCTCAACTCGGTGGATTCCGTGGAGGCCAGGGACCTCGAAGTTTATGTCTATCCCAACCCTTACCGGATTGACGGCAACTATATCAAGGACGGTTTCGAGGGTCGCGACGCCCAGTATTATATCCCCGACCGTATGCGCCGGCTGCATTTCGCCAACCTTCCGGCCAAATGCACCATCCGGATTTACACTCTCGACGGCGACCTGGTTCGGGAAATCGAACACGATATGAACCCCGCTGACCCGACCGCCATGCATGACGAGTGGGACATGATTACCCGCAACACCCAGCGAATCGTGACCGGCATTTATTACTGGGTAGTCGAGGAGCCCAACGGCGACACCCAGATAGGTAAATTTGTTATAATTCTGTAAAAGAAATCAGGTTTGAAACCGCTGAAAAAATAATAATTTTCAGCGGTTTTTATTTTAATACGTACCATATACAGAAAAATGGTTTTTTCGTGTTTTGAAAAAACCCTCATACGATTTTTTCGAAGCGTGCGGCGGGCAAATTCGCTGTCCTGTTATCCCCTTAATAACAACCACTTACGGAGAGACGACTTCATTTCAGGGCGGCTGTCATTTTTATCTTTTTTTGCAAAATTGCTTGCCAAATAGGGAGAATTTTCGTAGGTTCTAAACTTGAAAAATATATAGAACTTATGGTTCCGCCAACTTTGGCGTAAATAAAACAGATTTTAATGGATTAATGATTTAATTTTTTTTAGAGGACGAGATATGAGACGTAACAATTTAATCTTAAAAGTCATTATCCTGTCGCTACTTTTAATGATACCCCTCAGTTCCTTTGGCCGCGCCCGGTATGACCCCGATGACTCAAAGAATCGGTCTTCCTATTCCACTGCCACTCCGGAATTCTGTATTGCCGGGCATAATGTAGGAAAAATTGTTTTAGCGGTTAATAATAACGGTACTTTCGGCGACGGTTTTGCCGCCGGCAGTCCCAGCGACTGTTTTACCGGCGTCCAAGTGCCTTCGTGCGAATATCCCAAAAATTCCAATTCCTATTATCTCTTTGCCGGAGCATTCTGGATCGGCGCTGTGATCGGCCGCGACACCCTGGTTTCGGTGGGCGCCGACGGCTGGCTTGTAATACGGGAATTTTATCCGGACGAAGCTCCTTTCGGGAAAATGGTATATCGCTCCATTATTGACCCGGCCAAATCAGAGTACAAGGACGCCATTTCGGAGCAGGATTATATATCGGTTTATACCGATACTTTCACGTCCGGGGTTCCCGGCCTGGGCAATGACGCCCTTGACGGCCGTCCTCACAAGCCGCTTCATATTGAAGCTACCCAGCGCTCGTATGCCTGGTCTTATCCCTATGCCGAGGATTTTGTGCTCTTCGATTATTCCATCAAGAACATCGGCCGTGAAGGACTCAACCAGGTCTATATGGGCATTTATGTCGACGCCGACGTACATGCTCAGGGTTCGGATGTAGGTTTCGATGACGACGTCTGCGGTTTCCTCCATACTTATGACAACCCCTACGGCGATTGTGTTTTCGAGGACACCGTCTATATTGCCTGGATCGCCGATAACGACGGCGACCTGAGCGGCGGCGGTCTGCTGTCAACCCCGGTGCCGCATGTCACGGCCACCCGTATTGTCAGGACCCCGCAGGACGAACTCGAAGTATCCTTCAACTGGTGGGTAAGTAACGGCACCGCTTCGCTGGATTTCGGCCCCCGTTTGAAATCCGACAATTTCCGTGACCTGGGCTTCGGACAGCTCGGGACTCCGGAAGGCGACCGTAACAAATACGATTTCCTCCGCAACAAGGAATTCGACTATGACCAGGTCTATACGGCCTCTATCTCCGCCAACGACCCCTTCTGGCTCTATCCCAACCAGACCATCGCCAAGGATATTTCCAACGGTTTTGACACTCGTTACCTGCTCTCGTTCGGACCGTTCAATATCGAGCCGGGCCAGACCCTGCCGATTTCATTCGCTTACCTGGCTGGTGAAAATTTCCACACCGATCCCACCAACGCCAAAGTTAACCTGGATGACAATTACGACCCCGACGCTTATTACGCCAACATAAATTTCGATGACATGAGTTTAAACGCCATGTGGGCGTCCTGGGTATACGACAACCCCGGAGTTGATTCCGACGATGACAAATATTTCGGCGAATTCCGCCTTTGCTGCGAGGATTCGACTATCGATTCCATCGTTGTCATTGATACCGGCCCGCCGCTCATTACCGACACCTCCTGGCTCTACTTCCAGTGCGACACCTTCTGGTACCAGGGCGACGGCGTACCTGATTTCCGCGGCGCCTCACCGCCCCCGGCGCCTTCCTCCTGGAGCAGCACCAAAGACAAGTACGGCAATCCCATCCAGATCAACAGCATGCGTGTCTCCCCATCTATCAGTAAAATTACCGTCCGCTGGAACGGCCTGCGCAGTGAAACCACCCGCGACGTCTTCTCCCGAGAATTCGACTTCGAGGGTTTCCGTGTTTACCTGGCCCGTGATGAGAGGGAATCCAGTTACAGCCTTATGGCTTCTTACGATATTGAGGACTATAATAAGTACCTTTATAACGCCACCAGGGACCAATGGGAACTTACCGAGACACCCTTTACTCTCGATGAACTGCGCTGCCTGTACGGCGACACGGTTAGCGGCAGCCCCTGTAACGACCTCAATTTCAACCCCGAGGAATACACCCGAAGCAACCCGTTAATTATCTTCGATACGACCGGAAAAGCTCTGACTATATTTTTCGAACCCCAGGATTTCAACCGCTCGACTTTCGCCAATTATCCCGAAGCCACCACCCCGATGAGGAAAGTCTATCCCGACCAGCCCTACCCCAGCAGCCTGAGCCCCGACTCAGCGGACACCTCGGAATTGACCGAAAGCGGTTTCCTGAAATATTTTGAATACGAATATACGATCGAAAATCTTTTGCCAACCGTGCCGTATTACGTCAACGTAACGGCTTTCGACTTCGGCTCGCCGCAGTCCGGTCTGGGCTCTCTGGAAACCTCGAGAACCAACCTGGCCGAGATGGTTTACCCGCTCAATTCGGTGGATTCCGTGGAGGCCAAAAACCTCGAGGTTTACGTCTATCCCAATCCTTATCGGGTTGACGGCAACTATATCGAGGACGGTTTCGAAGGCCGCAACGCCCAGTATTACATTCCCGACCGTATGCGCCGGTTGCATTTCGCCAATCTTCCGGCCAAGTGCACCATCCGGATTTACACTCTCGACGGCGACCTGATCCGGGAAATCGAACACGATATGGATCCGTCTGACCCGACCGCCATGCACGACGAGTGGGATATGATTACCCGCAATACCCAGCGGATCGTGACCGGTATTTATTACTGGGTGGTCGAGGAAGCCAACGGTGACACGCAGATAGGTAAACTTGTAATCATAATGTAGTACTTCAGATACATGTTTGATTTTTCTAAAAGCAAAGGCCGCCGGAAACTATTTTTCCTGACGGCCTTTCTAATATTCATAAACTTTTTAGCCGGGACGGCCCGAGAGCTTCAACCCCGGAAAAAGTGGGATGACGCTAAACCCCGCCCCCGGATTAGCGCTGTTACTCGTCCCCTGGTTGAGTATACGGCTCACAACCGCGGGAATATCCAGCTGGCGATAGCCAACAACGGTACTTTCGGCACCTACGGCCAGGATATCGGCGACCCGTTTACCGGGGAACGTATTCCTTCTCTGGCTTATCCCAAAAACAGCGACATCGTCTATCTCTGGGTAGGGGCTTTCTGGATCGGGGCCATCGTCGGTCGGGACACCCTGGTATCCACCGGCACCGAGGATTTCTATGAAAACCAGGAGTTTTGGCCGGGAGAATTATTCGGCAACGACACCACCCAGATTGTCTATAAATCCATCGATGTCAACAGCCGTTTCTACTCCGAGGACGCCTTATCGGAACAAGATATTATCTGTGAATACTATGATACTCTGACCGACCCCAGTTACGTCAATTCCGACCGGTACGACCAGCGACCGCACATCCCCTTGAACATTAAAGTTACCCAGCGCACGATGGCCTGGAGTTACGATTACGCCGACGATTTCATTTTGTTCGATTATCAGATCAAGAATATCGGTCTGGAAAAACTCACCCAGGTTTATATGGGCATCTGGGTTGACGGCGATGTCTGGCATATTTCGCGCAACAATCCCGAGGGCTGGAACGACGACATTGTCGGGTTCCTGCGTTCCCATCCGGCGCCCGAGGGAGGTTCCTGCGTCGACACCGTCAATATCGCCTACACGGCCGATAACGACGGCGACCCCAGCGGTGCGGCCTGGGACTATCGTTCCGCCCGGGACGTGGTCGGAGTACGGGTGGTGCGCACTCCCTCCGAGTCTTTAAAATATTCCTACAACTGGTGGATAATAAATTACTATGACCCCTCGAAGGATTTCGGCCCCCGGCGACAACCGACTGTCAACGACCCTTTCCGGCGATTCGGTTCGCGCCTGGGTACGCCCGAAGGGGACCGGAACAAATATTATGTTCTCCGGCACGAAGAGTTCGATTACGACCTGATCTACACTGCCCTGGACCACACCGACGAGGGCTGGCTTAGCCCCCCCGAGAACGCGGAAACTTACGCCTGGGGCTTCGATACCCGCTATTTGTTATCGTTCGGCCCGTTCAATATTGAACCCGGCCAGAGCCTGCCGATTTCCCTGGCTATCGTGGGTGGCACCGACTTGCACCAGGACCCGACCGATTTCGAGGCGCTCTTCGACCCCTACGACCCGAACGTCTTTTACAACTCGTTGAACTTCTCCAACCTGGCGCTCAATTCCCGCTGGGCGTCATGGATTTACGACAACCCCGGAGTGGATACCGACAGCGATGGTTACTTCGGCAAGTACCGGGTTTGTGACGGCGTTCCCGAGAAGAAGAATCCGGTGGACTCCCTGGCCGATAATGGCCACTGGTACGAAGGCGATGGGGTACCCGATTTTCGCGGGGCCGGCCCGCCTCCTTCGCCCAAAATAAGGATTATTCCCAGCGTCGGTAAGCTGGTCATTCGCTGGAACGGTTACTATTCGGAGACCAGCCCGGATATTTTCCTGCAGAAAATCGATTTCGAGGGATACCGGGTTTATGTCGCGCTCGACGACCGTCCGTCCAGCTTCACCCTGCTGCGGTCCTACGACCGTGAAAATTACAATCGCTTTATCTGGAAGCAGCTCCCCGGTGGCGATATGGGTTGGGCCTTGGAAGAAATCCCCTTCACCCTCGACTCCTTGAAAACCATGTTCAACGACCCCGATTTCGACCCTCCCCGGTTCACGCCCAGCAAGCCGCTTAATCACAACGACACCCTTTATTATTTTGAACCCCAGGATTTCAACGCCTACGACCTGTCGTCTTCCAACGGCATTCACAAGGTTTACCCGGAAATCACCACTCCCCCGCCGGCCGATTCATCGCTCTGGACCGAAGCCGACCTGACCTACGATTATGACCTGCCCCTGCCCAAATACTATGAGTATGAATTTATTCTTGCGGATATCCTCCCCACTGTCCCGTACTATGTTTCCGTTACAGCTTTCGATTTCGGTTCACCCAAAGCCGGACTGGACGCCCTGGAAACGAAACCCGTCAACAATATGGTGATTGAATATCCGCTTACAGCGGCCGATACGGTCGAGGCTAAAGACCTCGATGTATACGTATATCCCAATCCCTACCGAATCGATGGCAATTATTATGCCCGGGGGTTCGAAGGCCGCGATGCCGAGTATAAAATTCCCGACCGCATGCGGCGGATCCATTTCGCCAACCTCCCCAAAGTGTGCAAGATTTCCATCTATTCTCTCGACGGCGACCTGATTCGGGAGATTGACCACAATTATCCCGACGGCGGTCCAGGTTCGATGCACGATACCTGGGATTTGATAACCCGCAACACCCAGCGGATTGTCTCGGGAATTTATTATTACGTGGTGGAATCCGAGACGCGGACCCAGATCGGCAAGTTCGTAATAATCTTGTAGCTATTCTTTGGTGTTGTACTTAAGCGGCAGGATTTTCCCGAAAACCATATAACCCAAGGCGGACAGTAGAGCCAGCGAAGATATCATCAGCCAGGCGACTGCCGGGGTCTGGCCGAAATGGTCCAGGATAACGCCGCCGTAAAGCGGTCCCAGCGACCACCCCGCCGTCACGAAAAAGCCGTGTACGCCCATGTAACGTCCTATCCGCCCCTCGGGCGCCAGGCGGGAGGTCAGGGTCAGCGAGGGCGGCGAGAGGAAAACCTCGCCCATGCTGATGACAACCATGTAAAATATGAAATATTCAAACCCAATATAGATTCCGAACAGGGTGTAACCCACAAAGTGCAGCAGCGCTCCCCAGGCCAGTTGGGTGGTAAACCTGAAACGGGACAACAGGCGTGTTAACGGTATTTGCAAGAGAACCACCACGAGACCGTTGACGGTAAAAAGCATCCCGAGCTGTGACTCGCTTAAGCCTACCATCTCCACGGTGTAAATCGACATCGGCGCCACCAGTTGCGCAATAACCAGATAGAGAAAGAAAGTCAGGCAGGCGTGCCAGGCCAGGTTGGTGTCGTTTTTGACAGCGATTAAATCGGCGAAACGGAAACGCCCCTGAATTTTGCTGATTTCCGGTACGACCAGAAATAACCAGAAAATAAAAACCGAAACCAGGGTAATACCTCCGGAGAGATAAAAGAGAAAGGCGTAGGATTTGGCGGCCAGGAAACCGCCGAGAGCGGGACCGGCCGCCCAGCCGAGGTTGCCCGCCGAGCGGGAGATGGCGTATCCCTCGAGCCGTTTTTTCGCGGGCAGGATATCCGAGACCAGGGCGTTGACGGTCGGCATGAATACCGCCCCGACAATCGAATTGAAAGTAAAAATAATCCCAATGGCCCAGAAACCCCAGTGATATTGAATCGCCAGCCCCAGGAAGATAAAAGTGATAACGCGCAATCCCTGGGAGTGGATCAACATTTTTCGGCGGCTGATCCGGTCGGAAAGCTCTCCGCCCACAACCTGAAACAACGAACGCACGATTGCGATGACGGCGAAAAACACCCCTATTTCGGTAATTGAGAGACCCAGTTCACTGTGAAAGTAAATGGATATAAAAGGTATGGAAGCGGCGAAACCCAGCGCGGACACGAACCATCCGAAGGCCAGGATCCAGAGGTCCTTGCTGAACTCCCGGAAGAAATCGAATAAGCGTCTGAACATGTTCACAGTCGATAACTTACGTTTTTTGTCCGTGCGGAAAAAGTCTTATTCTCAGCCGGCGTATTTTTCTACCAGGTACCTGGCGATATTATCAAACCCGTTGATGTCATATTTTTGCCGGCCGGCGTGGGCCATCTGCGCCAGGCGGCTTTGCTGACGGTAACGGTTGACGGTCAAACCGAAAGTGAGAGCCTGGTTGTCATCGACCAGCGACTCGGCAGCGCCGCTTTTGAGAAGTTTCTCGCGGTTGAAAGGAGAAAACGGACCGATGGGCGGTTCTACCATGAACATGGGCAGTCCCAAACCCAGCGCCCAGTTGGTTCTCTCGTGCGACGGCGCGACGAAATAATCGAAATTGTTGAAGAGCTTGGCGGTGAATATATTCTCCTCGCGACGTGATTTATAAGTAACCATCATCGCCGGCGGCAACTCGTTCGGAAACAATGTCCCGGTGTCCAGCATCGGCAGCATAATCTGGTTGCGCCGGAACTGCTGTTCCGTCTCTTCGGCCAGCCGCCCTTTATAACGGGCGAAAATGACGGCCCGGCCGCCGTAGTGCACCGCCGAAACCGCCGCCGCGGCTATTTTCTTGATATGCGACCAGGGCTCCGCCCCGGACGAGAAAAAAGCCCCGGTCAACGGTCCCCCCGTACCGATACGATTCAACCGCATCTCGAACGCGTCCCCGGCCATTTTTACCAGGGCCGGCTCGATACACAGGCCTGATATAAACAGCGAACGGTCGTCATAGCCGGCTTTTTTGAAGGCCGCCGCCGTTTCCACGGTCGGGACAAAAACGGTACCCACCCCGGTCACGACCGCTTTCTTCGGCGTCACTAACTCACCGTGCTGATAGAACAAATCCTTTTTCTCTTTCAAAATACCGGCCAGGATGGGGTGGGCCACAATCAGCGGATGAGGCGAGTTGGCGTATTTTTCACGGATATCCCGCCCCATCAGTTTAAGCATCATGCCAGCTCGATTGTAATCGTAACCGCTGCGGGCCAGCTTGTAAAAAGCGCCCAGGATACCGGCGGAGGAACCCTTTTTATAGAACCATTCGGCCGCCTGCCAACTCAGGCGGGACAGGCCGCTTGATATCTCGAAAACATTGGCTTCTCCCCGCATGACTTTAATCCCACCCCGGCGGATGAGAGCGTCGATTATACCGTCGAGATAATACGGGTGACCTCGACCGATATCGGTATAGAGAAAATCTATCCTGGGTTCGATAACTTCGGTCTCCTTTCAACAGGCTAAGAATAAACAACCCACGGCTCGATGTCAAACGCCGCGAAGAATATTAAAAATAAATAATGCGGGTTTTAAGCTTTAAGACCGGTAATTTTATGGAAACGAATTAGATACAAGGCATAAAAAAACCGGTTTTTTTAAAAACCGGTTTTTTTGATATATCTGGTATTATAATTAACCGACCGAGGCTATTTCCTCGGCGTCGACAACTTTCGACAAATCCAAGAATATCAACAGGCGGTCTTCGAGCTTGGCCACGCCCTTGATATATTCGGAATTAATCCCGGTCACCAGCTCCGGCGGCGGCTCGATAGTGTCGGCCGGAAGGCGCAGCACCTCGGAAACGGCGTCGACAATCATACCCATGATATTGCCGTTGATATCCACCACGACAATACGGGTGTTCTTGTCAGGCTCCTTCATCTCGAGATTGAACCGCTTGCGCAGGTCGATTATCGGGATAACCTTACCCCGCAGATTTATCACGCCCTCGACATACCGCGGCGCCTGCGGGACTTTCGTAATTTCAACCATCCGGTTGATTTCCTGTACTTTCAGAATATCCAACCCGAACTCTTCGGAGCCGATATTGAAGGATACCAACTGCAATTCGTCGGTGGAAACATTGCCGGTCATTTCATTTTGTTTTAAAACTTCTGTTTCCATCTTTTCACCCCTTTATAAAAAGTTAAATATGTTCCTGAGGTAACAAAATCATGTTCTTAAAAAAACCAACCCCCCTTATTCTTCGAACGAAATAAAAATTACTTCTCATATCCATATATCGGCTGCTCTACCGGTTCCTTTAGATAACCATCTATCAGTTCCCGACTTAAACTATCCGAAAGAATAGCATAGACTTAATAGAAAAGGTCAATTCTTGTCAGGTTATAACGACACCTCAAATGACCTTGACCGGAACGACAAAAAAAGCAATGTTTTCGGACCAAAACCTTCCGACGGGTTGCCAAATTAGAGGATTTGTGCTATCTTCGGTGTCATAAATATACGTTAAAATATTGGAAAGGAGCTGTCATGAAAGACAAGCGCAACGAGATATTAGCCCGCCAGTTACTGGATTACTCGGTTGAATTAAAAAAGGGGGAAGTTTTATATCTGGAAATAAAAGGCAAAGAAACCCTGGAACTGGGCAAACAGATAATCCGCCTGGCTACCGAAAAAGGGGCCACGACTTTCTGGTACTACAACGATGAATCCCTGCTGCGGCAGTGGGTCGGTTCGGCCAGCGATGAGCAGTTCAAGACCCAGGCGGAGTTGCACATGCCGCTGATGAAACGCGCCGATGCCTATATCGGCCTGCGCGGCTCGGACAACCCCTTCGACATGGCCGATATCGACAGCAAGCAGGTCGAAAAACAGAACACTCTTTTTTACAAACCGGTCCACCTGGAAGAACGGGTCAAGCGCACCAAGTGGGTGGTGCTTCGTTTCCCCAATAACGCCATGGCCCAACTGGCCGAGACCTCGCAGGAAAAGTTCGAGGATTTCTATTACGATGTCTGTTGCGCCGACTACGCCAAAATGTCAAAGGCCCAGGACAAGCTGTACGCCCTGATGGAAGCCACCGACAAGGTGCATATCAAAAGCCCCGGGACCGATTTGACTTTCTCGCTTAAGGACATCCCGGTTATCAAGTGCGACGGCAAGCGGAACATACCCGATGGCGAGGTGTACACCGCCCCGGTGCGCGACTCGGCCAACGGCACCATCACATACAACACCCCCTCGCTCTACCAGGGCACCGTTTACAACAACATTTCACTTACGTTCGAAAAGGGCAAAATCGTGAAGGCCACCTGCGCCGGTGACGACAGCAAGCTGAACAAGATTTTCGACACCGACCCGGGCGCCCGCTACGTCGGCGAATTCGCGGTCGGCGTCAATCCCTTTATCCTGCACCCGATGAAAGACACCCTGTTCGACGAAAAGATTGCCGGTTCGATACATTTCACGCCCGGTCAGTGCTACGACGAGGCTCCCAACGGCAACGATTCGGCTATCCACTGGGACCTGGTGTTGATTCAGCGGAAGGATTACGGCGGCGGCGAGATTTATTTCGACGACAAGCTCATCCGCAAGGACGGCGTCTTCACCGACCCCGACATGGAAAAACAGTTCTCGAAGGAAAATCTCAAAGCGGCGGACATGGGATAGGAACCGTTTTCACCCGAAGCTGTTATATTAAGATAAAACCGAGCCCGGCTGATGATAAAATTCGGGCTTGAAAAATATAAAAGAGGGAGCGCTTATGGATATCTTTGAATTCGCCATGCAAATGGAACTCGACGGCCAGGCCTTCTACGAGAAAGGGGCCGCCGCCACCGATAACGCCGAACTCAAAAAAATCTTTTTGACGCTGGCCGAGGAAGAGCAACGCCATTATCGTATCTTCAAAAACCTCAAAGAGGGTCAGCTCGGGGCGGCCAAAGAATTCGCCGCCAACCGCGCCGAGACCGTCTCGATTACCAAAAACCTGTTCCAGAAAATGACCGAGGCAGGCAAAAATAGCTTATTCGGCGACGACGCCCGGGCGCTGTGGAAAGAGGCTATCGGTATCGAGGAAAAGTCCGAGAAAATGTACCGCGA
>Ga0210003_1004003_pt1 | contig 11775 bp, 16 predicted proteins | sample LantaG_FD_182804 | JGI IMG/M metagenome (GOLD analysis project Ga0210003, IMG submission 182804) | Deep subsurface microbial communities from Baltic Sea to uncover new lineages of life (NeLLi) - Landsort_02402 metaG (SPAdes) (version 2) | ecosystem: Environmental > Aquatic > Marine > Oceanic >...
CATAGACATCTTTCAGAACAGCCAGTAACTCCCCTGCAGTGTTTCGTACCTCAATAACATAGCGCTGAACATAAAAGAGAGGTTTCTCAACTACCATTGAGCCAAAGGCTTCAGCACTTACTATTCCATCAGGGAATATGGTGAAGTTTAGCTGTGCCGTTCCAAATGCCTCTAGCGTAGCTATCCCATCGGGCTTTAAGATAAAGTTTACACTTGCTGTTCCAAAGGCCTCGAGAGATGCTATCGAGGATGGTAGCAAGTAAAGAATCAGTGTTGTAGTTCCAAAAGCCTCAGCGCTTACAATCGCATCGGGGAATATAGTGAAGTCCAATTGAGCTGTCCCGAGTGCCTCTGCTGATTCTATCCCTTCAGTGGTTATGATATAGATGACATTCGTGTCACCAAAAGCTTCAGCAGATGCTATGGAAGTAACTATTATCGGGCCAGCTACCACAGGTGTACCAAAGGCTTCGGTACTAATTATGCCAAACTCGCCCCATCCTGCTATCATATAGTACCCATTACTAGCGCTTGAGAAGCCAGCCCCAGCAGGGTTAGGGAACGTAAAGGTTGAAAATGTCTCTGCCTTGTAGCGTCTTTGTGCTGTAGCAGTATGGAGACCGATTGAAAAAGGAGTATAATCGACTACAACGTAAAGATGTTGAACATATACTTGTGCCCCAGTAACTACCTCCTCAACTCCTGCTTGTAAAGCATTTACTTCGGCTGGTGTCCAAGGATTTGTAGTTTCAGGATTCTCTGTCCAGGTATGTGAGACTGGACTATTACACGAAATAGTAACGTGCGGGTAAGAAGCTGTTACAGCAGCACCTCGATGTATAACCCCACCTGTCTTTAAAATAGGATATGTATGCCCAACAGTCCACTGAGCAGCCCTGTCTTGAGCACGGTAAACTGTAACACTGTTAATACTAGCTGTGAGCGGGACATCAGCAGGTAAAGTGTATAAATCACGCAAGCCATCAGTATTAGCAGTAACATGGTCACTTGCATCACAAACGGCCTCATCCACACATTGCCAATTTGCTCCTGCGTTTGGTGTCCACTCAGTTAAGTCCCCAGCGCCATTAGGCCTTAAAGTTATAGTAGCCATATCGTCATCCTGAATTGAAAGCCAACCAGTAGTCAGTGCCTTGGACAATAGAAGTCGCTGGAAAGTTTATAATATTCCAACCTGCAACCAAAGACTGAGCGACATCAACTGCATTTAATAAAGCTCCAGGTTCGCCAGCATTATCAGCATATACAGCGACCTTGGCTGACATAATTCCATCGGCATATATCTTAATTTGTATAATATCGTCAGTAACTCCAGCCGTAAATTTAGAAAGGTGAAAATAGTTTTGCGCTACGACATCATCCTTCGATACACTCGTAGAGCCAACCAATCTCTCTGTAGGCCTGATTATACGAATGAGTTTAGTTGTACCAAAGGCTTCCAGTGTAACTATTCCATTAGGTACTAGGATAAAGTTTAGTTTAGCCGTTCCGAAAGCTTCGGCAGAGACAATCGCAGAAGGAAGCAAAAAGAGGACAATCTTTGATGTACCAAAGGCTTCTACTGATACGATAGCATCTGGTGATAAGAATTGTTGATAAGCAACGTTAAGGCTGCCAAAAGCCTCGGCTGATTCTATGGCAGAGAGTAATAGAATGAAATTGAGTTGCGGCGTTCCGAAGGCTTCAAGAGATATTATAGCAGACGGTAGAACTGTGAAGTTAAGTTGGTGAGCTCCAAAGGCTTCGGCAGACTCTATACCACTAGCTATTATCGGGCCAGTAACCACAGCCGTACCGAAGGCTTCAAGGGAAGCAATCGCAGATGGTAAAAGAGTCTGCACCTCTTCCTCCTCACTTCCCCAAGTCAATAGGTTATCAGCACCTGAGTAGTATGAGGCTTTTATCCAGGCTGCGCTTCGGTCATCATCTGAAATACGTACCTCATCTATAAGGCCATCAAATCGGGAAGTTCCTTCATAAGATTCAGCTATATGGAGAATTTCATCACTTGCTATTGCACCTCCCAATTCTTCAGTGTCAGTTTGAGCTACCCCATCTACATATAGAGTATTTGTTGTTCCCGACCTTGCCAATACTATGTGCTGCCAACCGCCAGAAGAATCGCCATCGCTATCACATGTAACAGCAGCAGGATTAACATACGTTACACTTCTCCAATTCCCATTGCCTGTCGAATAAGTACAAAGCAAATATCCATCTTTATCCCCGACATCATATCGTTGTAAGAGCACCTTATAGGCGTCAGGAGTATGAGGAATACCCCATAGCTCCAAAGTAAAGTCACCAGCAAAATCAAAGTCGGCTGAATCAGGAACATTCAAAGCATCATTAGTGCCATCAAACTCTACAGCATTTGCTATCTTTCCAGCCTGGTCATAGGTTGGTGCGCCTACATCGGGGTCTGTAACATCATTATTATTTGAAGTAGAATCGTCTAAAGCTGCTGCGTTAGCTCCTGTCATGTGATGAACCATCTTGAAGTTAGCATCCCAAACTGCATGAGTAGCAGCACTACCATCAGCACAAAGACCTACCTTGTTGCCTGCTGAATTATCTTTGGTACTGGCAGCGTGGTCTGCATCATAGTAGAGATATAGAGGTGTATCAGCAGTATGGCTTACAGAGGGAACTTTAACCCAAAGCCACGCCTTCTCATTAGCATCATCCCACTTTTCAATTTCTACAGAACATTCAGTAGTACCGTCCGATGTAGTAACGGCTATTTTTAAGGCGTTCTCATCAGAGGTCAACTCATCAAAGACGCAACTAGCATCATCATCTGATATACCACTAGCAGCACTGATATAGACAAGAACTGGGAAGTCCGCTACAGTTGCGTCTACCCTTTGAGTGCCACCAAAGGTATATTCAATGGTGATAGGTATTCTTTTGGCGTAAGTTCCGAGCCAGGCCATTTAATATCTCCTATGGCTTAATAGATTTTTGATACACTAGCCCACAGCAGTTTTCCTGGAGTCGGAGCTCCTATCCCTTGCCTAGAACTTGTCTCAGGGAGTCCTTCTGTGTGTCATTCATGCCTGCAACTTTTTCTTCGGTGTGCTTAATCTCGATAACTGCCGCTATCTCCCTAGCCGTTTTCTTTAAGGCAGCTATTTGGTTCTCAAGTCCTCTCTTTTCTATATAAAGTTTGTCGAGGGTCATGCTATCATAAGACTTCCCTTTAGGTTCATTTTCCATTGTCTTTACCTCCTTTCGGTTTGTGCTGAATTAAACTCGGCGTTCCTACTGCCTCAGAGCTCGGTATTCCTACAGCATTCGGCATATACTTCCTTAACTGAGGGTCGTACTGAGCTTTCTGAAAGGCTTCCTTTTTAATGTCAGGGTTGTTAGTTAAGCCAATAGGGAAGCCGAGGCGGTTCAGGAAAGCCTCATCACTGACTATCTGGTCGACCTTAACAACCTCCTCTACCTTCCTGGCTACAGTTGTCATTGCCTTTGCCACCTCTAAGGCAGCTTGCCAAGGAATTAGCATGGTTTTGTCATCCTGCTGAAGGATAACATGGAATCCATCGTTCCCGATTTTAACAGCGCCTGGTTTTGCAATTAATAAGTCCATCTGGTTCTTTTACCTCCCATCCTTGCTTTCGCAAGTAATCAATGACCCAATCAATAGTTCGTTTGCCCGGTGGGTCTTTTCTGCTAATCGACCATAGCTCAAGATTCTCTGGCCTGTTATCGTTTCGGATGCCATTCTTATGATGTACTCGCTCATCTGATTCAAGTATGCGACCAAGAATTTGCTCCATGATAAAACGGTGTTCCAGAATATATCCGCCATGCGGTCGCATCTTTTTATGTAACCGAACAGCATGGGGATGGTTCTCAACATAATGCCAGATATATCCGTTTGATTGAGGAATCCGCTCCTTAGGTTTCCGTGTTCGCCAATTGAGGATTCTAGCACAAGTCTTTGAACAACAGATTTGTCTTTGCTTGCCACATTTCGGATTAAATCCTTGATCACAAACTGGGCATATCTGATGCTTCCGTTTTTCATACTTATACTCTTTTTCCCCCATCGGTTTCTCCTTTCAAGAACCAATGGGATTATAGCATAAAGAACACTCATCTTCAATCACAACTTAAAAATTTTATTTGCCCCAGCATCCCACTGAACGGTTATGTCGCCGTTGTTAGGCGTGCAGGGAAGGCCGGTCGCTGTGTCGATGTAGGCGATTAGTAAGCTTGTAGCATCGACGCCACTGTCATAGTAGATAACGATAGCCTCAAACTGGTCACCAGCCACGGTAGCTATTGTCGTGTCGGCGGCATCAGCAACACCAAACGTCGAGCTCTTGCCAGCCATAGCAGCACTTGTGGCTATGATGCCAGCATCCGTTAAATCGACCTGGTCTTCATCGGTGTCCAGGTTCACTGTGTAGTCATCGGTGTCCATGAACGAGAACACGATGTCATTAGCAGACCAGTCTATGTCTGCATCCAAGAAATGACCCCTACCCAACTGATATAAAGCGTTTGCCATAATGTACCTCCTTTAAGCGTATCTATTTCTGTATGCGATATTAACGTTTCCGTCAAAATCGTAAACCTCTATCTGATTTGCCACCCCCGGTGATAGGACTGGGAACTGACCGCTCACGGCACTCATCGAGGCTACCCCATCCAGGGTAACTATCCATGTCGAGCAATCGAATGCTAAAATTTCCGTATCCTCTAAATCGCCAACCCATTGAATTTCCATCGCTAAAGTATCATTCCTTATCTTGACCGTTACCCCATGCTGCTGGCCGTCTGCTGTTAAAGTGTAAACAGGCTCTATTAGCGCGGTCCCACCGGGGGTCTCCTGAATTACCTCGGGCTCCTCATTGTCGGTATAGTCGTTTGAAACTGGAGTATTATCATAGGCATAGGGGTCTAAGCAGAGGAAATCTACACTCCCCTCAAACCTAATCCCTTTGAATTTGCCGGCTAAGGACTTAAACCTGGCCCACCAGTACCTATCTGATAGTGAGTCCAGAATAAGCCGCTCATCTACCTGGGTGTTTAATAATCGTTTGATTGTGTCCATATTCGTTTTTAGTGCCGCTACGCTGGCCGCGGTCACTGTTATATTGAGAGAGATGCTTTTAGCCTCTATCTTGCTATCGGTAGCAAACGCCCTCCAGTGGAGCGGGATGCTATCAATTCGATGCGTCATAGGGATAGAGCGCTCCTCGACAACAAGCCCATAGTCAGCGAAATCATAGCCTCTATAGGTGAGCGAATTAGCCATAACTCATCCTCATCTGCTGCATTCGTAACATTTCCCTTGATACCTGGCGGGTTATTTCCGTTATATCGTTATCAGAGCGGACAGAGGGATTATAGATATTGACTGTGTTCCCACCGCCTTGCCCGATGTACTCTCCAGCATGGACTATGGCAGGGATTGGCGTGCCTGGGATGCCTGGGATTGTTCCTTCAAAGCCTTGGAAAGAGGAGAATTTTTTAGCTGCGAAGGAAGTTGGAGCTAACATTGGAGCGGCAGCCATGACAAGAGGTTCATTCATAAAGTCTACGATTTTCTGCCATCCAGATTTTTCTTCTTCGCCAACTAACTTAGGCTCAATTCCTTTAGCTCTGAGTTCTAACCTAGCCATCTCTCTATCGTGGAAAGATTGCAGAAGTTCCTCTTGTTGCATTAGGCTCTCTTTTAATTTGGCTAACTTGGCACTTTCGGCCTCCTCATAGGCTTGGCGTTCTTCTTCTAGCCGTATCAATTCCGCTGCTAATGCCTTATCTAAACCTTCTTTCTCTTCTTGTAAATGCTCTAATTTTGTTTGAAGAGTTACATCTAATGCCTCTTTCTCTTTGTCGAATCGTTCCCTTGTGGCATTAAAGAGTGCTTGTTCTTGTTCCATCTTTGCATCATGTTCGGCCTGAAGTGCTTCCTTCTGGTTAACAGCCTGTTCTCTTAATGCTGCAATCTGACTTCGTATAGATTGCCTCTTATCGGCCCTATCCCTATCTTGTTTCTTTTCAGCCATCTCTTCCTGAAAATCAAGCAATTGCCTTTCAGCCTGCTTTTGTACAAAGATATTTTTAGCAGTTCGGATAGCATATTGTATCTGTCGCAATCGCTCATTATCTGTTGCATCCTCATCTGACCGCTGTGTGGCTTTATCTTCAGTATCCATAATGCCTAGCTCATCTTCTAGGGCCTTAATGGCTGCATTGGTTTCGGCATCGAGGGCAGAAAGTTTAGACTGATATTCTTCATCTATCATCCGCATCTTTTGATTATGTGCATCATCCAACGCTTCCATTTCAGCATCGAGCAAATACATCTTTTCCTTATGCGCCCGCTCCAATGCATCTATTTCACTCTCAATGGCTTCCTCTCTGGCTTTCGAGGTATCCCTAGCTATATCCATGAGGGTCTTTTCTCCATCTTTGGTATAGCCTTCCAGGACTCCATAGTGTTTACGGAGGTCCTCTACAGCTTTGCCATGAGCTTCGTTTGCATCAGCTCTCTGTTTCTCAAAGGCTTCTTTCTGGAGTTTAGTTCGTTCCTCTAATTGCTTTTTAAGTTCCTTTGTCATTACTCGTTGCGAACCGGTAAAGAAATCGACAATCTTATCCCAGTTCTTTATAAGCAATACGCCTATAGCAATCACAGCAGCTATAGCTAAAATTACTAACCCAATCGGGCCAAGCATGGCAGTAAAACCAACACCCATCATAGTACCTGCTGCTAAAACCCCAGGAGCAAATATAAGAAAGGTCCCTAATCCTATTAAAATCCCCCCCAGAGCAAGGGCAAAAATTACAAGACCTTTAACTAATTCAGTATTTTCTCCTATCCATTCTTTAACTGACTGGATAGTCTCATTCATCTTTTTCAGTACACCTACAAGGTTATCAAGGAGCGCAAAGCCTATGGCCTCACCAACATCACCTATATTGTTTTTGAGCAGTTTCATCTGACCAGCAGTGGTCTTTGCAAATTCCTCCGCCTGGCCAGCAAACAATTCTCTTAACATCAGCCACTTTTCTTCTTCATTTGCAGCGGATTTAATAGCAGGGATATATCTCTCAAGCATTCCCCAATTACCAGAAAGGGCATACATCAAAAGAGTCGTGGCTGATGTCAAGTCCCTATTCATGCCAACACCCACATCCGCTGCGAGAGTCAATAGGTCTTTGGCTTTCTCTACATCTCTTGTGATACGAATTAAGGATGCCAAAGCATCCCTCATTTCAGTATCGGCATATGCAGTAGATTGCTGCATTTTATCTATCCACTGTTCTAATTCACTTGTAGCACCACCATAGGCAATGCCAACATTCCTCATGGCAATTTCAAGCCGTTTAATTCCCTTTTCTTCTTTAGCAGCAGCCATTGTAGCAAAGGTCAAAGCAGCAACAATAGCTGTACCAACGGCTACCATCGCTGCCCCAGCCATTTTCATATTCTTAGACCAGCTATCAGTAGAGGACTTAACTTGCTTATCGGTATTCTTCAGGGCATTGTCAAGGTCTTTGTTATCGCCTGTTATTTTAAGTACAGCATCGCCAACGTTAAGTGCCATGCTTCACCTTCTTCACTTTAATCCCTGCCTCTTTGAAAAATTGGTCATCGGGAATAGTACGCCCAGAGGAGTGGCCGCTTATCGCCTCGGATTCCTTTCTTTTACGCAAAATCAACTTATCAACCATCAGCACAAACAACTCTTCTGTCCAATGTGACATTATATAGTCTGGCGGCAAATGCCACTCAGCCATAAAAAACTCAAAAGTCTCACCTATGGAAGCATTTTGCCCATCGTTTCCACCAGTGACTGCGCTAAAGGGAATGCAACTTGTCGCACCTTCTCCCACGCAACCGCTATCTCGGTTTCGGTTGCAATTTTTTCTATCTCTGCTCGGTCAAGGTCTTTGGCATAGGCGAAGAAAAGGTCAATCAAGGCATTCGGAGAATCAATAATGAAAGCTAACAATGCTGTGCTGAATTTCTCAGGCTCAGTAGCATCAGTTTTCATTTGCCTAAAGCCATCCGACAACAGCTTCGCAACTTGCTGCTTCCATACCGCCGATTCATCAAGAGTCAACTGCCTAATTGAGTATTCTTCGCCACCCAATATCACAATCACTGGCGCACGAGCCACCTTCTGCTCCTCAGTTCTTTCCATTTCTCTCCTTTTTATGCTATGTTATCGACTATCTGAACGGCATCGCTATCGCCCTTTAAGGCCTGGAAGGTCACGGGCACAACTGTCTTTTCGCCCTTCTTGTAGGCCATCCCTACCGCTCCTGTGGCAGTGGCTACTGGGATAAGGATAGACCTGGTGTAACCAGCAGGGTTTGTTCCCTCTATTTTGAGATTCATGGTCTTATTGACGCTGCCACCTAGCTTGATTATACCTCCGGATAGCACGCTGCCGGCCATTGCCTTGTCCATGTTGTAGAGAGAGCTCTCTGCCATATTGCAGGTAACGGCTACAGTTTCCTTAGTTATTACCCGGTCGATGGGGAAGGTTTCTTCTTCGACTTCAATATCGGCTGTGTCGGCGGTATATTCCAGCGTCACGCCATCTTCGGTGTAACCCACTTCAGTAAAGGGGCTACCCAGCGCCATGCCAGGAGCAGTTCCGCCGGGGGTTACTGTATAGCTAGTTCCTGCAATGGTAACCTCACCGATATAGCAGTATCTTGCAGGTGTGGGTTCCCAAAGCTCAATTCTTATTCTGGTAAGTAGCCAATCACTTGCGTTGTCTACTGCGCCATCAAGGTTTATTTGTGCTTCCACAGTATCAAGGTCAGCTAGTGTCCAGTCAAAGAACGAAACACCTGTTTCACCAACTCCACCATAACCAGACGGAGTGTTGGCCGCCAGTGTTGTCAAAACCCAGAGCCCGGTACCCACTATGCTCTGTAAGGCCACAGCAGTAACTTCAGCCCAGCCACCACTATTCGGGTCTTCAAACTTGAACTCCATTTGCGCCCAGTTAGCGATAGCGCCGATGTCCTGATTATTGTGACGGAAGGCATAATCAGTGATGGCAGCCTGCCAAACTGCCAGCGTTGTTCCAGCTGCTGGAGTGAATTGTACATGAGTGCTTCCACCGGCACCAGAACCAGTCTTTAAGAGTTTCGCCGATTGAGGCGAGTCGTCATATCCCGGTTCCGACCATTCCGCTATAGCATCATTGGGCTGCCTGATATACAGCGCCGCTACTCCTGTTAAAACGTTTGCTATTGTCTTTGCCATAATTTACCTCCTTAACTGCGCTTGATGCGCTGCCTTACGTGCTCTAATTGTCGCCAAAGAGCCAGGTTCGACTATCTCTGCCTCTGTTGGTATAGGTTTCTCTTTTTGTGCCTCAATTTTAGGCTCTGGTGGCCTCTTTGGGGGTTCTAGGAGTTCCTCTGCCACTGGCACCTCTATTGGCACCTCTTTTTTGAGCCTTTCTGGAGTGGGCATCAGCTCCTCAGGATCGCCAAAGTTTTCTGTTGGTTTGTCCATTATGCGCCTCCTTTTGTGCTTCTTATCGCCTTTTTTGCTCATCTCAGCATAACCGAAAAGAACGTTAGCACTCTAAAATAATTGGGTATATCGGTATCGACCAAGTCCTGCCCTTGCACTTCTTCAATAGCTGATAAAATATAGTAATCGGTTGTCCCGATTGTGACTTTCGTGTTCTGAATCCCCTGGAGGGCGTCATATAGTGCGCGGTAGAGTTCCCGGGCTCGCATAGAAGCAGGCGTTGGTTCTCCGATATATTGCAGAGCCCAGCAGTCAAACTGAACGCTTGGTGAGGGCATCCCTGGAATATAAGGCGTTGACGTACCCCCTCTTACAAAGAATCCAATCGCCGGGAGAGTTGCGTTCTCAGGCAAGCGCGGGCAATAAATCCTCGCCCCGACTAGAGCTATTAAGCCCGCATCGGCAGCCAGATATGCTCTTATAATTGCGTTACTATCCAACATTGACATATACCCCTGGTTGACTTTATCATGCTCTCTCCAGATGTTCTTTCATTAGCTTAGGAAATTTAGACTGGTGTCTGTCAAACGCTGGCTTAATATAAGGCCGTGGCTTCGTATATTTAGTACCAGACTCTAAATAGCCCCCATAACCAGACGTGGAATAAACAGCGCCCTCTATTTTGTGCTGGTCAACCACTCCTTCACCCCCAGGGAAACCACTCGCCTCAGATGCTATTGAGCTTTGGTTTGTACCATACTGGAATGGTGTATCCTTCTTGGCATCATTCATTATCAGTATCACGGTATCTCTCATCCCTTCTCTGGCAGCCTTCAAAGATGCCTTGGTAACTTCTTTGGTTTTTAGATTCAAGTCTATTGTGAAATTCAATTTCATCGAACAATCCTGAGGTAGCACTCCTTGTGGTGGCTATCTGCTCCGTCTTGAATATCGCTTACCAATAAGATTTCGTACTCTTTCCAGGAGTCCGGTGTTCCCCAGCAAACTTTTACCCTATCCTGCTCAGTGAGAATTACATCCCCTAAAAAGAGCTTATAATCAGCCACAACAACCTCAGCGCCGATAACGATTTCCTTGCCCTTAGCAGACATTATCCTGCATGGTATATCCGATAATTCCGCCACAACGGCCCAACCTCCACCTATTGTCGGTTGTCCATAAGCATCAGGGGTGCCGACCGTATAACGCCAGACTGAAGCTGAGTTTATTAACAGCGATGTATAACTCACTCCCCTATCGCCTCCAAATCCATTTCCGCCCATTCTAGGACAGGAGTATCAGATTCGCTCTCTCGTAACCTCTTGGCGATTTCAAGTGCGCCTTCGATAAATTTCTTAGAATATGAGTAGTCGCCCATCTTTTCTGATTGTACTGTATCAACAGCACTAGCAGCCCATGACTCTATCGCGGAAGCGGCAGCTAAATTGACAGTACCTTCCATATCCAGGAAGGCTTGAATCTGGGCATCAGTGAAAGTAGCACTAATCACGGTGCCTATTTTGAGCTTTACTTTCTCAATATCTGTCATATCATCTCCTAGTGCGTGTGATACCTGAGATGGATTGTGCAGGTATCAGCCACAGCCGTCTCAGTTTTCATGCGATAGTAGATTAGTTCTCCTGCTGGAAAACGAGGTGCCCAGAATCTATCTTGTATGTGGGCTGCCTGAAACTTACCAGCTCCAGCAAACCTTCCCGATGTAATTAAGTTCTTAGCGTCCCCCCAAGCTACCTCATACATATAGAGGGCAGCATTATCGCTTACCGTTTCAATCACAACAGATGTGATATGACCTGGACTTGTAGCAGTAGCAGCCGATAATTTAGTAGCTGCGCTATCCGCTATCTCTGTCCATGCACTGAAGGTATGGGCGGTGGCAGCAGCCGTAAGCGTGCAGGTTAGGTTGGTGTCAGAGGGGAATATAGAAGTTATATGCCCTGTCGCATCATCAATTCGATATAGCTTTCCTTCCAAATCTATCATGACCTAAACCACTCCACTTCTTTTTCCCATATCTGTTGCCATTCAGCTTCAGTTAATGCTCTATCGAACCACGCTCTAGGTCGCCATAGTCCACCTTTATTGTGATTTATATTTACAGGACTGCGCCCAATGTTAAGATTTACGGCACAGGAGTCGGGGTCTAGTAAGCCACCATTGCATATCGTGGTAATGGCACTAAAACCAGTCACATCACCACGATAGAATATCGCACTCTGAGTAGCCTGAAGCCGGCTAAAGCCCATAAAATACCGATTACCATA
>Ga0210003_1004004_pt1 | contig 11772 bp, 12 predicted proteins | sample LantaG_FD_182804 | JGI IMG/M metagenome (GOLD analysis project Ga0210003, IMG submission 182804) | Deep subsurface microbial communities from Baltic Sea to uncover new lineages of life (NeLLi) - Landsort_02402 metaG (SPAdes) (version 2) | ecosystem: Environmental > Aquatic > Marine > Oceanic >...
TTTTTTTTTGTGGGGGGGGGGGGAGGGAGTGTTGGGAGAGAGACAAGGGGCGTGGCGTGAGTGAGTGCGTGAGGCGAGAGGAGGAGGAGGAGCGTCGTCGTCGTCGAGGTCGAAAGGAGCGAGGCAATCGAGCCCCTTCCATCAACCAATCAATCTCTTTCTCTTTCTCTTCTTCCTTACCCAGCACCACCGTGTCCTCGCCCACGACCCCAACGGCGAGCGAGCCCTTCCTGACGGCCTCGAGCGCGTACTCGACTTGGAACCTGATGAGCAGATGGGAGAAAGAATAAGAGAAGGAGAGAAGGAGTAAAAAAGTGAGTGCATCGAAAGCGCGCCGATCGCCGATCCCATCACATTTGTTTGGGTATCGCGCAAAGCCGCTTCCAGGGCATGGATTCGTCTTCTCTCTATTTATCGAGGAAGAGCCGAGATCGTCATCGGGATCTGGAGTGGCTCAAGGATTCGAACGAGGATGGAATGACCAGCAGAACGAGAGAAAAAAGGAGGTCCGACGTTTTTCTTCTTCTTCTCATGCTCGATGATCGATCATAAAAGGCACTCGCTGTTTTCTCTCTCTTCTCTTCGTCTCTTTCTTCGCTCATCACTCACAGATGCCCGTCCGGCGAGAAGACGGTGATGGCACGGTCGTACTTGGCCATCTTGAAAAAAGAGAGAAAAAGAAAAAGAGCGCCTTGTAGTCGCGAAGAGAAAGAAAGAGAGTTTTCCTTTTCTTTTTCTTCGAGAAGAGTGGAAAAAGGCGAGAAGGAAAAATTGGCTTGCCGTTGTCGCTCGTGCTCTCTCACTTTCCTCCTTCTTTCATCGCCATCTCCATCTTCTCCGCGCCCGCGCTCCTGCGTACTTCCCTCCTCTTCCCTCCCGCTCGAGCCACTGCGTGCACTCGCAGAGAGTCTCTCGAGCGAAGCAGAGATCCCAACGGAAACAGGAAAGAGCGCGCCGGAAGCGAAAAGAGTCGAAGAGGAAAAGAAAAAAGAAAACGGAAATCCATCGACCCGTTTTCGACCTCGACCTCTTGACCTCGAAGGAAAAAAAAACTCTCTCGACCTTTTTCCCTTCCTTTCCTGAAGAACAACCATGTGGGAGTTTTGGCGCTCGCGGATGTCCAAGGGCAAGACCAGGCACCGCCGTCGACCGGAGAGCGAGGGCGAGGAGCTGACGTGAGTAGTAGAAAAGAAAGGAGAGAAGGAGAAAGAGAAGAATGAGAGAGAGTCAGAGACAGAGAGCCCCGCGAACGACGACGACGACGACGAAGAAGAAGAAGAAGAAGAAGAAGAAGAAGAAGAAGAAGAAGAAGAAGAAGAAGAAGAAGAAGAAGAAGAAGAAGAAGAAGAAGAAGAAGAAGAAGAAGAAGAAGAAGAAGAAGAAGAAGAAGAAGAAGAAGAAGAAGAACCTCAAAACCTCAAAACCTCAAAACCTCTCTCTCTCTCCCCTCTTCCAACCAAAAACAGCCGCTCCCCGACGGCAGCCACCAACCCCACCGGTGGAGGCCACCAACCCCCCGAGAACTCCACGCACGTCTACTTTAAAGATATCATCTTACCCGCCTCGGACGACGACGACGACGACACGTTTTCCGAGAACGACGGGGACGTCTCGGAGGACGGCGGAGGCGGCGGAGGGAGCAACGCCGCTTCGAGCGTGTTTGCGAGCTCCGAGAGCGGCCGCGTGGGGCTGAGGTCTGCCGAAGGTGGAGGTACTTCTTCTTCGAGGCTGCATTCTTCGTCCTCGTCTGCTTTGGCTGCGTCTGCTGCTGCTGCGGCGGCAGCGGCGACAGCGAATGCGGCTTCTTCTTCCTTCGTTGCGCTGCCGCCGGCGTCGCTGCCTCAGCTCTCTTCTTCTCCTCAACCACCTCCACCTCCGCCTTCGACCTTCCAGTACTCTCTGGCCTCTTCCCACCACCGCCGACGCCGCGCCAGGGCCCGCGTCGACCGCCAGAAGCTCATCATCATCCTCGTGGGCCTCCCCGGCCGAGGCAAGACCTTCCTGTGCAACAAGCTCCTGTGCTACCTCAACTGGCTGGGGCACGAGACGCGCCACTTCAATGTAGGGCAGTTCCGCCGAGCGCAGAAGGGGCAGCAGGAGGTCCAGGACGCCAGCTTCTTCGACCACAGGAACGCGGCGGGAAGGGCCTCCAGGGAGCGGGCCCTGGCTGCGGCTCTGGACGAGATGGAGCGCTGGCTGGGGACGCGGGCGGCCCAGATCGCGGTCTTCGACGCGACCAACTCGACCTCGGAGCGGCGCGCGCAGCTTCGCGCTCGCTTCCACGGCAGGTGGCAGTATCTCTTTATTGAGAGCATCTGCAACGACCAGGACGTGCTGGAGATGAATTATCGCTTTAAAATGATGTACAGCCCGGATTACACGACGACTGGCGGGAATGGAAGCGGAGGGAATGGAAATGGAGGAGGAAGCGGCGGCAACAACAACAACGACAACAGCGACGCTGCAGCAGATGCGACCACGGAAGCTCTCGCCGACTTCAGGGCCCGCATCCGCAAGTACGAAGAGGTCTACGAAACCATCACGGACCGGAGCCTGCACTACATCAAGCTGATCGACATGGTGACGGGGAAAGGTAAAAAGAAGAAAAAAGGAAGAGTTTGTTGTTCTTCTTTCGAGACTTTTGAGGTTTTGAAAATCTCGAAAAATCGAAAACTCAATTTTTTTCTTTTATTTTTTTCAAAAAAAAATCAAAAAAACTCCAAAATCATTTTTCCCCAAAGGCTATATGGACGTCAACCGCATCTCCGGCTACATCCCGGGCAAGATCGTCTTCTTCCTCATGCAGGTCTGCAAAGCAGGAGTCGCTCGAGTCCGCAAGATCTGGCTGACCAGGCACGGCGAGTCTGAGTACAATTTGGGTGGGAAGCTCGGAGGAGATTCCCCGCTCTCTGCTCGAGGGGAGGCTTACGCGAGGCTGCTCCCGGACGTCATCGTCGAGCGCGTGCCCCTGACGAGCGACGGAGGCACCATGCCCGTCTCTGTCTGGACCTCGACGCTGGTGCGGACCATCCAAACGGCCGAACTTTTGCCTTTCCCCAAACTCAGGTGGAAGGTTTTGGATGAAATCCAAGCGGGGGCCTTTGACGGCTGGACTTATGCGCAGATAGAGAACGAGCACCCGAGCGAGTTCGCCGCGCGAAAGAAGGACAAGCTGCGGTACAGGTACCCGGCCGGGGAGAGCTACATGGTGCGTGCTGGGGTGGAATGAGAGGGAGAGAAAAAGAAAGAGAAAGAAGGAAAAAAGTTGCATTTTTTTTTCTCGACCTCGACCTCTCTCACCTCGAACGAAAAAAAATTGAAATCGAAATCGAAAAAAAAACTTTAGGACGTCGTCCAGCGCCTCGAGCCCGCCGTCATCGAGGTCGAGCGCGAGCGCGAGTGCGTCTGCGTCGTCGCCCACCAGGCCATCCTGCGAGCGCTCTACGGCTACTTTACAAAAACTCCTCTGCGGGACATCCCGCGGCTCGAGGTCCCTTTGCATACCTTGATCGAGCTTGTCCCAAAGCCCGACGGCAGGATGGCGGAGGAGCGAGTCGCGATCGACGTGGCGACGGGGCTGAGCAGTCTGGTCCCGCCACCGGCAGCACACGACCCGACCGCGTGGACTCCGTGGAGCCCCGGGAGCGGGGGGATCAGGGTGATGGGCGAGGCGGCTGCTGCTGCGGTGGCGGCAGCAGCGAACGAGGAAGTGGCAAGCGCGAGCACGGCGAGGGCCGAAGCAGCAGCGGCAAAAACAACAGCAACGGCGATCCAACCTTCTTCTTCTTCCCTGCAGCACGAGTCCCCCTTTGGGCACGCCTCGGAGTCTGCCGCTCTCGCCGGCGACGAGGAACAAGAGGAAAACGATCATGGGACCAGGATCGAGGGCATGGTCGAGGTCGCGGGCTCGGCGGCGGAGGAGGCCGCGGCCGCCGCGCTCGCCGCGCTCGACGTCTCAGGAGAAGGTCCGACGATGCCGCCACCGCCTCATGCTTCCTCCTCCTCCGGTGCTCCTCCTCCTCTCGCCCCGCCCCCGTCCCTGTTCCTAACGGGGAACAGCGACACCGCGAGCGCCGTCTCTGCCGATGCCGCCGTCGGTCTGAGGAACAACAACGAAAGCAGCGGCCGCGGCGGCGGCGGCGGCGGCGGAGGAGGAAGCCGCCTCGCCGCCGCCGCCGCCGCTTCTTCTCCTTCGCCGTCGCCGCCGCCTTCCGCCTCGGGGCTCTCTCCCTCGGCCCCGCCGCCTCCGGGACCCGCTTCCACAACTTCCTCCACCTCGCGCGCGGCGCAGCTGCTGCGGAGGGTCCCGTCGCTGCGAGGCCTCGGAAGCCTGGGGAGGAGGGGCCAGAGCTCGGAGCCAGGAGGAGGGGACAAGATCGAGAGGGGAAGCGAAAGCGCGAGAGGAGGAGTCGGAGCAAGCGCAGCCGCCACCGCCGCTCCTCTCTGTTCTTTTTCTTCTTCTCCTCCCGTCCCGAGCAACGCCAGCGCCAACGCCCGCCTCGCGGGCCGCGTGGGCTCCTTCGGGAACCTCATCAACGTGCTCCCTCGGGAGCCCTCCGCGACGAGCAGCCTCCCGCCTCCCTCGCTGGGGACCTCCCCCACGGGGAGCTTCACGACGGCGACGACCACGAGGGAAGGAGGAGGGGGAGGAGGAGGAAGTGTGGGAGGCGGCGGCGGCAGCGCTTTCGCGACGAAGACGGCTGCTGCTGCGGTCCCGGCGCTCGCCGCGCCCGAGGGCCCGCCCTCCGCGGTCGCTCCTCCTCCGGGGGACAGGCCCCCGCTCTACCCGGCGGAGAGGACGGCGTGCGGGAGCCTGCCGAGCGGGGTGGGTGGTGGTGGTGGAGGTGGGAGTTGAGGAGTTGAGAGAGAGAGAAAAAAAAGTTTTTTTGTTCGTTTCTTCGTTTCTTCTTTTTACAGTTTTTGGTTTTTGTTTTAAAAAAGTCAGTGCCTCCGCTTCTTCTTCTTCTCCTTGTGATCATCATCGTGACTGCCGTGGCGCCTCTTGTGCTTCTTGTGCTTGTCCCTCTTGTCCTTTTTGTGCTTGCTGCTGCTGTGGTGTTTCTTTTTCATCTTCTTTCCTTCGTCGCGCGAGCGAGAACGAGAGCGAGAGCGAGAAGAAGAAGAAGAAGAGGGCGAAGCAGAGGAGGAGGGAGGAGAGCGGCTGCTTCGGCGGCGCCTCTCGTCCCTGCCTCTGCTCCTGCTCCTGCTTCGGTCCCTGCGGGGAGAGCGAGAACGGGAACGAGAGCGCCCGCGCGTGCTGGGCTCGCGCCGGTATTCGTCGTCGCCATCGCCGTTGTCGCCGTTGTTTCGCCTGCCGCTGCTCCTCTCGCTCTTCCTCTCCGGGGACCAGCGGCTCCGCCTCCTCGCCTCGCCTTCCCCGTGCCGTTGCTGCTGCTGCTGCTGCTGATGTTGCTGCTGCTGCTGCTGCTGCTGCTGCTGCTGCTGCTGCTGCTGCTGCTGCTGCTGCTGCTGCTGCGCGGGAGCGTGCGCGGGAGGACGAGCAGAGGCGGCGAAGAGAGGAGGGGGGCCTCCTTGCCTCTGCTGTTGCTGCCCTCTCCCTCCACCTCCTCCACCTCTCCCACCTCCATATCCTCTACCTCCACTTCCCCTCCCGCCGCTCTTGAACTTTTTCCACAGATGCCCGACGCTCTGCGAGAAGTCCACTTTAATCCTCCTGTCGTCCAAAAGCACGTTGTTCATCTTCAGGTACGCGCTCTCGGCTGCCTCGACGGTCTCGAACCCGACAAAGGCGTAGCCGAGGGAGCTGCCGTCTCTGTTGTCGCGAACGACGTCGCAAGAGACGATCCGGCCAAAGCGTCCGAAAACCACCTCCAGGTCCTGTTCGCGAGTGACCGGGTTGAGCTTGCAGACGAAGAGGACGGTCTCGGGCGGGGCGACGTCGGCCGTGGGGAGGTCGCCGACCATCTCAAGGACGACGGCGCGGGCTGCTGCTCCCTCCCGGCGGCGGACTGCTGCCGCGGCGATGGAGGCTGCTTCGGGGTCTTTCTCGTTTCCGTTTTCGTCGTCGTCGCTCTCGTCGTCGTCGCTCTCGTCGTCGTCGTCATCTGAAGCCCCATCTTTTTTCTTCTTCTTTTTCTTCCTCTTCTTTTCCTCTTTCACAGCAGGCTTCCAGTCGTCCTCGAGCCTGCCATTGTCCTCAAAGGGACCCTGAGAGGGAGGAGAAGAGTCCCTCGGAGAAGGAAGGAAAAGCTTTTCCTCATCTTTGTCGTCTTTCACCAAAAAGGGGTCTTCCAAAACCAGCGTGTGCTTGATTCGGATGTTTTGCAAGGGAACACCGCTCCCGTCCACGGCCGCCTCGCCGATGGCGTCGAGCACGTCGAAACCTTCCTCGACCACGCCAAAGGCAGCGTGCCTGCCGTCCAGCGAGTCCAGGTCTGCGGCCAGGGTCAAGAAAAACTGCGAGCCGACCGAGCGGGGGTCGCCCGAGGCAGAGAGCGTGCCCCTGCGTTCGTGTCTGAGGAGCTTGAGCCTGCCGTTCCGGGTGACATCGATCGTTTGGGAGGCTCCGGGGTGGACGACGCTGTTGTGATTTGGTAGAAAGTTGGGAGAGGGTGTGTGTGTGTGTGTGTGAGAGAGAGAGAGAGAGAGGAAGAGAAAAGGAAGAGAGAGCCGCGGCTCGAGAGATGATTAAAAAAAGAAACGCCACTCACCCTTCCGCGCAGCTCCCTCCTTTCCCCGTCCCCGTCGGGTCCCCGGCCTGCGCGACGAGGCCGGGCACGATGCGGTGGAAGAGCGAGTTGTTGTAGTACTTGAGCCTAATTTGATGGAGGGGGGAGTTGAGTTGAGTTTGATGGAGAGGTCGGGGTTGAGAGAGAGAGAGAGAGCAAAGAGGCGGCGGCGCTCGTTCGATCTAGTTTCTCGACCATCAATCAATTCGTCGTTTGCTTTTCTCCCTCTTTATTTTTGAACCCTCTCTCTTCCTCACCTGCACAGCCTGAGGAAGTTCCGCGCGGCGACGGGTGCATCGTCGCAGAAGAGATCAACGACCAGGTCGCCGCGGGAGGTCTCGATGAGGACTGACATTTTTCCTTTCTGTCTTTCTTTCGACGACGACGACGGGCGGCGTCGAAGAGTGAAGAAGAAGAATCGGCGACGAAGAAAAGAAGAAGAAGAAGTGGAGGGCCCTGGGAAGCGCAGCCGATCGAGAGCGTTCCCGAGGCCGACCAGCGCCCGTTCCGCCAAGGCCCGCCGCCGCCACTTCTTCTTCTTCCTCCGCGCCCCGCGGGACCGCTCCTGGGTCCCTCCTGGCCCTGTTCTTCAACGCCGCGATCCATCGGCGTAGTTCCGACCGGTGCAAGACCGCCGGCACCATCTCGGGCTCCTCCCTCCTCCGCGTGCAACGAGACTGTTCAAAAAATCGCTTTCGACAGTCCCGTCGGAACGGCGAGGAGTTCGCGTTGATCGGGTTTTGCGAGGCCGGTCTCTCTCTGGCGGGCGCCAGCAAGGGAGAAATCCCCTGGCTCGCCGACTACCACGTCATCGAGTCCCCGCCGGACCGGGACCAGGGCCGCGGCTCTGGAGGCAACGGGAGATACCTGCTGGCGAGCAAGTCGATCCTGGAAAGGGAGGGCATCACTTCTCGCTCACCCCTTTTTCTCTTTATCAAACCCCTCTCCACCCCACAGGCGCTTCTGTTCAAGATCCGCGGCAGCCCCTGCGCGGTGAGCGGGCACTTGCTGGGGCCACGCAGCTTCGAGGAGCTCGTGGAGATCGCTCGCCGCAGCAACCGTTCCTCTCGCCTGCGCAGCGGCACGCTCATCGACTGGTCGATGTCGTTCATCCAGCAGGCCCCCCTCCGCTTTGGCTTCTACAGGGTGGCCCCCGCGCCCGCGGGCCGCGCCTTGGCGCTGGCGGGCAGCAACACGGAGGAGAGGACCGGGTCGGACCACCTGCCGCACGCTGTGAGGTCACCCCCTTCGCGGCGCCCGTGGTCTGCCCTCTCCCGGCTCTCTTGGCCGCCGCCGCCGCCCGCGGTCAGGGAGGGAGCCGGCGCACCAGGGGGATGACGAGAAAGTGGTGGGAGGAGAAGAATGGAAGAGGAAGAGCAAGAGGGGGCGCCGATGAAGCAGGAGGGGCGAAGGGGGTGTTCTGCTTTTGATTTTGATTTTGATTTTGGAGAAGAGAGAGAGGCTGCCAGCTGGCGCGCTGGAGCTGCTCCGGGAGCAGCACAGCCTCCCTGCCGGGAAGTCTGAGCTGGTGCTGGCTCGCGAGTGAAATAGCGAGGGAGGGAGGGAGAAAGGGAGAGTTTTTTTGATTGTTGTGGAGAGAGAGGGTGCAAAAAAAAAAAGACTTTCAAAGCGCACATTTCTAAATGTGTGTTTTGAGTTCCTTCGTCGCTCCCGGGGCTCGTCGAGGACCCGGGCACGCCGCGGGAGCCGGACGTGCAAAAAGAGCAAGGAAGAGAGAGCGAGAAAGAGCGAACTTTCTCGCGAGCGTTTTTTGGAGAGAGGAAAAAGTGGAGAGAAATCATTTTTTTCTTTTTTTTTAGAACTTCAAGCAAGCGAAACTTCGAGCATCAACTTGCTTTTTCGCCAATCTTTCGTTCGCCTCCTCTTCCTCCTCCTCCTTCGCTTTCCCTCTGTTACTATGGTCTCCGGCACGCCCCATGCGCGCGTCACCTTTTCGGCCGAAGGGGGCACCCTGGCCGTCGCCAGCGCCGACGGCAGGCTCAAGACGTTTGACACGGGTGAGTTTGGGAAGAGAGAGAAACAGAGAGAAAGAGAACGAGCGTCGCCACCGCCGCCGCCGCCGCCGGCATGCTTTTCTCTTTCGTTCAGCGCCCTCTTGCTCTTCTTCTCTCGCGCGCTGTTCGAGTCTGCCCTCTTCTGCGCCTCCGATGCTTCTTTTTCTTGCTGCAGCAGCTAGAATACATCCGTACGCATCTCGATTCGCAAAGCTAACTTGGAATCAAGTTCCAAAAGACCGCGAAACGGCCGTGGCTAGATGCCACATTGCCCGCTTCGGCCGCCGCCGCTTTTCGCTCTTCTCTCTCGCTCTCTTCTCTTTCGACGTTGGCGGCTCCATTCCAATCCCCCTTTTCCTCCCTCCCTCCCTCTTTTCACCCTCTCACTCCATTCCCAATTCTCTACGGGACGCCCTCGATGCCCTCTACACTCGACAAAAAACGAAACAAAAAAATAGTCACGGGCCGCGTCGCCGCCAACGTCGCGGTCGCGCTCCCGGAATCGGGCGGCGCGCCGCCGGCGGCATTGGCCTGGGCGGCGACGGCGACCTCGACGGCCGCCGCCGCCAAAGCCAACGCCAACAACGGCCCCTTCCTCGTGTTGCTCGCCTCGGCCGAGGGGACCGTTGCGGCCATCGACGCCTCGACGGGAGCGCGCGCTTGGACGAATCGGAGTGCTGAATCTTCTGCTGTGGGAGCCTTGGCGGCGGCCAGCGGGCTCGCGGTCGTCGTCTCTTCCGCCGCCGCTTCCGCTTCGACTGACGCCCGCGCTTCGGCCACCTCCTTCGACGCCGCCAGCGGCGCCCCCATCCCTTCTGCTTCCTTCTCTCTGGGCCGCTCCGACCCGCGCTCCGCCGCCCTGTCCCCTGACGGGACGCTGCTGGCCGTGGGGACGTCGAGCGTGTCCGTCTTCGAGGTCGCAGCAGGAGCGACAACGACAAATGGAAAACGCGTCGCGCGGTGGCGCGGGGGCCACGCCGGCGCTATCTCTTCTCTCGCGTGGGCCCAGAACGGCCCCTCGTCGTCGTTCCTGGCGTCCGCCGCGGAAGGGGACCGGGCCGTGCTCCTGTGGGACGCGCAGGATCTTTCCGGTAGCAAGCAGAGCGGCAGCGGCAGCGGCAGCGGCGGCAGCGGCAACCCGGCGGCGACGCTGGTCGTCGAGGTCGGGGTCGGCACTCCCGTCGCGCTCTCGCTCTGCGCCTCCCGCCCTTCGAAGGTCGTTTCTTCTTCTTCTTCGAGCACGACCGTGCGCGTGTGCGCCGTCACGGACGTCGGAGCAGTGAGGGTCTGGGACGTCGAGGTGGCCGCGGAGGGCGCCGCGGGGCCCAGGCCCGTCGGAGGAGGAGCAGCAAACGGAGTCGCTGCTGCGGCGGCAAACTTAACCTCGACCTCTTCCCGGTGCGTCGCAGAGGTCGTCCCGACTTCGCTCCCCACCTCCCCCGCCGCCCTGCTCGCCGCGACGCTCTTGCCCGGCGGGGACGTTCTTTTAATTGCGCGTGGCGCCCCTGGCGCTCCCTTCTTCGAGCGCGTGGAGCTGCCCGCTGTCGGGGAGGCGGCCGGAACCGAAAAGGTCGTCGTGAAGCCGAGCACTGCGCTTGCTGCCGCCGCCGCCGCCGCGAAAGGAGGAGCGGGAGGGATCATTTCTGCTGCTTCTGCTGCTCGGGGAAGCAAGGCCGCCGCCGCGTCGATCCCGGCGCAGGTGCTGGGCCCCGGCGCCGAAGGCGGGGCCGCGAGGGCGGGGGTGGCGATCGGAGGAGTAGGAGGAGACGAGGAAGAAGGAGAGGCGGAGGAGGAAGCAGCAGCAGCAAACGGCGGGAGCTCCAGCAGGAAGCGCCGCGCCGCTGCCGCGAATGCGAATGCGAATGCGAATGCGAATGCGAATGCGAATGCTCCGATGGCAAACGGACACGCCCCGCCGACGCCCGAGGCCAACGGCGTGGCAGCGGCTGCGGCGGCGACGGCGGCCGCCGCGGGAACGCTCGGAGCGCGGCTCGCAGCCCTCGGCGTCGGACCTCAACAAACGACAACAACAGTTCCTTCCACCACCACCAACCTCCCGGCCGCCTTGCTCGCCCGCCCGACCAACGCCGCAGCCAGGCACGCAGCCTCCTCCTCGGTGGCTTCGCTGCTCTCGCAGGCCCTGCGCGCTGGGGACGCGGCCCTACTGGAGCAATGTCTTTCGGTTGCCGACCCCCGCGTCGCCGCGACCTCGGTCTCGAGGCTGGCCTCGCCCGACGCCGCGGCGCTGCTGGCTGCGCTCGTGGAGAGGCTCCGGGGCAGGCGCGGTGGACGTGGAGGGGGATCGCGGGGAGGGGCCCTGGTCCCGTGGCTGACGGCGACGCTGCACTCGCACGCGGCCTACCTCGCCGCCGCTCCGGCCGCCGCGCGCTCGCTCGCCGAGCTCTGCGACGTTTTAGCCGCCCGCGCAGCCGCCGCCGCCCCGCTCGCTGGCTTGGCTGGCAGGCTCGACCTGCTGCTGGCGCAGGCTGAGAGCGCCGCCGCTGCCGCGAAAGGCGAATTTAGCAACGAAGAAGATGATGACGATCTCGGAATCGTCGCGGCCGCGGGAGTCGACTCGCGACCGGCCGTCGTCTACCGCGAGGAGGACGAAGAGGAGGAAGACACGACGGTCGACGCCCTGCTTCGCCGCGGGGAGCACACGGGAGTTCCCACGCACGACGCGCTCGGGGATGACTACAATGATGACGACAGTGATGACGACGAATTCGAATCAGACGAGGAAGAGGAAGAGAGCGACGAAGACGAAGATGACGAAAGCGACGACGAAGACGACTCGATGAGTGATTGAGAAGAAATGAAAAGAAAAAATGTTTTTCCGGTTTTGTTTTTTATAATTGTTATTTGAAGAAAACCGTGCTCTCTATAGCCACACCCCCTACCGATTTGATTATATCATAGACCCCCTCTCTCTCTCTTTACACAAAAACAAAAAAGGCAAAAACACGAAAGAAGCAAAAATGATACGAAGAAGCAAAAAAGTTTTTTTTTAACTCTCTCTTTCCCCGTCTCTCTCTCTCTTTCTCTCTCTTTCCCCCGCCCCCCCCCCC
>Ga0210003_1004006_pt1 | contig 11766 bp, 7 predicted proteins | sample LantaG_FD_182804 | JGI IMG/M metagenome (GOLD analysis project Ga0210003, IMG submission 182804) | Deep subsurface microbial communities from Baltic Sea to uncover new lineages of life (NeLLi) - Landsort_02402 metaG (SPAdes) (version 2) | ecosystem: Environmental > Aquatic > Marine > Oceanic >...
TCTTCCTGCTCGTCTTCGGCGTGCTCTGGTTCGCCTTCGTGCCGCCGGCCGACGCGGCGAGCGGCGGCTTCGCCGGGTGCCCCGCCGCGCTGCACTACGACGTCTTCATGGTGGGGCTGCTGGCCTGCTTCGGGCTTATGCTGGTCCTGGAGCTCGCTCTGATCTACGCCGGGATGAAAGGTGCGGAGGAGGGAATTGAATCGAGACGGAAAAGAGGCAATTGGCTTTCGATCGACATTTGCCAACTTTCTCTTTTTGCGCTAACCTGTTCCTTTTTTTCTTTATCTCCCCTTTTCCCCTCTTCTTCCAAGGCGCCCCGCTCGAGGTCTCCAAGCGGAAACCCGTCCAGCAGCTCGTCTACGTCCTCACAGCTCTCTGGGCACTGCAGTCCCTCCTGACTCTTTACGGCACCGCCGTCGTCGTCGCCGCGAAACCCGGATTGTGCTGGTCGAGCGCCTCTGACGCGGCGCGCGTCGCCCGTGTCGGCAAGGGGATGGTCTCTATCACCTGGCTTTATACAGTCCTCCTCTGGCTCTTCGTCTTCGCGATGATCAACCCGATGCAGGACACCACGGGCGTCGACGCCTGGGAGAAGTGTTTCTCTGGAATTGCCAAAACGCTGGGAGCTTCCAGAGCTCTGGAAAGCCAGGTGCAGGGCCGCGCGTCCGCTCTCCCTCGCATCGCGCGCGTGCTCCACGGCCTGTTCGGCGACGTCGACCTGGTGCTGTCGGACGTCATGGCCGCGCTGGTGCTGACCGCGGCGGCGCAGCAGAACCGGAGGAGGAAGTTCGTGGAGGCGCAGCTTGCGGGAAAAGTCTTCAAGCGCGGGAAAGGGGCGCACGAGTGCGAGAACGAAGAAGAGGAAGAAGGGGACTCCGATTCCGATTCCGAGATCGACCCCCCGACCGCCGTGGGCTTCGACTACAACCCCGACGCGGCGGACGGGGGCGAGGCGATGGAGTCCGAGGCGCAGCGGCAGGCCGAGGCTGCCATCGCAAAGCGCTGGGGCAAAGGAGTCTCAACCTTATTCAAGAGGGCCAAGAGCGGCGCGGCGAGCGCCGCCGCGAATGCTGCTGCCGCAGTTGCCCCCGATGCCACAACCGCAGCAGACCCGACGGCCGTGAAGGAATCCGAGCGCGTCTTCTTCGGGATGGCCGGAGAGGCTGGGGCCGCCGCCGCGGCGCTCGCGAGGAGGAACGCCGCCGCGGCTGCCGCCGGGGTGAGGCCGGCGCCGCCGGCCCCGTGGAGCGAAGGGGAGCCTTTCCCCGTGGACCGGAGGCTGTCGGTGACTTATCCGACGATCGTGACGCCTCCCGTGAGTAGTACGGGGAAAGAGAGAGAGAGAGGAAGAGAGGGAGAGAGATGGAGAATGGCGGCGGAGAATTGATCTCCTCTCGAAAAAAAAAAACGAAAAAAAACTCACCTTTTTCTTCTTCTTGAAGAAGAAGAAAATTCTTCTTCTTCTTTCCTTTTTTTCTTTTCTTTCTTTCCACCAAAACTCTCAACTTTCTCCCAGGAGGTCATCACCAAACAGGAGAAGGGGAAGAGGAAATCCAAAGCCAAGGTCCAGGACGAGAAGGCGACAGCAGCTTCCGCCAAAGACACCGCCAGCGCCAAAGACGTTAGCGAGCAGCCCTCGGCCGTGGAGGTCGCCTCGGCCGTCGCCGCCTCGAGCAAGGCGACCGACTCGTTCTGCGGCTGGAGACACCGCGTGCCATACGACAAGCTGCTGGAGGCGGCGCACTACGCGAGGTTCGCCTGCGCGGTCTACGGGGTGATGTCTCTCTCACAGGAGGAGGAGGACGCGAAGAATGCGGCGGCGGCAGAAGGAGGAGGAGCAGGAAACGCGAAGGCTTCGTCCTCGTCGTCCTCGTGCTCTTGCGGCTCCGCCGTCGGGGCGTGCTGCGGCGGCTGCCGCGCCGGCTGCGGGCTCTGCGTCCCGGCATGCGCCCCCCCGGCCCCCGTGACGCACTCTTCGATCAGAGAGAGCGTCCTGGAGATCGCCGGGATCGACGACGCGGACCTGCTGTACTACAGGTGGGGGAGTGAAGAGGGAGCGGAAGGAGAAGGAGAGAGAGAAAGAAAGAAAGAAAAACCCGACTTTGGACCTCGACCTCATCTCTCTTTGACTTCCCCCAAAAAACAAAAAAACACAACACAACCACCACTTTTCCTCCAGCCACTCCAACGACTTCCTCTCTGCTTTGCCCTGGATGGTGCGTCCGTTTTCGAAAAGATTGAAAGAAGCACAAGAAGAAGAAGAAGACGAAGAAGTTAAAAAAGCTAAAAAAAAATTCAAAAAAACCTCGAAAAAAAATCAACAAAATCCAAAAAAAGGTCTGCCTCGACCGGTCGCGCCAGGCCGTCGTCGTCGCCGTCCGAGGCACCGTCTCGCTCCAGGACGCCATCACCGACATCGTCGTCAACCCGGAGCCCATTGACGACTGGGTGCCCCCCGACGTCAGAGTCAGGATCACGGCCAGGGCGCAGAGGGACGCGGAGAAGGCAGCTGCAGAGTGCGGAGGGGGCGTCGTCGCCGGCGGTACCGCCGAGGGCGGAACCTGCGAAACCACCACCACCACCAACAGCAACGCCTCGTGCCTCGGCCACGCGGGCATCTCCCGCTCCGCCGAGGCCGTCCTGGCCGCGATCGACAAGCTGGGGATCCTCCCCGCCTTGCTCGAAGGGGACGTGGCGGCCTTGCAGGCCTTCCACGGCTCCCTGGACGACGCCGGGAAGAGAGCTCTGAGAAAGGCGAGCTCGAGGGGGTTGGTCAGAGCTGCCTCCGCCTCCGCCTCCGCCTCCGCCGGCGGCGGCGGCGGCGCGGGGAAAGGAGAGGCGGCGGCGAAAGCCGTTGCCTCCTCTCCTGCAAAGCCCTCCCGCGAGAACGACTCCGATTCCGAGGACGGCGACGAAGAAGCGCCCGCCGTTTCTCTGCCGGACACTAAGGGCTGGCGATTAGTAATAACTGGCCACTCGCTCGGCGCAGGGTGCGCCTCTTTGCTCGCCCTCGCCTTGAAACAGCGCTCCCCTTCTTTGAGAGCCTGGTGCTTCTCCCCTCCCGGGTGCATGGTCAACTCCCCCTTACTGGCCTACACCCGCTCCTTCGTGACATCGGTCGTGGCGGGCAAAGACTGCGTGCCACGCAGCGGCACGCTGGCGCTCAACAGGCTCGTGGACGAGATGGTGGTGTCTCTCGCCAGGTGCCGGGCTCCAAAACTCAAAGTGCTGCTGGGCCGGTGGTGGCGCCGTTCGGCGAGACCCACGGCCTCCAAGCTGTTTTACGACTACGATAGCTTGCCCGAGGAGTCGAGGGAGTTTGTGCGGAGGTATTTGGTGGCCGAGGAGGTCAAAGACAGGTGAGTTTTTTTTGTTTTAATTTTGTTTTTGTCGAGGTCGAAGAAACAAAAGAAAACCTCTCTCTCACTTTTCCTTTTCCAACCTTTTCTCTTTCCTTCCTTCTTCTTTTCCAAAATCCAGGGACATCATCCCCATGTTCGCTCCCGGTAGAATCATCTTCCTCCGCCCTCTGAAATCCACTTCTGCGAGAAAAAAGACGGGAAAAAAAATGACGGTCAAGTCCTTCGACGCCGTTTGGATCACCGCGCAGGAACTAGCGGGCGAGGGGATTTTGGTTTCGCCCGCGATGCTGACGGACCACCTGATCGAAGCCACCGTCCAGGAGGCGATCGCGCACTCGATCATCTTCCATCCGAACAATCCGAGCGATCCGGTGGAGCTGGCGAGGCAGCGCGCGCTGGCGGCCAAGATGGAGAAGCTGGTGAGAAGAGATTTTTAAAAAAAATCTTTTTCTTCTTTTGTTCGAGAGTCGGGTTTCTTTTTGTTCGACACGAAATCAGAACCAACGAAAGCTCACTTTATTTCCCCCCTTTTTAATTCCCATCCCCAACGCTCCACCAGGCCAACACGGTCGTCGAGAAGTCGAGGCCCGAGGCAGAGAAGAGGTCGACGCTGGATCAGAACGTCCGGATTTGAGGAAGAGTTTTGCGTTTTTTGCGTTTTTGTGATTTTGATTTCGAGAGAAGGGAGACACCAATTTTCCTCTTCCATTTTTTGTTTGAATCTATAAAAGAAAAAAGAAAGGGGATTTACACAACCAGCACAAAAGAAAGTGCTCCGCCTTTTTCTTCTTCTGTTTGCTGTTGTTCTCTTTTGCGCGCGCGAGAGGGGAGGGGGGGGTCCTAAAAAAGAAAAATAACTAGTGGGGCGAAAATGGAAAGTCCTGAATGTTTCTTTTTAACGAAAAAAACGAAAAAATAAAACGGAAAAACTCTCTCTCCTTTTCCTTCTTTTCTCTCCCTCTCTTTTCTCCATTCTCTCTCTCTCCTCTCCAACACGTCTAATACGTCCTCGCCTTGGGCGGGATGTGCTCCATCTCGTCATCCAGCGGCTGCATGTGCACCGGCCTGTACCCGATTTCGACTTTACCTTTCCCTCCAAACTCCCCACCCTTCAGGTTCTCGCGGCTGAACCATCCGAGCGTGTGCTTCATCCAGCTCTTATCGTCGCGCTCGGTGAAGTCCTCCCTCGCGTGCGCGCCCCTCGACTCCTTGCGCTGCTCGGCAGAGTGCATCGTGATCGCGGCGTTGGTGAGCAGGTTTTCGAGCTCGAGAGCTTCGACCAGGTCGGTGTTCCACGTCAGCGACCTGTCTTTCAAGCCGACGTCGGCGAACCGGTCGACGATCGCATCAACACGCGCCACTCCGGCCTCGAGCGTCGACTGCGTGCGGAAGACCGCGGCGTCCTCCTGCATCGCCCGCTGGAGGTCGAGGCGCATCTTGGCGACGGGGACCGGGCCGTCTGCCGTGCGGAGCTTCTCCAGCCTCTTGATCGAGTCTGCGCCGGCGTCGCCCTTGAGGAACGGAGGCGGGTTCCCAGGCTTGACGGTCTCGGCGATCGTGTTGGCGCAGGCGCGGCCGAAGACGACGATGTCGAGCAAGGAGTTGGCCCCGAGGCGGTTCGCGCCGTGGACCGAGGCGCAGGCGGCCTCTCCCGCGGCCAAGAGGCCGGGGACGATGGCGTCCGGGTCCTTGGCGGTGGGGCGGAGGACCTCTCCGCGGACGTTGGTGGGGACTCCGCCTGAAAAGTTTTTGAGTTTTTGTTTTGGAAAGAAGAGGGCGAGGTTGAGTTTTTTCGAGTTTTGTTCTTTTCCATCTTCACCTCTCTTTCTCGACGCTCTCCGAACCCCCCAAAAAACAAACTCGAATCTTCCTCACCCATGTTGTAGTGCACCGTGGGAAGGACCGGGATCGGCTCCTTGGTGACGTCGACGCCTGTTTTTTGAGATTTTGCGAGAAAAAAGAAAAGGAAAAAGAAAAAGAAAAAGGAAAAAGGAAAGAGAGTGAGAACCTTTTGTCGTCTTTATCTCTCGACCTCTGAAAAAAAAGGAAAAAAAACTTCCAACTTTTCAGAACTCACCGGCAAAGATCGCCGCCGTCTCCGAGATCCCGGGAAGCCTCTCGGCCAGCAGGTCCGGCGGCAGGTGGTCCAGGTGCAGGTGCACGTGGTCCTTCTGCGGTCCGCACCCTCGCCCCTCTCGGATCTCCAGCGTCATCGAACGGGAGACGACGTCGCGCGACGCCAGGTCTTTTAAATTCGGAGCATACCTCTCCATGAAGCGCTCCCCTTGCCCGTTCCTCAGGATGCCTCCTTCGCCGCGGCACCCCTCGGTGATCAGGCACCCTGCCCCATAGATCCCAGTGGGGTGGAACTGGATGAATTCTAAATCCTGCAAGGGCAGGCCGGCGCGGGCCGCCATCGCGCCGCCGTCCCCCGTGCAGGTGTGGGCGCTAGTCGCGGAGAAGTAGGCCCTGCCGTATCCCCCCGTGGCCAGGACGGTCTGGTGCGCCGCGAAGCGGTGCAGCGAGCCTGGTGGGATGGGTGGAAGAAGAGAGAGAGCATTTTAGTGAGTGAAAGGGAAGGAAATTCGAACGGATGAAAAAAAATGAAAAAAACCCGACTCATGAAGGGGGAAAAAAAAACCCTCTCAACTCACCGTCCTCCAAGCACAGAGCGATGACGCCCTTGCACTCCCCACTCTGCTCATCCATGATCAGGTCGAGAGCGAAGTACTCGACGAAGAACTGGCAGTCGTGCCTCATCGCCTGGCCGTAGAGCGTGTGCAGCATCGCGTGTCCCGTCCGGTCGGCGGCCGCAGCGCACCGGTATGCCTGCCCTCCTTTCCCGAAGTCCAGAGACTGGCCCCCAAAGGCACGCTGGTAGATTTTCCCTTCGTCGGTGCGGGAGAAGGGCAGGCCGTAGTTCTCGAGCTCGATGACGGCTGCGGGGGCCTCGCGGCACATGTACTGGATGGCGTCCTGGTCCTGTTGTTGGTTGGTTGCGGGCGAGAGAGTCGGGAAAAGAGAGAGAAGACAAAGAGGTGAGGTTCGAGTTTTCTTTCTCCTCGCGAAGAAAAAAAAAACCCGAATCTTTTCAAAAAAGAACATGTCCTTACCCCGAGCCAGTCGCTGCCCTTGATCGTGTCGTACGCGTGCCAGCGCCAGTCGTCCTCGGTCATGTTTCCCAGCGCGGCGTTGATGCCCCCCTGGGCCGCCACGGTGTGCGAGCGCGTCGGGAAGAGCTTGGTGATGCACCTGTTGAGAATTTTTTGGTCGAGGTTGAGGTTGAGGTTGAGAGAGCCGTCGTCGTCGATGGGCTTCTTCTTTTTTGGGTTCTCTTTTCATGCTGCCGCCGCCTTGGCCTCCAGCGCACTGTGGAGCGTCGCTTTTGCTCTTTCCTTCCCCATAACGTCATCTTCTCGACATGGCCTACGCCCTCAAAGTGTTGGATAGAGAAGGCAGGGCGAGCGAGGAAAAAGGCAGAGAAAAAGGCGGCATCAAAGCATTCGAAATGGCATCTTTTCTCATGCTCCCTTCTCAATCGGACGCCCTTGCTCGCTCGCTCGGCCATCATCATTATCATGTCCTCCTCCCTTTTCAACCCCACTCACGCTGTCTTCAGCCCGGCCTCGCACAGACCGACGGTCGCGCGCAGGCCGGCGCCGCCGGCGCCCACGACCACGGCGTCGTACGCGTGGTCGACGACCGGGATGCCGGAGAGAGAGGAAGAAGACGCCGAGGACGAGCGATGGCGACGCTGGGATGCAGATGCTGCTGCTGCTTCAACTGCTCCTCCTCCGGGCAGCAGCAGCGACGCCGTGGCCGCGCGGAGGGCGTCCTTCGCTGCCGCAGCGCCCGCGTCAGAGCGGCGCAGGAGGGAGCGGAGGAGCATGGCTCGCGTTTTTCTCTAGTTTCTTCTTCCCTTTCTTCGTGTCGAGCTGAGAGAAGGGAAACGGGGAGAAGAACAGTGAAGAGTGGAGACGCCTCACTCGAGCTCTCCCTCCGTCTTTGTTCTTCTTCGAACGAAGCCACGTCGATCAAGCACTTCTTCTCCTTCTCTCGCTTTCTCCAAACACCACCTCTCTCGCCATCCTCTTCCGCATCCCCCTTCCCACCACTCAACAATGTCCGCCATCGCCGCTATCCGCTCCGTCCGTGCCCCCGCCCTCGCCGGCAAGAGGACGACCTCCGCGGCCTCCCGCAGGGCCCCGCTCGTCGCCGTCCGCGCCGCTGTCGAGTCGGCCGAAACCGTTGTCGATGAACCGGTCGTCGCATCCGGCACCGTCTTCTACCGCGGCCAGGCCTACTCCGAGGCCGAGTACAACGCCAAGAAGGCCTCGGGCGAAATCGACGACCTGAGCAAGGTGGACGTGGCCGTGTACGCCGAGCCGCCGAGCTTCGGAGGTAAGAGTTGGGGTTGGAGTTGGTTTTCTTTTTTTCTTCGGAGCGGTCGAGAGAGCGCAGCGGCAGCGCCTAGCTGCTTTTCTCTCTCACTTGCTCTCTTGCTCTTTCTCTTTCTCTCTTCTTTTTTTGCTCCTCGCTTTTTCCCCCTCTCGGGTGCTTCTCCTTTTTCCGATTTCTTCTACTCCCGAGGAAAAAAGAAAAAAGAAAAAAGAAAAAAGAAAAAAGAAAAAAGAAAAAAAGAAAACCGAAAACACTCACCCCCCCCCCCCCCCCCAAAAAAAAAAAACCCAAAAAATCAGAAATCATGGCCTTCTCCGGCCCGGCCCCCGAGGCCCTCAACGGCCGCCTCTGCATGCTCGGCCTCCTCGCCGGCATCACCGCCGAGCTCGCCACGGGCAAGTCCGTGCCCGAACAGTTCTCCCAGGAGCCCACGCTCGTCGTCGCCACGGCTCTGATCTTCGCCGCCGCGACCTTCGCGCCGCTGATCTCCAACGTCGACGTCGTGGCCCCCGCGGGCTTTGTCCGCGACACCTTCACGCAGAAGGCCGAGACCGCCAACGGCCGCGCCGCGATGGTCGGGTTCGGGTCGCTGCTGCTGATCGAGGCCGTGAAGGGGTCGGCGCTGTTCTAGAAGAAAATTTTTTAAGTTAAAGAAAAAACGAAAAACGAAAAAACGGCAAACGACGACGAGGGAGAAGAGAAGACTCCTCTTCTTCTTCTTCCCGCCGCTTTCCTCCAATTTTTTCCCTCCCAACCGAATTCTTTCCCCCTCCCTTTGTAAAGCCCCCTTTGAGAGATGCCTCTTTTTTGAAAAAAAGTCAGGAACTGGAAGTTGTTGTTTGTTGCAAGCGTTGAAAACGAAAAAAAAATTAAATCTCTCTTTGCTCTTTCTCTCTCTTTGTCTCCCCCCGTTTTCTTTTCTTCTCTCTCTCTGTCTCTCAGATCGCGTTGCTGGCATCATCTGGAATGTGCACAAACCGCGACCGGGAGAAGAACGAAAGAGAACGCCTTCACCCTCGAACTTGAAATACGAAAAAAAAACTCCCTCTTTTTTTTTCTCTCTCTCTCTCTCTTTTATTTTCCTCCTTCCCTTCACGCCGCGCGCGTCGCCGCCGCCGTCGCCGCCGCCTTGCCCCTCTTCTTGGGCGCGGGCTTCTCGGCGGCGGGTGCCTTTGGTGCAGCAGAAGGAGCAGGAGCAGCGGCCGTCGTCGTCGAAGCTTTCGGCTTGCGCCCCTTTTTTGCCGGCGGAGGCGCCGCTTCTTCTTCTTCGGTCGCCTTTGCCGCTTCCTCCTCCTCGGCAGCAGCAGCAGCAGCAGCAGCAGCAGGAGCAGCAGCAGCAGCCTTCTTGGACGGTCGCCCGCGCTTCTTGCTCGCAGCAGGAGGAGGAGCAGCAGCAGCGGGCTCAGCAGCGGCGGCGGCGGGCTCTGCAGTCGGAACAGCCGGGACCGCGGTCGCCGTCGTCGTTGCCGCCTCTTCCTCAACGGCAGGAGCGGGAGCAGCAGGAGCAGGTGCCGCAGCGGCTTCCACAGCAGCAGCAGGGGCCTTTTTTCTTCGCTCGGCGGCGGGAGCAGTGGCGGCCTCGCCCTTCTCCGCTCCCGGGGCTTCCACTTCCGTCGTCGCCGTCGTCGCCGCCGCCGCCGGCGCTTGCTCCGCTTCCGCAACAGCAGCGACCTCCTTGGGCTTCCTCCCGCGCTTCTTCTTCTCCTTCTCCTCCTTCTCGGGGGCCTTCTCCTCCTCGACGTCGGCGGCAGTAGCAGCAGCAACGGGTGGGGACTCCGCCTCGACAGGAGCAGCAGCAGGAGCAGCTGAAGCAACAGCAGCAGCAACGGCAGTGACGGCAGCCACAGCAACGGCAGTGCTCTCGCCCCCGCCCTCGGCCCTCGTCTCGGGCGCCACTTCCTTCTTCCGGATCCCAAACCGAAGGCACAGCTCCGCCCTCAGCGGTCCCTCCAGGCTCCCGCGCTCGTCGAGGGCGGCCGCCACGGCCTCGGGCTCCGGGGCCGTGGCCCACTGGTCGGCCTCGGGGACGCAGGACCAGGGGCGGGAGACGAAGAGGGCCGGGCGCGGCTGCTGCTTCGAGGTTGTTGCCGTCGTCGCAACCGTCGTCGTCGCCGCTCCTTCTTCTCCCTCACTGCTCTCCTTCCTCTTCCCCTTTCCGACAGCCTCTTCACCACCGCTCCCGGCCAGCGCCCTCCCGCATTTCAGAACCCAGAACCTGGATCCGTCCCTGTCCGTGCCCAGCGGCACCCCGCGCGCCCTCGGCGCCACCGCCGGCCTCGCCGCGAGAGCCGCAAGCTTCGCGTTGGCCGCCGCCGTCGCCGCGGCCTCGACGCGTGCCTTGCTCGCCGCGACCAGCGCCCGCTGCTCGTCGAACGTCATCGCGGCCGAGCCGGCGTCCGCCAGCAGCGCCCCGACCTGCGCGTCCCGCTCCTTGGCCCAGGCTTCGCGGGCCTCCCTCTTCGCCTCGGCGATCGCCTCGCGCCGCTGCCTGTCGATCCCGAGCCCGGAGCGGGCGCCGTTCTCGAGCGACGCCTCGACGGCCGAGCGGACTCGGGCCGTGTCGAGCGCGTCGTGGCAGAGGGCGCGGAGCATGCGCACCCTGGTCCCTGGGGGAAGCGCCCAGTATCCTCCCGCAGGGTAGGGGGCGCCGCCGAGCAGGGAGGCGGAGGAGGAAGAAGGGTCTTCTTCGGAGGGGTCTTTTTCTTCGGCAGCGGCAGCAGTCGCCGTCGCCGCTTCCGTCGCCGCCGCTTCCGCTTCCTCTCCCTCGACCTCCCCCCCTCCCTCTCCTTCCTCCTCGGCAGCCTGCCTCCGCTCCCTCCTCCTCGCCTGCTCCCGGTCCGCGGCCAGGTACTGCCGCATCACCGCCTCCCACCCGTTAAGGCCGACGGTGCCCTCGATGCCCCAGTCGGCGCGGACGAGGTCGAGGAGGGCGACGTGGACAAGAGGGACCGCGGTGCTCGGAGGGAGCTGAGAGGCGAAAGCCGAAGAACTCTTTTCTCCTCCGATTGCCGGCCTCACGAGCTCCGCGGCCAAGGACGCGGAGCAGACGACAGGGACTCCCACGTCCGCGGCGGCGAGCGTGGCGACGGCGGCGGCGCGGCGGGCGGCCGCGGCGGCGTCCTCCTCCTTGTTCCGGGCGGGCTTTTCGCCGTTTTCGGCGTTTTCGTTCTCGGCGTTGTCGTCGCTGGCCTTTTCGGCAGCAGCGGGGGCAGCTTCCTCTTCCACTTCTTCTTCTTCCTCACCTTCATCGTTGTCGTCAGCTGCAGGAGCAGCAGCCTCTTCTCCCTCGGTAACCGGAGCAGCAGCGGCGTCGTCAGAGGGACCGGCAGCGACGTTTTCCACTGCCGGCGCCGGAGCCGCAGCGGCGGCAGCAGCCGCGGTGCTCTTCCTCGGCCTTGGCGCCGCAGGGAGCACCACCTCCTCGCTGCCCCCGAAAGTCTCGAAAAACTCCAGCACCTCGGCCAGGTCCCCCGCGTCCACGTCCGCGGGCAAGGGCATCGCGGCGGGGGCGCCGCGGGGCCAGGGCGCCGGGCGGATAACGTTTTTCTTGTTGCTGTTGTTCGAAGAACCGTTTCCGCTTCCGCCTCCTCTCGTCGGTCGGTGGATGGCAAGTGGCGCGCCCGCGGGCATGGGCGCGGGCCTCTCCCCGAGCTGCGCCTCCGGGAGCAGGGCGTTCTCCGCCGCGGCCCCGCCCAGCTTGGGCCCGGCGCCGCGGCGGTGCAGGCCGTTGCCGGGCGAGTCGGAACCTCCGTCATTTTCTTCACTGTTGTCGTTTCTGGGCTTTGCCACCCTCGGCGCGCGCTCGGCCGTCGGGAAGGCCACCCGCTTGGCGTTCGGGTTCTTCACCAGCAGGTCCGACACCGAACCAAACCCGGCCGCCTTCGACACGCCAGCCAGGATCCCCGTCGCCCCCAGACCCGCCTTCTTGCGGCAGTTGCTGCAGTTGCAGTCCCCCCTGCAGCGAGGGCAGCCCCACCCTTGGACCTCGTTGATTCTTTCGACC
>Ga0210003_1004009_pt1 | contig 11763 bp, 11 predicted proteins | sample LantaG_FD_182804 | JGI IMG/M metagenome (GOLD analysis project Ga0210003, IMG submission 182804) | Deep subsurface microbial communities from Baltic Sea to uncover new lineages of life (NeLLi) - Landsort_02402 metaG (SPAdes) (version 2) | ecosystem: Environmental > Aquatic > Marine > Oceanic >...
TGATTTCATCCCAAGAGGGGGGGATAATAAACACAAGGGCTGTTTCTATGGGATAGAGTCTTTGGATCTCCAAAGCACCCTTTACGTCGGCTACCAGGATAGCAAAGGGATATTCCTCCCAAACCCTATCCACCTCTGATCGGGACAATCCATAGTAGCCAGTGGGTGACTGCACATATTCTAGGAACTCGTTCAGGGAAAGGAGGGTCTGGAATTCTTCCTCACTCACAAAGTGATAGTCTCGACCATCAACTTCCCCTGGACGCTTTGATCGTGTAGTGTGCGAAATCAAGGCACCATACATGGTAGGCCGTAACCGAATTAGTTCGGAACAAAGAGTAGTCTTACCCACTCCCGACGGACCCGTGATAACCAATATTTTTTTCATTTCAACTCCAACACAAGGTGTTTACAAAACCTACATCCTGATGATCCCCTCGACAAATCCTGCCTATGGGGTACCCACCCGCTTTCAATAAGTCATCCAACAATTGACGACTCATATCGTTTATGATTGCGATCATACCCACACCCAAGTTGAAAGTTTTCAACATCTCGGAATCGGATATATAAGTGGGATAGAAAGTCCTGATTAGGTTAAATATTTCGGGAATTTTGATCAGGGATAGGTCTATCATTGCTTGGGTACCGGGTGGGAGAATTCGTTTCAAGTTGTCTTGTATGCCACCCCCTGTGATATGAGCCAATCCATGTAGGGTTGGATCTTCCAATAAGGGACCGAGGGTTGGGTAGTATGCCGTATGTGGATTGAGTAACCCGGCTTCGTGGAACTTCCCAATGGTGGACCTGGGACATGTATTGGGGTTGAGCATCTTTCGTACCAGAGAATACCCATTCGTATGAAGCCCATTGGAGGGCAATGCTATGATTTTATCACCCTGTTCGATACAGGAACCGTCAATCACAAATTCGGCCTCTACCACGCCCACAGCGGATGCACTGAGGACATATTTACCGTCATCAAGGACACCGGGTTGTTCTGAGGTTTCTCCACCCACCAAGCTACACCCATGATCGGCACACGCCTTTGCCATGGAACCCACCAGCCGGGTCACAATGGATTGATCCAAGGAACCACACACAATAGTATCCAATACCGCAAGTGGTGTGGCACCCATACAGATAAGGTCATTCATCAAATGATTGATCAGGTCTAATCCCAGATCTTCTACCCGATCCTCTGCGATAGATAAAAGCTGTTTGGAACCGGGTTCTTCCATTTTCAAAACCAGGATAGGGTGATCCATGTATTTAAAGTCAACCACATCCAATAAAGATGCGAAGGCACCAAGACTGTTTTTGACCCTGGAGGTCTTGTGGGTGTCCAGGATGACACCCAATTCTTTCTTGGTCTGATCCGCCTTTTGGATATCCACACCAGAACTCTTGTAGGTATTCGACATTTAGGACTCCAGAAATGACAAAAGGGGCCCCTTTCGGAGACCCCTTTATGGACAGTTATTTTGTGTCAGGATTTTATCGATCACAGATTGAGGGGGGACTTTCGTTTTCCATGTAACTTTGACTTGGAAGCCACACCTTTTTTTTAGGGTGAACACCGAACCCCTATCCACCACAATTCCCGTTTGGATTGCCGCAATGGCTACGAAACATTCCCGTTCGGCACCTTTTTGGGTGCAAATGACTTGAATCTTCTGAAAAGACACCTTGGTTTGAGGAGGTATGCAACCCCCCAGTAGGAAAACTAAGAGCAGGGGGGTGTACTTCATGATGCACTCCATGATCCGGGGTTATTTGACTGCCACACAGGCACCCATCGCACCTGCAAAACCCAAATTTTGTGGGAAGTATGGTTTCTTACCCAGGGCGATCATCATGTGGTACAGCATGTTACGAAGGGACTTCATCTTCAAGGTGTTGCCCACAAACACCACGTTGGGGGTGAGCATACCGTAAACCGCTATATCTTTAGCGATGGCCGTGGCTACCACATGCACAAAGCTATGACAAACATCAATCTGCAAGGCGTCGTCACCTACGTTACCCAGGTTGGACAACACAAAGTCACCATAAGGATGGTTCGGGATCACATCCCGGATAAACAAATCTAGAGGTTTACCCTGTAGTGCCAGAGCGTCAAATTCGTGGTGGGTCTCGACACCTTGAAGTTTACGGACCCCTTCCAGGAAACCACCACCCAATGAGTTACCCACAGGTAACTTGAAGGATTTACCCATAAATACCAGAGTATACGAAACACCTGTGCCTACAGAAACCACTAAGTGGCGACCGATTTTCTTGTTGTTGAGTAGCACCCTGGCACCTTGTGCCTGAATACGGGCCTCAGCTTTAATTGGGTCTTTGTCTGTAAGGGGGATCACTTCAAAGTGTTGGGTAAGTTCGGGTGGAACGCGGGTTCCAATACATCGAATGTGGGTGACTTGACCCTGCATTTCATTTATAATTTGTTGCAGGGGAACTTTTGCGGTGCTACGGAAATGCTGAACACCACCAAACATCCAAGTGATCTTGGTGTGGGTGGTGCCACCATCAACCCCAGCGGTATTTCGGAACAGGTTATATGGCAAAACGCACCTCCTAAGATGGGCGACACCTATATGGGAGAAAAACTTTAGTAATACTTCGATTTCGGGGGCCGTTTGGTCTTTAAACCGGACGTTATCTTTCGGTTCCAGCGTGGTGTTTCAGAGGTCCACCACACTATCCCCATATTTCAGGGGACTCATGTGATTTTGCCGCTTAACGACTCCATCCCGACTGGCATCGAAACTTCACAGTCTCCCACGTACCCTGCACAGAGAACCTTACTTGTAACATCCCGACACTACGGATTCGAACCGTAGATTTCCGAAGTATCCTAGTAGCGACACAACCCAAGGTGTCATAATATGATACACACTAAAATTCGTATTGGATATAATTTGTGGAAAGTGACCCGTCGGATAACTCCCTAGATCCCTTGTCCAGGTCCATGATTATCGTGTGGATCGTTTCAATATCCTGCCCAGGTCGAACAGGTCCCTGTACCGCAGGATGTCTGAAAATGGGTTTTAGCTGATCCGGTGTAATACCTGGACCCTTTTCCCCAATCATGTAATTGAATAGGTTCTGTCGGTGGCACCGTTGCCCCAAACCATTGTAGGAGTTTGCATGGCTAACAAACTTGGTACCCTCTGCATCTCTGGGGTACAGGTCCGCATTCATCAACCCATCTTCGACCAGGGTGAAGATGTGATCGGGGGTGGCCTCAAAAGTAGCTATGTGGTCTTTGGCATCGGCTATCAGATAGTTTGCGCTGGCTGCTCTGGGGAGGGGTTTCAGTACATGATGGTATGCCGCATCCAGGCTATCCGATTCCAGGATCAACCTCAAAAGAATATGTACGGGTAAACCATGGGGGTTCACCTGTTCGGTGTCCAAAAAGTTGAGACACACTCCCACCCCGGCTTCGTTCATGCCAAACTTAGAAAGCATACCGGGTTCGATCACGGTGGCCATGCGCGGCGCGTTGTCAGGGTGAATTCTCACCAGATGTGTCTTACCCCGAAAGGTATTCCACCAATCCCAGTTCTGTGCAAGAAGAACTCCCCCGGTCCCGGAGAAGCCCTTGTGAATTCCCACAGAGGTGCATTCTAGGATACCTGCGCGAGGTCTCAACTCCGTACGGGAGTTGATCGCGTAGATCATGTCAACGGGCTGATTGGACCCTTGAGCAATGCCCTCTATTTCTTCGGCAAGGTGGGGTGCGTGTTTTTTGATTGCTTGACGGAACCCCATCACCTGGGTGGTGATATTTTCCTCAGTATCCTGCCACCATTGATCGAGATACCATTCTTTGGTATCTGCAATGTCATCGCGCAGAGTTTCCCCATGCTGAATACCGATTTCTGTGTTGGAACCCTCAAAGAAAAACATTACTTTCCACCTTTGGGTTTTGAAGTGTTCCATGCGGGACACCCAATTTTAGCACACCAAATTATTTTACAAAATTTTTGATGGTGTTTATAGTGGGGATGTTTCGGTAGGCACCTGGGGTTTTGAGACAAACCTGGGATGAAAAAAAGACTCAAAAATTTACCCGACGGATAGTCCAGAAAGTAGCATACTCCTAGCTTTAAACATGACATCGCCAACCGACCCTGCTTATAAAGGTAGTGGTACCGGGGAGGTACCCCATACCCTCCAAAAGTTATGGGTTTAGACGTAGGTTCACCTATCACTTGGGTTGGGGTTCCTAGAATTACCAAGGAAAAAACCAGTATTGAAATTTTCAAAAGGGTCATAAGATTTCCTTCATTTAACTTTTATGAGCATTGGATACTTCCATATTGACCACCGGTACCTACAACTGGACTTTTTTAAGGCCCTTAAAATTACCCGACCCCAAAGAAACCCAACTGGATTTCCCCGTGAAGTGATCTTGATTGTAGGACAGTATATGTATATTAGAGGGGGTTTTGGCGAACCATTTGGTCTCAAATACCAATGTGGCCAAAGTGTACCCATGGAAGGTGGGTACGATCACCTCTTGGCCCTCATAGGGCCTAAGGTCTTCCGATTCGATCTCAGTACCCCTCAGCATCTCTTGGAGAGAGGCAATGTTGGATAAATCAAAATCCCCTTGAGGTTTGGGGTAAATGGGCGAACCCAAACGTTCATAAACGTAGAAGGGTAATGTTTCTGTCATACCAATTCCTTTTCTTAAATTAACCTATCTTGGGGCCGCGTCTTCTACCCCTTCTAGGGGGAGATTGTCCGGTCATATGGAGGGATTCCGTTATACCTAAAAGTAATCCCATACCCAAACACCCACATACATAACCCAAACCCCAATACCATGATACCACGGTACTACAACATATCCAAAGTATCACACTTAGAAATACGATTAGGATTATGGGGGGCCACAATTCCCCTGGTATTGATTTTTTGACACCCATACTAGACTCCCTAACAAAAAAGGCCAGTGTGTGGGTTTCGAACCCACTTCGCCACCAGGGCAGATGGAGTTTTACCGAGAGGTCTTGTCCAGGTGGGTACCGCGAATCCCACACCCTTTCAAAAACCAATTAAACTAACACTAGCATAAAGGTCGATAGAGGGGAATTGAACCCCCAACTCCCGGTTACCGGGTATTTTACCATTTGAGATGAAAAGTGGGGGATTCGCGACTCCCTGGTCACCTCCACACCTCCTTGCTACTACTATCGACATTTGGACCTATCGGGAGTTGCACCCAACTTTACTACCGTCATAGCCGCACTTATCGTTAGGATAACGTCTAGGCCCGATTAATTTGAGGCGTTCCAGGTACCACAATAAGCACACAAGAAGTCACCACGACCCGCAGGTTCATTTTTATGATTACCGTCGGGGGATTGGGGACATTTGACCCGATGCTGGACCTCGTGTATGTTGATTTTATGTTCTCTCATGAGGTCACGAATGACCTGGAGTGCTTCTTCCCTTTCCATGAAACCTCCTCAAAAAGTAAGCTAGTACAGGGAATCGAACCCTGATTTCATCCATACCAAGGATGTGTAATAGCCGTTATACTATACCAGCAACAGGCTCTAAATTCTATCCGCCAGAAAAACCGCAAGACCCAGATAGGTCTCTGGGGTCAGGTTAATCAACTCCTGTTTGACCTCTGGTGCCAACTCAAGTTGTTCAATAAATTGCAAGATCAACTTGCGAGTCACCTTTTGACCACGGGTCAACTCTTTGAGTTGGTTATACGCATCAGGTATACCCTCCCTACGCATGATCGTTTGAAGGGGTTCCGCCATGAGTTCCCATGCAGGGGTCAGGTCACCCATAACTTTTCCAGTATCCACCTCCAAAGTAGACAAACCCTTTTTGATCGCTTCGTAGGAAATCCAACTATGGGCCAAAGCCACACCCACGTTTCTGAGTACCGTAGAGTCGGATAGGTCGCGTTGGAACCTGGAGATGGGTAACTTATCGGAAAAGTGTCCCAAGAGGGCGTTAGCCACACCCAAATTGCCTTCTGCGTTTTCAAAATTGATGGGGTTCACTTTGTGAGGCATGGTAGAGGAACCTACCTCACCCGCCACAACTTTCTGTGTGAAGTAACCCAAGGAGATGTAACCCCACATATCCCTGCACATATCGATCAGTATCGTGTTGATCCGCATCATTACGTGGAACATCTCCACCATGTTGTCGTGGGGTTCGATCTGTGTTGTGTAGGGGTTATTATAGAGGAATAAAACTTTTTCGATGAAACGGGCGTTTTGGAATTTAACGCCCTCAGGGGTGTCACCACCTATGGCCACCACTTGGGCATTATAGTTGCCACTCGCACCATTCATCTTACCTAAGAACTTGAGGTCTTCAAGCTGTAGGATTTGACGATTCAGACGGTGGCAGTAATTAGCCAACTCCTTACCCACTGTGGTAGGAGTTGCGGGTTGCCCATGCGTTCTGGAGATCATAGGTACTTGGGCGTATTGGTGAGCCATATTACGAATGGTTTGGCGAAGGTTAAGCAACCTTCCGACTAAAGTGTCACGGGTTGACCGGAGGCGTACCGCATAAGCCAAGTTGTTAATGTCTTCGGAGGTGCAGGAAAAGTGGACCCACAATTCTGGGTTGTCAGTGAACAACCCACTATCTTGCATACGATGGGAAATATACAACTCCACGGCTTTCACATCGTGGTTGGTACCCTTTTCGATTTCCTTGACTTCAAGTGCATCATCTTCGTCGAAGTCCTCATGTAAGGATTCAAGGAAGCGTTCTTGAGTGTCACTCAGGGTTGGTGAATTTATATTGGTGTCCTCACACAGGTGTATAAACCATTTTACCTCGATAAATACCCTGGACTTGATCAGACCAAACTCACTCCACAATTCCCTAAGGTGGGGGTCAACTTTATCCTCATAACGTCCATCAATAGGGGATATTGAAAAAATTCCCATGGGGTGCCTTTCGTTTTGAAAAGTTAGACCTCTGGTGGATTCGAACCACTTGACTCCATCCCACTATTTGAGGTCAACAGTTTAGAAGACTGTTGTGGGAAACAGAGGCCACAAGCATTGGGGTGGGAATCGAACCCCCTCGATCTAAAGAACACTCCTGTTATAGTTATGATACAGCAATGTTCTTTAGAAATTCCAGCAAGAAACCTCTTGGCGTGATCTTGACAGCATAACTCTATCCTGACCACGTTGCATCTTGCCCAATGCACAAATCGACGTTCAAAAGGAGAAGGGAAACGAAACAGTATTCGTAACTGCGTCCTACCACTAGACTAAATCCGCGTACCACCTGTAGGCGTCCAAGGACAGGTGATAAACCTTGGGCCAAAACCCACCTGAGGGAAAAGGAGACAAAAAAAACCTCCAGTGGATTCGACTGCCACCCCATAAGCTGGAGTGTCTGCGGATTGCGGGAATCGAACACCGCGTTACAGTTTGGGGTTGAAGTAACTGTTTCTACACAACCTGTTAAAACGTCAAAAGGGTGATGGGTGCAGGAGAAAAAAGTAACCAGGGTTGGTTCTTTGTGCCGACCATTAATGCTTCTCTTTCGAGGGCCGCATCATTGGGGCCCACCTAACGTCTCATGATCGTATATCCGTATCACAGGATATATATAGGCCCCTTCGGTTTATCTCCAGGGCGAGCGGTGGTTAGGTCGGGTCTTAGCAGCTATATTACGAAGTATCCCTGATAAACACAGCCTGTGTTCCATCATAAACTAATCTTGGATCTTCTCTGGGATATATGCCTCACCCGCTTTGGGGGGTTCGTACCCATATGCCAAGGGGGTGATCGCGATGGCAATCATCGCCAAACTGAAAAATAGGTCTAACCAAGTCATAATAGTTTTCCTTGTGTTATAGGTTAACATTCAGTACCGGGGGTGGGACTCGAACCCACAACAACTTGATTTTGAATCAAGCACCACTGCCAATTGGGCTACCCCGGCAAAAGTCCCTCTAGTCTTTGAAGAGTGGAGTTTCCTTGTCGTTTGATTCCTGCAATTACTTAGACCATGGACGTACCTACGGTCATGGAGCGTATCAGGAAAAACATACAGGGTTGACCACACCTAGCTCCACTTACGTCAACTCTTTTCCAACAAAGCGCTATTAGGACAATCTTTTATGCAATACGGTGGGGGTTCAGTAATCTGGATCAACACGTTGCCATGTTGCCGCCTTGTCCAATAAAAAACCCACCTTGTCCTTTGGTTTTTTATTGGACAGATGTTCGGAACTGTAATTTTCATCCGACAAATCTACCATGAGACCCATACGTTCTTCGATAAATTCCCAAAGGTCTTCCCGGTGAGAAAGTGCTTTGATGTTTTTCACTATCTCTTTCATATACGCAGGAGAGAGGTTTTGGAACTTTTTGATCAACCAATCACGTTTGGGTTTAACCCGTTCCACACAACCATACACCTGGGCATATTGATCCAAGATGGCACCCTCATACCCTGTGGATTTGAAGGTAAACACACTATCAAATCTTCCGGGTCTACGCAGGGCCACATCCACATTTTCCAACTTATTCGCGGTGCCAATCACCAACGTCCCCTGATCAATCGTATTACTGATATGTTCCAGTATGGAAAGAACACATGCTAGTCCCGAATCCATGCTGATTCCATGGACATCATCCATCAGGATCAATTGGGGTTGGAATAGGTTATTCCAAGTTGAGAATGAATCTTCATCTAAAAGGGATTGCAAAACATGGGGGTCCAAACGGGCAAGTCTCAGATTGTACGTAGAGGCTATCTCCCGCACCGTGGACGTCTTTCCAGTACCCGGACCACCTATGAACAAAAGGCTGCGTGAAATACCCGCTTTGGCAAAGTCTTGCCAGTATTCGAACACCTCTTGAGGTCCGAACTTACCCACGAAGGGTTCATTTTTTTGGAGGTTTTGTTTGATCGGGGCAAGAACTTCTCTGGCCCCCATACCCTTGTTTGTGAAAAACACACTACCCTGTGTGGTTTCCCAGAACCATTCTCGGAATGCCCTATTCAAGGCTTCTAAGCTGGTTTCCGTGGAGAATACATGATCTAACCAGTATTCCCCATCCACCTCACAAATAGCCTTCACAATGCACAATGTGATGTTGTCACCCAAACGATACTCATAGTAGTAATACATTTTGGTGCGATCATTGTGATCGATCTCGGTGAAGGTCTTAATTAGACGACCCTCCGAAAGGAACTGGATACAGACCCGGATATGGGACAAAATTTCCCGACTCTGGTGTGTCAGAAAAACTTCTTTGGAATTTAGGTGATGGATGTTATCCATCCCCAAATTGTCTTTGACTTTTTTGTTTTCACGGGTCCAATCATACTGAACACCAATCTCGGAGATAAACTTGACCGCCCTGGCAGCGGTACCCATAACTCCATTGGAACTCAAAAAAGTGGAGGAGAGGTTACTAGCGCGATCTATGTTCCCACGTCCTATATTTCTATCTAGGAAATCTTTGATCTTGTCTTCCCATGGTAACTTTTTTCTCATTTTAGCTCAATCCTGTTTGAGATGGGTGTTTGGACCTTTAGTTCCCCCGGTCAGATTCGAACTGACACTGGATCGATTTTAAGTCGATTGCCATACTACCAATTGGGCTACGGGGGAATTTTTGAAGTGAAACATAGGAATGTGGGGAGTTGAACCCCAATAAATCCCGGTGGTTAGCGACCTCAAGGGATTATCCTTGACTCTTATTGGTACCCAAGACCAATAAGCCACCCATTCCTCCATCCCCCATGACACATTATGTTCGTCTTAGGATAAGACAGCCTCGCTGGGGCGACAGAAAAGGCTTGGCAATGTGTTCCGGGACGAAAACCCGAAAACAGCGCATGTGTCAGGCGCTTCGAATTTAGAAAAGGTCAGATCCAGTCGTAGGGGGTTAGGCGATTACACCTAAAAAACCCTGGTCCGGGATAATCCTCACGTTACCGTGAACGTACTGCGTTTTTCTTGTCCCGCTGACCTCTGTCTTTTGGTGAGACTCGAACTCACATTACCCCGCCTGTATACAGGGTGCAGGTAACTTTGCCAATTAAGTTACAAAAGACTATATATCCGACAATTCACGTCGTGGTATATGAGGGTGTAATTCGTGTAATTCCTGAAAACATGTGAAACAATCACGATACCTAAATTCTGTATTCGGCATGATTTCTTCACAAGTCATACATCTAACCTCTTTTTCAAAGTGACGGAGCAAAATGACCTCCAACACTTCGGTTAGTTCGGAAGATTCCCACCTTTTTATTACCTGAATAACTTCTTTCAAAGAAACTTGTTGATCTGACATATAGATCCTCCTCGTGCTGCGAGTGGGATTCGAACCCACAACTATTAGGCTCTCGACCTAATGCCACTGCCAATTGGGCTACCGCAGCAAATTGATTTGATCTTTTCCACCCTATCGCATTCCGCGATAGTCGCCTTTCCCCAGGGTTCCAGCCCTGTTCGGTTGCACCGCAACAGCTTTCGGTTAGGTGAACTGCCAGATTCACTTTATCCCTAAGTCGGAACCCACTGGCATGGGGTAAACTTAGCAGAATCGACCAAATCAAAGCAGACTCCGAGGGATTCGAACCCGTCTTTGGATCAGGACTCTAATTCGAATTGAGCTAGAATACGAAGTTCTAGCCTAGAGATGTCCAAACCACTACCTTGCTTAGAAGCAAGACGTGCTACCATTACACCAGGAGTCTGATTAGTGGGGGGGGATGGCGTTGAACCATCATTTCTCAATCTTATCAGGTTGCATATATCCGAATCCTACTACCACCTTGATCAGGGATGGATAGCGGTGTAGGGATTTCCCCTGACAGGGTACAATGTGGCCAATTACCTCCACACTTTTGAGTATTCTTACCACTTGAATTACCCCCCCGGTCACTGAATTGCACAGTGTTGCCCATTTATTCTTTTACATGTCCTAAGACACGATAAGGGAAAAGGTCGGCATGACCAACAACCCTGTGGAAGGGGCAGGATTCGAACCTGCGACATACCGGCTTACTAAACTTTTGATCGTTTAGCAGAGTCGGTTACTCTGACCAACTGAGTTACCCTTCCATGATACATCGTGGGATTCCCGATTCTCCACCCACTCTACGAATCCTGGGCCCCCAATATCCCAGAGTTAAGGGTCTAACCAACTCGTGTGCATTTTTATTGATCGTCTATTTACACTAGATGTATCGTGGAAAAGGAAGGATTCGAACCTCCAACAAGGATCTACCACTTTTGATCGTGGTGTCAATCCCTACTCTGACCAATTGAGTTACTTTTCCGATCCCAAATCGCATGGGAATGGTCCTGATATTCTTTTGCAAAGGAGAGTGCAGACCTTGCCAACTTACCTCGTGCCAGTACCAGGAATCGAACCTGAATAGTGTGATCTTCAATCACGCGCCTTGTCCACATTGGCAATACTAGCAAAAACTAACAGGTTTCTCTGGGAGGGTTTTACCCCACGATCAGGTTTTTGTTTCGCAGGTAGCTAACCCACAACATATAACCTGATTCTGATAGACTTGAGGCAGTGCTATAGATACCCAAGATCGTAACCACCCAAGGTAGGGAATCTCACCCTACTCTTCCCTGTTAGATTGATCTCGAAAACGCCCAACGAGATCTTGTCAAAGGTGTTTGGGATGGCGACCCATGACCTTTGATTTGGAGGTGTCCTCACATGCAGGTTGCATTACAACCCGTGGCCGTATTTAAACGTAACC
>Ga0210003_1004012_pt1 | contig 11755 bp, 16 predicted proteins | sample LantaG_FD_182804 | JGI IMG/M metagenome (GOLD analysis project Ga0210003, IMG submission 182804) | Deep subsurface microbial communities from Baltic Sea to uncover new lineages of life (NeLLi) - Landsort_02402 metaG (SPAdes) (version 2) | ecosystem: Environmental > Aquatic > Marine > Oceanic >...
ATTTTGGACGCCGAGATCTTGCAGGCCGGTCATGCCGCTATAGAAAACGCAAAGTCACCGGCGGATACAAATGGTGACATTAAGCCTGAATTCGTGGCGTTGGCTTCAGAAAAATCAAAATCCGAGGCTGCAGCATCCGAGCAGCCTCGGCAAGAGCGGCGGGGCGGTTACAGGGAAGATGCCGGCCGCCCCACGGGCCAGAGCAATGAACGCGCACGTTGTGAGCGTTTGTTGTCTCTGGAAGTCCCGGACCTGGCAATAAAAAAAATCCTGCAAGGAATGAATCTGGCTCTCGGCAGATTCACTTTGGCTGCGTTCACACCGGATCAAATTGATTCTCTGGCTCTGGGTTTGACGCTGCCTATTTACTATTGGTTCCCGTCTCTCGAAGGCGGGTTAACAAATAAGTGGACGCTGCATTTTCAGTCTATGGAATTGATCGGCCGGCCGGTGACTGAGCGTATGCAGCTAATCAATCAAATAATCATGCAAGCAAAGGAAAATGAAAATGGTAACAAAAAAGAACACGAAAACATCGAGCAGGAAAAAGTCGTTGCAGCTGCTGCCGAAGCCGTCCCTGGCGAAAAACCAACATTCCAAAAGCGTCCTGCTCGACCTGGTAGTAAAAAGAAGCAGCGGCATCGATGATACTTACTTAATCGATGCAATTGATCTCGTCGGATTGTCGGTCGGTCCTGAAAACTTTTTTGAAGTTCCAACTCCGAAAACGCCTGGTGTCCGCTTCGTGACTTTGAGGTATCACAATGGCCAGTAGTGAAGCCATTGTCAAGGTTATATTTGGAATTCGTGGCGGCGGCAAAACGGTGAAGCTGCGCAGGCTTTTACTGGATTGCCGCCGCTCCGTTACGATCAACACGCTAAACCGTGAGGGCTTTGATAATGGTGTCGTTTTTCACACGGTCCCGGACCTGAAAGAATTCTGGCTCAAGGTCTACCGTCGAAATTTTCGTCTTATATTCTCTCCCGAACACGGTGACATTGATAAGACGGCCAAAGAAGTCGGCGAAATATGCAGTCTGGCTCTGGCTTGCATGGACATGACTTTGGCAATCGAGGAAATGAATGTTTTGTTCGAGGATCTTCGCGTCCCCGCCGAATTCAATAAGATCGTATTTGCCGGACGTGAACCCGGCATCGAACTGATAGGCATTGCGCAGCAGCCGGTCGGATTCGGATCTGTGATGCGGGCCATGACTAAAGAAGCGTTCATCTTCCATACTCACGAAGATAGTCACCTTGCAGTTTTTCGTAAGCTGATCGGCAAAGAAGCTGCCGAGGCGGTCCGAACTTTAAGCAATTATCAATATGTTCACTGGAGCCTGGCCGATGGTGCGGAAAACTGGAAAATCGAAAAAGACGAACCGCTGCCGTATATGTGACAAGCCGTGCCTTCGTAAATATTGCTGTCGTGAACATCGGCAAAAAGCCTATAGAAACCGCCACATTTTGAAATCTCAAGCGTAACACTAAATTTCATCGAGCGTAACACAAGGGCCTTGCGGTTCTTTTTTTTTGCGCTTATTTTGCACGTATTGGAAACAGGGTTTGCCCTGTGAATGTGTATTTTTAATTAAGGAGCTAAACATGTCAAAGAAACCGCTTATCAATTTCAACGTCCCCAAAGCCGGCCGAATCACAACCGGACGCGTTGTCGGTGTTGCCGTCAGTGCTGCGATTATAATCGCCGTCTGGAACTGGTCCGAACAGATCCCGGGCGTTGGCAAGTATGCCGCTCTCGGCAAGTATTACATTTCGAGGGTTCTCGGCGTTAGGTATTATTCACCTAAGCCGGCAATCTAAAAAAACGCCGTCTTTTTTTTGTAGGTAAATATCAAACATCTTGATAGGAGCATTTCCATGATTCTTTATCAGCAAAAACACGCGGACCTGCCGAACGTGGCGGCTTCGCAGCTCGGCATGCTGCATGTGCCTTGCCTCAACAATCACCACGGCTTGATCCTGAACTTTATTACGGTCGCCGGTGTGGCATTGACTCAGGCCCAAATCGAAACCGACGTCTCCTGGATCAGCGTAACGCTGACCGGGAAAGACGGCAGAACCATAAAGATTCTGGATCGGATCACGCCTGCCGAAGTCTTCGATCTTCTTATGGATTATCCCGAGTCGGCATTTAGCGCATACACAAACGCCGGCTGCCTGGTAATTCCATACGATCGGCCCGGCCGGTTCCGTGCGCAGAACTGGGCTCTTTGTCTCGGCATGCTGGATGTTAGTGTCTATCAGTTGCAGGTCCAGTTTACAGCCGCCCTGGCATCGGCGGCCGTGGTGGAAGTTGTGCCCATTGTCGATATGCTTGCGATGCGTCCGCTCGGCGAACATATAGAAATGAGAATCGACTCTCGGGACCGTGCTGCCGTCGGTGAAGAAGTTGTTCTCGATGCTCCTTCAGGTGAGCCTGGCACGGCGATGGTCGGCTATCATATTGGTCTCGGCACGGGCCCGGGTGTTATCAGCACGATCTCGGTTGATATAGACAAGAACAGAATTTACAGCGATCTCGATGTTGCTATGAACAATCTGAATTTGCATCGGCGACGGTTCACGCCGAACGCCGGCTTCTTTCACGTGCCGTTCGATTTGGACTTCGAACCGCTGGACGTCGGGACCGCAAAATCCTTCATTCAAAAATGGACCTGGACCACGGCCCCGGTGACATACCGCGTGGTCTACGAGATGATTTGCGGTCTCGGAACTACAAACGAATAAAAGTGGTCGGAAGTACAAACGCATAATAAGGGGACGGTCATGGCAAACGAAACCGATTTTAGCCAATTCCTGTCGGGCGTCGAGAATGTTGTCCAGTCAGTAAGCAGTATATATGAACAAATCACCGGCAAATCTGGCCCGACATATTCTCAGAGTCCCGCCCCGCCCCAGGCCCCGGCCCCGGTCCCGCCCCAGGTCCCGGCCCAGGCTCAGCCGATGAATATGAATTCAGGTACTGCGTTGGCAATCGGAGCGGTCGTTTTGTTGGGTGCATTGTTGCTGTTGAGGGATTAAGCAAGCGAAAGAGGTAAAAAATGCCAACTACAGCCGAAATAGTTGCAGCACAAAGATGGTTTGCGGATCAGCCTGGTTATTTTCAATCGAAGGCGGTTGGCGGCACCTCAGGTCTTACTCAGGCAGAAAAATTAGCAAAGTATAGAGAAAATAAGCAGTTGAGATTAGATTACGTTGCAGCATTAACTGAAGCGGAAAAGAAAATTTTCTATGACGATAATAAAAAATATGCCGCTGAAATGGAAGATGCCATTGACCGGGCAAGGAAAACGGCAAGCCGCAAACACTTACAGGCTTTCACAAAAACAGCGGCTGTGTTTGTAGCGGCCGGCATGGCGGCTCCTTTGGCTTTTGGGCCGGCAACCGGCGGATTATATGCCGCAGGCTCGACAACGGGCGGAGTTGCCGTTGGCACTGGTGTCGCTACTGGTGCATCAAGTACAGACATTGCAGCTCAGTCGATGGAAAATCAAGCATGGACGGACTCCGCATCGGTTGCGATGGTAAGTCAGGTTGTTGCACCGCCTGCATCGCCGAGCTTACTTTCATCGATTGGCTCAACAGTCGGGGCGATCGTAAAGCCGGTCGCCGATGTTGCAGTCAGTATTGCCGGGGCTGGCAAAACAACGCTGGATTTCGTAAGTGACGTTATGCCGTTATTTACAAGCATTAAAAGCAGCATCGATTCGCTGACGGGCATAGCGGCCGACGAAAGCATTTCGCCGGAAATGGGTTCGGCCGGTTCGCAGCAGCCTGCTCAGACTCTTATTTTTCCGCCGGCGGCGGCTGTGGCCGATACCGGCATATCTAAGCTCGTTTTGTTTGCGATCGTCGGCGTTGGTGTTATTTTGATAGTGTCGAGGTTTAAGAAATGAAAATTGATAAAGATATTGTCAATTTGATGGAGTCGATGACTCTTGCGGCCGGTGAGCACAGGACCGTCGATCAGCCTGGTCGATATTTCCTGCTCGTGTCCAATTCGGTTGCGACTCCCTGCCAAATCGCAATAGGCGGATCGAGCTATCAGCCGTGGCCGCTTCTTTACAGTGCCCGCGTCGAAAAAGACGAGGACTATTTCGGTAAAGTCAGATTTTTCAATCCGACGGCTGCGGCGATGACTATCGAATATATTATTTCAAATCTGATTATCGAAAACGCATCCGTTCAAATTTCCGGCACAGTTTCCGTCAAGGATGTTTCCGATGCAATCGAGACACCGGCGGCTCTATCGATCATTCCGAGAACGATGCTGCTCGACAACGCGGCGGCCGTCGATAAGGGCGGCGGCCTGGTAGGCATCCCGCTAACAGCGCAGCCGTTCTCGATGGGCGATGCGATAACAATTGCCGGGACTACGAACTATAACGGCGCCTACGTTGTCGGTGCAACCAGTTCAGCCGATGAAATCGTAATTATCAAAACTTACAACGCCGAGACGTTCGACGGCGTTAATGATGTTGTCGGCCTTACGGTTCCGCAGTCGATCGCGGCCGATCCGGATCGCAAAGAGCTTATTGTTCATAATCACAACGTGACGTATCATGTCTATTTGGGCGATACGAATATCAATCCCGCCAACAATCGAGGCATCCCGATTCCATGCGAGGCCGCTTACATAATCCCGAACACAGGTGCGATATTCCTTGCGGCTGAGGGCGGGGCGGGCGTCGCCGGCTGCACGGTCTCTTATGCGAATATGAAAAGCACATAACGGAGGTTTTATGGGTTCACAAGTAATTTACCGGCCGCCGTTATCAGCGACGCAAGTTTCCGTCATAATCGCAACCGCTCAAAGACCGACAGGAAAGCTCTCAATGTCGGCCGACCATGAAAATCTTGTAAATGGCGTTGAAACGCTTATCCCTCTCGATACTATTCCGGCGGGATATACCGACGGAATTGAGAATGTCGTAACTCACAGAATTACTCCGGGTGTGGCTGGCTTTTATTCAATACATGGCCAGGCTCGTTTATTTAATACAGTGGCGGCAAAATGTTACAGTGCCCAGTTGAGAGTTTCCGGCGTTGTAAAAGACTATTTTTATGCCCATGCCGCTGCCAGCACGTTTGCGGTGACTGTATCTTGTCATTTTGAAAGTTTTTATTTGTCGGCGGTAAATTATTTGGAGCTGTGGGTGATGTCTGATGCAGGGGTCGATACCGTCGATGTAGGAAAGATCGGAACATACCTGGAAGTTCAAAAGGTGCGTTAATTTAATGAAAAAAATGCTCATAATCGTTTGCCTTGCGTGTTGTTCGTGTTGCTCGCAAAATGAAAAAAGGATTGAGCCTGGTCATTCGTAGAGGTCGAAAAAGAAATCCGCTATCAGCAATATATTCAGAGGATTCGATAATGGAAGATTTGAAATCCTGGAAGGGCACGCCGGTTGTTCCGCTGGATGAAAACGCTCCGCTATACAAGGGCGACAGAATCGTTATCCGGTTCAAGTGGTTCCTGGGCGGCGGAGGAACATATCTGAAATCCGCCCAGTTGGCTATCATAGACAAAAAGCTTGCTGGCCGTTCGGACTTTGTTATCCGTTCGTTTGTCGACCAGGGTGAATATCTCGATTGCGAGGTCGAGGTCCTTGCCTCGCCGCCGGATGAATCCGGCGGTCCAGGCTCGGGCGTAACGCAGGCCGGCTTTGTTGTGAGCACGTTGGCGTATGTTACGGCCATTTTTATTTCTTCAGCTGTCATGGCGGTTTGTTTTACGGTTCTCAGAAAAGAGCAATACAGGCTTATTGATAAAGGCGTTTTGCCGTCGCCGACGTCGCTTGGGGCATCAGTTAGCGAAGTTGCCGGCGTTCTTAAGGCCCTGGCTTATGTCGCCGGCGTCCTGGTTGTGCTTTACGTCTTCAAAAATATTCTCGGCAACGGCCGGGGCCGTCGAAATCAATCGAACGGTTACTAATAATTATGAATGATTTTTCAACCGATCCGAACTGTGTTGCACTCTGGAACCTTGAGAGCGGCGTATTGACCGTCGATTCCAAAGGTTCGAACACCTTGTCAAGTAGTATCGACGAAGATACTGTCAATTACAAACAGGGCTTGTGTAGCGGTTTATGGGTTCGGGCAAACGGCGACCGAATGTGGATGGCCGATGCCGATTTGGATTCCGGATTTCCGGGCAAAGATGGTGAATCGAATAAGAATTTTTCGATCCCGGTATGGGTGAGATTCAACAGCAAAGACGTCAATCAATGGCTTACGCAAAAAGGTGCAAGCGGGTCTTATTGCTGGAATTTTTATTTGAACACATCGAATCAAGTTAGACTGGCGATATCGAGCAATGGAACATCTTGGACTAATGTTTTAATTCACGATTCCGTACTCGATACCGGTCGCTGGTATCATATCACAGTGACTTATGATAATTCGGATTACTCCGCCAGGATTAGAATCTGGGACGATACGGCTCATGTTATTGTCGGGACAGATAAGACCGGCACGATGGGCGATTTATTTATATCGGCCGGGACTTTATTTCTCGGCTATCCTTCAGCAAGTTCCACGCTGGATGGCAATATGGACGAGATTGTAGTTTTAAATGATGTTCTCACGGTGGATGAAATAGACCAAATCAGGGCCGGGACTTACGGCGGAGCTCCGCCGCCGGTTACGAACCGGCTTTATTTGATGGGTCGGCCGCCCGGCTGTTATGCAACCAAAAGGTGTATCGTGGAGAGATACGCCTGTATTTGATTCAGCGAAAGGAGTTTTTTTTCATGGCAAAAAGAAGAAAGAGAAGAAAATCAGCTCGGAAAACATTCAAGAAAAAAGGCTCGGCAAAGCGGGCCGCTCACGGCCGAAGCGTTTACAAAGTCAAGGGCGGCTGGCGTCTCGGAAAGAAGCGGTAGGGCGGTTCTGCGTTACTGATAAAAAGGGATCCCCCGATCGTAGAAATGTCACAACGTGAAAACCAGCTCAGAAACGCATTTTCAGGACCAGGCCAGGTCAAAGGATCCGGAGCTGCCGGCGACGTGAGCGGTAACGCTCGAAAACGCTCGAATATGAACAAACAAGATACATTATTTTTTGATAAACACTGGATCGACTGGGTTTCGAGAAATCCGCCGCCCAAAGATTGGCGGTTCACAATGAAACAATGGGCCGAGCTTGAAATGCCGTGCCGGGGTTTATCTGGAAGATTATTGTTTTTGCTGGGACATTATATCGGCCGGCATCGAGATAACGTTTTAGAATCGATGTGGTGAATCCGAATTTTAACGAAGGTACATAAAATGAAACAAAAAGCATGGCGACCAAGAATATCCGAAAACAGTGTTTCAATCAATCGAGAGCAAAAATTCTTTGCTGTTAGTTGCCGATCTTCACACGAGGCAAATATAGTCGAGGCGGCACTGGTGCAAGCTTTAGCGAAATCAAGAAAGTAGAATCGGGACATAAAATGATTAAATATTATCCAAACTTAGTTTATTGGCTCGTTGTAACCGGCTGCTTGATTGTTGGATTTTCAGTAGGAACAAATTTCGGATGCAACGAAGAACAGCTTAAAGAGATCGATCAAACGGTTGCCGATGCCAATAGTATAGCTGATGCGGTCAGTGCTGCTCTGCAATCGCCGGCCGGGGCATTATTGCCGCCCGGCTTCCAGCTCTACGGAGCGGCCGGGATCGCTCTTGTATCGATCGCTCTGAATAGCTGGCAGAAAGTGAGGTCAATACTAATGACAAAAACCACAAAAGCGATTGTCAAGGGCATCGAGGCGGCCGAGAAAGGGAATAAGCCGAACCCGACTAATCATATCAAGGATGCTATCCGGACCGAAATGATCCTGGCCGGCGTGTACGATAGCGGCAATCAGCTCGTCGACAGACTAAAGATTACCAGGTGATCGCCTAATTATCCGATTTAAGGGGCTTGGCAGCCCGGCTGAGCCCCTATAACGGTCCGCCTGGACCAATATTTGCCCGTCGGTTCCGAACGGCAGGGCATGCCAATAGTAGAAAAACACGCCACAATAGCAGCATTTTTCGGCACATCCTGGATTCAACCGAATCAAAACCAATTGACACGCTGCGCTCGTTGTGTTATAATGAAACATAAACCGCGTTATATATGATGAGGTGCTTATATGTGGTTTGATCTTCTTAAATGGCTCGTTAAAGCTATGAAAAAAATGCTCATAATCATTTGCCTCGTGTGTTGTTCGTGTTGTTCGCAGTACGAGCAGGCGAAAGCTGAAAAAAGGGCCGAGATTCGCAGGGAAACTGCAAAAAGGGAAGAGATTAACAATAAAGCTGTCAATACCGCAATCGTAAAATATTTACTCGATCCTTCCTGGTCATTTAAAGAGGTCGAAAAAGAAATCCGCTATCAGCAATATATTCAGGGTCAAAAAGCTGGAAGCCGAGTTACTCGAAAAAGAGCTGATTGAGCCGGCGAAATTTCGAAACAAAGGGACATTGCGTTTTTGGCTAAATAATGCAGATTGTCGTTTCACCAGGCAAAAAGTCAAGTAACGCAGCAAGTTAGTCTGAAATAACTAAGTGTCCAAAGTGATTTTTTTCTTGCATTGTCCGAAAATATTGTTATTTGGGAGATGGTTTGACGAGTTGTTGAGTAAAGAAACTTATGACATGGAAGTTAACCCGAATGAAACATAACATATATCATAGGCCGATAACCTTGACAAAAAAGCGTTTTAAGCCTCTGGGCGGGGATTTTATAGGAACATCGAATAAACTATATCGGACTTTCAGCCGTGGTATGTTTCATTCTTGGTTTGGGGACCGCGAGGCTATCTTGGGAAAACAACTTGGTCCGGTCCCCAATTTTTGTTCAAATCACACGAGGATAGGGCTCCGCAGGGGTGCGACCCGAGCGCGTGTGATAGTCGTAAGGCAGGGCGGGGGGCGGTTCACTTCCTTGACCGTCTCCCGTACCATTTTGCCAGTTACTAACGCAGTCCGAATCATGGCCAGGGGGATCCGACGATCGGGTAACGCAACAAAATGAGCTTTGGGTTTTTTGGAATGTATAAAACAACATGGTATTGCCGTTGGTGCGGAGCGATTATTCCGAAGCAGCGGATCGAACGGGACGGCTTTTGTCCAGGCGGCAAATGCAAACAGGCCCATCATCGAGCATATAAAAAATACAAAGCTAACGTTACGCCGCTCTCCGATCGTAAATCGCCTCGATGTTCGAACAGCAACGCAAAGCGTCCACGGAAGCGGGGAATGATAAAAGCGAAAGCGAGGTAAAAATGAACTGGTATATTATCAGGGAGCGGACGTCTGAATATTGGCACGCTTATTTTTTGTCGCCTGGTCAAGCCGAAAGTTTGGGACCGTTATTTGAGGTTCGAGGGCCTTTCGAATATTTTGTCCAGGCTATCACGGCTTCGGTCGAAAGCAAAGCAGCCCCGGCCCTGCCTTCGACGCCAAAGCGAAAAACCCAAATGCAGCCGGAACTTGACGATATGTGCTGAGGGTAAAATCATGTTGACATTCCTGAAATTCGACGGCCTGGTTTATACAGTGAACGAACCGGAGCTAAAATACACACCTAACCAAACGGCGGTTGTCAATTTTACCGTCGCCTGCAATAGGCAATGGACGGACGACAGCAATACAAAGCGTGAGGAAAGTTGCTTTATCGACTGCGCATGCTTTAACAGGCTGGCCGAGATTGTGTCCGTCTCCGTTGGCAAGGGTGATCCGCTTTTCATCGAAGGCCGGCTCAAACAGGAGTGCTGGGAAAAGGATGGTGTCAAGCATTCGAAGCATAGCTTGATTTTGAACCGGGTGATCTATTTCAAGCCAAGAACAACAAAGGATTCATATACAAAGGATTCATAGAGAGAAAGGAGTCAAGGAAACATGGAAGTTCGCAGGGAAGTTGAGCAACATTTTGTGAATAGGACGGGGACTGTACTACCCGTCCCACTTTCACATAAAGAGTCGTGCGTTGGTATCCATTGGCTTCGTATCTCATTCCCCAAAAAGGCTTTAGCTGATGTTTCTCAATTTTGTTCTTCTGTTTGGGGGGATTTTGACCGGGATGGGTTTGGTTTGTGGTCTTATAGCGACCGTTTCCATTGGTCAAGCGGCGTATCTTTGAACTTTGACGCCGACGATGAAAGATCGTTTCGAGTGCATTGCGACCGCATCACTTTGGACTGTCCTGGCTCAGCTTGCGATGAAATAACTGTGCCTGATTTGCTGACGATGATGGAGTATTTTGAAGCCTTGGGCGGCGATGGCAAGCGGGTTGACGGTTATTATGACGATTATAACCGTCGCATATATCCGCATGACCTTGATGAATTGATTAAAAATAATGATTACTCTGGTCTGCGTCATGCCGCCCCCCGGCATAAATGGTGTGGCGGTAATATGATCCGTGAGGAGGTTGCTTTTGGTGAGCGTGGTTCGTATGGTAACGGAAAGTATATACGTTTTTACAATAAGGAGTTAGAGTCTGATGGTGAAAAGAAATGCAACCGTTTTGAAGTCGAATTTACCGGTAAAAAGGCGGATAGTGTCTTTCATCGGCTGGCAAGCACAGGAGGTGATGTTGCTGCTTTCTCGACAATCCTCGGGTCGCTTATCGCAGGTTCAATTACCTTTGTACATCGCACTGGAGAAAAGAACGTCGGCCGTCTCGAACGTTACGAGTGGTGGAAGGAAATTGTCGACTTTCTCGGCGGTGAACTCAAAGTCAGGGTCGAACGCAAGAAGGACTCTCTAACCGGCAAGATCGAATGGGTTAAGCAGAACGTTTCACCGTCTCTGGCTTGCTTAAAGAAGGTTTTTGTTAATGATAAGGCGTTTTTCCGATGGTTGTTTGATATATGTAAAGATGGTGACGGTCGTATGAACCCGTTCACAGATCAAATCGCCCGCGAAAATGAGGGCAGTCTGGACTATCACTGGGGTAAATTTGATAAGATTGAGGATGCAATTTATGACAAAGCAATGTCCCAGCTGTAGCAAAGAATTCATCGAGAGCCGCGAGACTGCTTATCGATGCGAGGATTGCGGCTGGTTTAAGATTATCGACGATCACTGGCATAATTGCCCGGAACCGGCCGAAGTGACAGAGCCGGCTCCGCCTAAAGAGTCCGTTGTCATAGGTCCGGCATCCACGTCGGGAACCGACCAACTCCGTAGCTGCTCAGCGGTTCCCGACAAGCCGGATCCTCAAGATAACGTCCGCTCGTACCTGGGCGGCCTGGTAACAGTGACGTCAACCGATGAAGTAGAGGACTGATTATGAAGGGTATTGCGATAATACTTTTTATTTTGGTCTGTATTTTGGTATTCATAGTGGTCGATCAAGTCAAGACGATCAAATGTCTAACAGAATTAAATCACTATGCCTGGGAGAAAATGCAGAAATTGATTCAGGATGAATTTATTGAGGACGATGCAAATGAAGAAATCAATTGACGAACTTCGAGCCGAATACAAAAGAGTCACTAAAGACGATCCGGCTATCCGGTGGAATAAGCAAACACTGGAAAAAAAGATTTTGGACGCCGAGATCTTGCAGGCCGGTCATGCCGCTATAGAAAACGCAAAGTCGCCGCCGGTTACAGACGGTGACATTAAGCCCGATTTCGAGACGTTGGCTTCTGAAAAATCAAAATCCGAGGCTGCTGCATCCGAGCAGCCTCGGCAAGAGCGGCGGGGCGGTTACAGGGAAGATGCCGGCCGCCCCACGGGCCAAAGCAACGAAC
>Ga0210003_1004013_pt1 | contig 11754 bp, 5 predicted proteins | sample LantaG_FD_182804 | JGI IMG/M metagenome (GOLD analysis project Ga0210003, IMG submission 182804) | Deep subsurface microbial communities from Baltic Sea to uncover new lineages of life (NeLLi) - Landsort_02402 metaG (SPAdes) (version 2) | ecosystem: Environmental > Aquatic > Marine > Oceanic >...
TTCGATGGCACACAATATTTTTCGCCTCTCATATTTAATAATACCACTGGCTCATATCAATCGTATACTATAGTTTCTGGAAATCCAGTGGTTTCATATCCTTCAGTGCTAAGTGGCAATAATGAAGAATACACAAATGTACCCATTAGCGACCAAAATAACGAGGTTAAAGATTTTGAAGGATTCTTTTTGTTAAAGGATCCATCTAAAGTAACTACCGAAGAAACAACAGATGAATCATTTAACAGAAGAGGAAGATATTTAAATGGTATAGCACAAACCGAATATGATTATTATAAAGAAAACTACAATAAAGAATTCGCATTAGATTCTAAAATGCTTCCTTATATTACTAAATGGTCGCTATTGAATGGTAAAGATTCTAGAAGTAACCCATATAGATTAAATACTGAATTGATATTTGGATTTAACAACTTTTCACCTAGTCATGATGATACTACTCAAAACCCATCTAATTTTACACACGAATGGTATTATCTAGAATCAGCATTTGATTATACGCTTACTGCAGATACCTTAAAGTTAAATAATAGCTATTTTGATGAACCTCTAGATATGACTAGATTATTAGCCGAAGAAGACTATTTCGTAAATTATTTTACATATACTCCCACTTTTAATTCAATAGAAGTAGGCAAGACCCAAACTAGATATTCTATTGTTTCTAAGAATGAAGCTGGTGAATTTCAAACGTTTATAAAAGGATTTAAAACAACATTTTCAGATGTAATAAGCACAACCGACATAGGTGCAGATGGTAAACCTATAGCTAATCCTAGCACTAACAGGTTTGAGGATTATAAATTCTCAACTATTCTAAGAGTAATAAAAGAAGATATAAACGATTCTACTAAGCCACCTATAGATTATAAATACATAGAACACAAAGATTTTAAATTCATTCTATTGGTAGTTGATGTATATATGGGAACTCCAGATAGTATATCCCCATACTGGTTGGATAATATAGCGCAAAACGCAGACGGATATCCAATAGTAGATCGTACTAATTTCTTAGGCTCACTACCTTTACCATATAGTAGCACTTCGCAATATGATAGTATAAATGGAGATTATAGAATTAATATATCTACAGATATTATAACAGGTTTAGATATTTCAGATATTACATATTCACTGTTATATTCTCTTAAGCATAAAAAATATAACACTGAATTAAATAGATTTTCTAATGTTAAATTAAGTTCTAAATTGGATTTATCAACTGCCGGGACATTTCTAGGAGGAACTAATGATATTTTAAAAATACCTAATTTAGATATTCCTAATTACCCTTCATCGTTATCTGATGAAATAACGACTGTCTCTGAATCATCTTTTATAATGCCTAAATGGATTACTACAAATACTCAGTACTTCATTGACAGGGTTACTGGAATAACTCCTCAAAATATTAATGGAATATCAAATGTTTCCAATAATAATGTATCTCTTATAGAACAGACAAACAATATACTTATAACTGACTCGAATGCATATGCTTCTAATATACCTACTTTAATCCCTACCTTTGTTTACTCTGATCAGTATGTATTTAAATCAATGGTCAGTGGAGAGAATTATTACGAAAAAGTAATAGAAAAATTATCATTTGCTAGATTTAAAGAATATGTAAACAAATTAAATCCATTTATAGAATACGAAAGCTATTACTTAGATAGTTTAGGAGTTCCTACACTTGAAACTGAACCTAAATATTACGTTAGTATACCAGATAACGAAGTAGTTATTAAGAAATCTGGAATTGGTGCATTTCCAGATGATAATAAACCTTCTAACTTTTCATTTACTGAAAATATAGGTTACAATTACTTAACGTCTAACTTAACTAATTATTACGAAATAAACAGATACGTTGGAGGATATGAACCTATTTTTACTGACGTTATGTTCTACAATTCAAACTACACCTTTACACAAAATAATATAAATCCAATTGAGTTGGGTAATATTAACTTTAACACAAATATTGATACATTTGGTACTATTTTAAACTTCAATCATATAAAGATATCTAATACTAAAATACTAGACTTAGAAGCGAATGATTCGTATGAACCTGTATATGAATTAATAAATGAAATAGCAATAGATAAAAAACCATATTTCTTGTTTGATTCAAATTGGGAATTTGGTTTTCATCATAGATATGTAAATAAAAACACGTCTAGGCCAGTCGCAGGTACATTAAGAGTTGAAGAGGATGATTCATTTATTGGTAAGCTCATAACTCTTCCTGGTACAATAGAATTGGAGAATTTCCAAGTTATTGAGTTATCAGAGACTCAGTTATTAGATAATGTTAATCTTAATAGAATTGAGATAGTTTCTAAGGAAACCTCTACTGAAGTTATTGGTTATATAAATATAAATAATGTTTTGACTAGATACTTAATAGATTCAGGAATAACTCAAAAATTCGATGAGTACTTGGTCAACGAAGAACAATACATAGGCGCATATAAAAACATAGAAGACTATGTAAAACAATATATTTCATCTAATATAATAAAGTTATATGAATTAATTGACATTAATTTTTACACTAAAACAGACAAGAAACTAGTTAGTAAGCTTCAAACCCCTGCTAATTCTAATAATATAGACTTTATATCACTTACAGACAAACAGAGACAAGAACAGGGATACGCTATTAATAAAAATTTAGAGATAAATAAATATGAAAGATTGATATTGAGATTTAACTTTAAAAAGAAACTTAAGGGTGGAACTTTAATTAGTCCAAAAATAAAAATTAAATTTATCTAGATATGCCAATAAGAATAAATCTAAAAGAACTTTTTGCATCGGATGCACAGGAAATGTTCATCGATAAGACGAATTTCAATTTCAATAAATTATTGGAACTTGGAATAGGAGATCCTGGCGTACAGGGTTTAACTGGACTCACGGGTTCAGCAGGACCTTCTGGAAATCAAGGCGGAGAAGGCCAGCGCGGAAACAAGTGGTTCGTAGGAATTGGCGACCCAACTTCACAGGTATTTACAGACTTAATAGAAAATGACTTCTACTTAGACACAGATACGAGTAGCATTTGGCAATATCAAGGTTCACCTGCTTCGTGGATAGAAATTGCTGATTTATCAGAAATAGTTACTAATATAATAATTAATGAAGGTGCTCCATTTGTAAGAGGTTTCGGCGAAGCTTCACCGTTAGATGATAGATATATTCTATTTACAAAAAGAGGAAATGATCTCGTAGATAAAACCCAAGACATATCCCTTGGAAACGATGCAAATAACGACATATTACTACTAAATAACTGGAATGAACGTTTCACTGATATTTCAGACTTTCCTATGGATACCAGTTCTGAATATAATGCTATTCAACAAATTTCAGTTGATCATACTATATCCACCCTAGGAAGATATCATTTGGAATTAGGATCTTTGTACACTACTCCTGCTACTGGAACAAACGTATTGTTAAGTACAATAAGCCATAATCTTAAAGTTAAATATACTAAGGATACTACTGGATCTGGATTATACCCTATTTCAAATGCTATAATCAATACCGCAGATTTTTCAATGTCTAAACCAGCGACTGCGCCTCCTACAGATATCACTGAACAGGGAATATTTAAATTCACGGTGCCTAAATATAATGGAGATGACCTTATTCAAGTTAGAGACGAGGTCTATTTGAGAATAGGTACCACAGAAGCTCTTTCTGAAGATTCAGGATTAAATATAGTATCAGATGGATTAGAAATAAGAAGTGTTGGTTCTGTAAATGCTACGGTATCACTTGGCATGAAACGAGACTTAGAGTCATCTAGCGATATTCTAACGTTAAACCCTTCTTTATATGGAGATTTTGGAATAATAGACACAAGCTCTACTTTAAATGGATTAATGATAAAAGGAGATACCTATCACACACTAGGAAATCTATCTCATATACAAACTAGTTCTGAATTTGAATATAGCGTACTGGATACATTCCTTACTGCCCCTAGTACACAAGGTCAACAGGGCATATTTTCAGATGGACAGTACTTATTTGCAGTCTCTCCCGGAGACTCTACAGCTCTTGAACCTAATGGCAGCGCCCCGCTTGACGCTCTAGGAATGATGAAAGTGTGGGATATTTCAAACCCCGACCGGCCAATTCAAATTGCATCACGGGCTAATGATTCTATAACGGGTTCTAAAGGCTTTGTTGATCAAACCACGTTTGATAATAATGGCAATCCCAATGGCGATGGACCTTATCCCGGTCTGAATAATTCCAGAGACGGCCGCTTTAATGATGGACCACCTCTAACTGGAGTTAGAGATGTTGCATTCGCTGGTAAATATGGATGCTATGTACGTAAAAAACCTACAACCCTAACAAGCATGGTTCCGCCTAACAGTTCCAGGAACTATGACACATTTGTAATGTTTGAACTGGATTCCACAGATGATAGTATAAAATTCGTTTCATCATTGGGAACTAGCTCTAGCTTTGCCCAATTCATGACCGGTTCTCAATATGACGATGGCGATATCAGTCCATACTTTGATGACCTCCGCCGTGTTAAAATATCAGGTAACTGGGCATATTTGATGTCAAGTGCTACAGACGAAAGTGTCGATCCTCCGCCGTCCACTAATTCATATTTTATGGCAGTTGATATAACAGCTCCTACGCGTCCACGTATTGATCAAGGGAATATCCGTGTCATGTATGATCATATCAATGTTGACTTTGATATTCATGATAATATTGCATATATATTATCTACTAAACGGATAGGCCCTGATCAATATGAGTTAACCTTAACTAAAAAGCAACTATTTCCACAGGGAGGTATCATAAATTCCTCACAAAATGAGCAGGATTTAATGGCTCCCCTTAATTACACATACATGAGTTTACCAGTTAATGGAAGTGTAAAGGTCATTGGAAATAAACTATATTTAGTATGGGGAAATATATTTCACATATATGACACTAAACAAAGTGTTCTAAATGATGTGATATTGTTAGATGAATATATCGATGCCGATTCTGAATTTAGAGACATTGAAATATCTGGAAACTACGCATACGTATTGACTGAACCAAATACTGGTGCTAGTCAAATAGTAACATTCGATATTTCAGATCCTGAAAACATACTAAGAATTACTCCAACTTCTACTGCTGTAACGGATTCCCCTAGTAGAATGACACTTACTGGCAATAGAATATTTTCTATTCATTCAGCAACTGCCGGCTTGTCAAAATCGCCTGGAAGTATAAACTCAACAAAGATCACAGGTATAGAATCTTCAGTTGGTAGAATTGGAAGTTTACAATCTGATCACATTAAAGTTTCAAATGACGTAAGTATTAGCCAAACTTTACAAGTAGGGAGATCGGCAACTATAGGATCCGGAGGACTATGGGTAGATCAAGGCACCGGTATACATTCAGAGGGCATAATAGTATCTAAAATGCCTTCTACCGTTCCTACTAGTGGCTCTACCGTACAAGGTATGTCCACTATTGCATCGGGTGTATATCCAACTTTCATTCTTATTGGAATCAACTTTATTCCTGAGATTGTTGGAAACTCAATATCTTTAGAAAAAATAGGAGCTAATTCAATATCTCCTCTGACGGCTTCTGGTGAGACAATAGGTACTAAAATATCGCTTTCAGACATCGACATTGCAGATGCAGCTAATATATATGGTACTAAAATAGATATATCCAATTTTACCTCAGCTACAGGTACTTCATATGGAATATTCTCTACTGGAGAGGATAGCAATTATTTAAGTGGAGACTTAGTAATAGGTGAAGACTTAGTAGTATCAGGAAACTCCAATTTCCAAGGATATACTTCAACTGACGGTGATAGTTTCAATTACGGACTAACAGATGCAATTGGAGGACTTAGAGTAGGAAGTGGCGATAAAATAAAGAAAGAACATTTTGGAAAGGTATTTCTTACGTATAATACCAACCCAGCTATTCCAATTGGAAATACTGTTACGTCAAGTACTGCTTATCTACCTCCAGGTACTACATTTCTTGGAGGTGGATTCCGGCAAACTCTATATGGTAACGGCGGTGGATATGTACAATTTAATTTACCAGGCACTTTCGATGTGAATAAAACTATTATAACGGCTAACATGGACTATGCAGGCGGCAGCGGTACTGGCTCTCAAATAAATTTTGGAATGAATATAACCTCATCATTTTCTGCAGCAGGCGGACTTACCCTTTACCTGAAATGGGTAGGATCAGGGACTATGCCAAATGGAGCTACTGTTGGTGATTCGATGACTATCCAGTTTCATTTAGTAGAATGGATGAATTAAAAATATAAAAAATAAAATAAAAAGAAAATGGGATTAATAATAACAAGTGAAATACAAACTAACATGGGAGCAGTTTCAGATGCATATTTGAATATAACTAAATATGTAATATCCAAAGCCGGTTCTGCTGATATTTGGATTTCCGCATATCCAAGTAAAGAATCTAGAGATGAAAATGAAAATATCACATTAGAGTCATATCAGGTCTTTCGCAGATTAGGAATATCTGAAATCGCTGGCTTAGAAACTGAATCTATCTATCAATTTGCATATTCTAAATTAAAAGAAGCACTTGAAGGAAAGGGTCTTACTGTAATAGATGACATCTAGAGAAACTCCTCATCTAACTTAAATGGTAATATCTTTTCATGAAGTATGATCTCTAGTGCATTAGAAATCAAATTAGGATCAAATCTTACATCATTAGCCATGAGCTTATTTAGTAGGATTGTATTCTTTATGAAATTAGCAAAAGTATCTATTTTAGCATCTACGTCTGTAATTACACAAAACATTAAGCTGTGATCTGGGTTCATCTTAGAAAGCGCTGGGTTGTTTAGTTTCAACAGCTCTTCATTTAAAGCATTGTCTTTTAGATCCTCTATTTCAACAGAGCCACTCTTGGTAAATTTATAACCTTTAACAAATCTCTTGTCCATTTTTAGTTTCCATATATCATATTTGGAATTGCCTTTTATATTAATTAAAACATATATGTCATTTAATAAATGTACTTTAGCGTTTACATAGTATATGTTACAATCATTGTAATCACATATTTTAGTTTGATGCTGTAGGTATTTTATGCATATGTTTTTAAATATTGCATTAGCAAATTTAACAGTTTCACCAGATTCATTATGTGATTTATAAAAGGTGTATAGTTCGTCAGCTACCCTTGCAATCTTTTCATTTTTCCAATGCGGCTTCATTTTGAAATCAAACATATTTCCATCTAAAACTAAATTGTTTAGGTTTAGGTAATGGAAAAGAACCTCGTAAAAATTCTCGTTATTTTTATCACATATCCCCTTGTTATAGGTCTGCTCAGCAGCCATTAGTATATATTTGAAATACTCAGAATCTATATAATCCTTTTTTGTAATCCACATCGGATCTAACACAAAATTATTGCTCAAGTTGTTGGTCTTTATTTTATATATTTTACAAAAAAAACAATACTTGGTTCTAATACGAATATATGGTTCTTATTTAAAATAAATAAAGATATACAGTAAAAATATAATATATACTATTAATGAACGTTACTATAAAAATTATACCTCCTTCTGGATATAATAGTTTAACATTTAGTAAAAATTTTAGAATATTTTCAATAGAAGATCCTATAACTGGAATATCTAACATTGAAGATATCATTGAAGACATAGATGTTACATCTCCAGGCGTAATTGACCTTTCTTATTTAAAGAGATCTTTTAGATATTCTGTAAACAATATAGATTGGTCACTGTGGGCTCCGTTTACTCCAATTGCAATAGATCCAAATGGTTTAAACCAGGTAAAGGACATAGTAATAGATCCAACCGATAGTATTTATATGGAATTGAAATATGAGTATGATGATGGTGGATTTGATGAACTAGCTTCGCCAATTATAATTGATGAGATTAAGATTAGAGCCAAGAAATTTGATCCAGGATTACCAAATGTACTTACTCCAATTGTGTGCTGTAGTGATGAAAAATGCCCAGCCTTGATATTTGAAAGAGAGGCTACATTTAGACCTTATCAAGTAGACAGTGCAATTGGTATATTCAAGGAATTAAGTTTTCATACTAATAAAATATTTGGACATGAAGTAGTATATTTTAGAACCCTGCCTGAATCTGACAGTGGTGATTATATATTTAAGGAATGGACCATGTATAAAAATGTGGATAGAAAATGCCTAAAGATACTTATTCCAGATAACGCATTTCCTGACAATAAACCTAAGTTTTCAGAATATGGAATAGATTTTGAAATACCATTTGAAGTACATGTAGACAATAGATATTTTCAATCTATATTTGGATGTGAGTCTGAACCTAGAAAAAGAGATTTTCTGTATTTTCCATTGATTAATAGAATGTTTGAAATACAGGGTTCATATCTATACAGAAGTTTTATGATGGAACCTACTTATTGGAAAGTTCAACTTATGAAATTTAATCCTAACATTGATATGTTAATGAAAAGCGAAGATCGTAAGTTCATGGACAATATAATAACTAGTGCTGAAGAATTATTTGCAGAAGAAGTTAAAGACGATATAAAAGATGCAACTATGCCTGAGCAATATCAAACTATATCAAAAAAGTATGATGTTGCTAGAAGTTCAATTCACCCTGACCTTAAGATCAAGAATATTAAATATAACTTCAACTTTGCATCACTTATGGAAAACTATTATGATCTTAGTAAAATAAGCCCAACTACTAATGATTACTTTATAACAAATGATTCACCTTTGCTATCTACGTCCATTGAATTTATAGATGCAGAAGGTACTGTAGATAACAAAAAAACATTTAAGGTAGTACGAGCATATCAAGACAGTGAAATATTTAAGACTTGGCAAAACAATGCATTAATGACCAATGATAAAAATATATTAGGCATTGATGTTAAATATATGAGAGTAAGAGGCCCCTTTGACACAATACCTGATCACGTAGGTCAATCCGAATCTGGTAGATATATTCAACTAGAAGCATATAAAGACTTAAGCTTTGAAAAACAGAGAAATATGATGGCTGGACTTGTGGATAATAAATCTGCAGTTTCATTAAAACTTAGAGACACTTCTATTGTATATAATCTAAAGCCTTCCTTTGGACTAGGCGGCATTGACAATTTATCATATACAAATATATTCAATGTACCTTCTAATTCTGAGATAGTTAGTTTTATAAAAGGATACGACAATGAAAGTGAATCTGGAATATACATATATGCACAGTTTAATAGATACTTTGGAGATAGTGGAGCCGGCGACTTAATATTTAAAGTAAAAATTAATGATATTGAAAAAACTTATACTATTGCTAATTTTAAATCTGGATCTTGGCATGGATCTGTAGTGTCAGTTTCAAATGAATTCAAGCAAATAGGAATATACATATATGATATAATAGAAGACCCAGCTGATATAACTAACCATACTGATTTCAAGAAGATATTTGAGAACATATCTTCTATCACAGAACAAACATTTGATATTGAACAAAATTACACTATTCCAACTTCTAATTTATTAATATCAAATGTTAGATTATTTAAAACCATGATAAAAGAAGAACAACATGATTTTATACTAAGTCAGCAGTTTATAAAAGACGAGTCATTACTGTTATTAATAGATAATTGTAGACCTCAAGTTAAAGTACCGTTCATAACTAGAAATAGATAAATAATAAAATAAAAATATGAATTTAGACAGTCAAAATATAAGAAATTCAAACGTTCAAGATATATTTCTTAGAAACGCAACCCTTTCTTTACTAGATGTTTTAAATAGACAGATAATAATAGAATTAGTCAGAGACGGTGTTATTGAAAAACACGAAATACCTTTCTTCTACAATTTCTCTGGAGATGAGGGATTTATGAAAGACTTTTTTATAGAAGTGCCTGACGGTTGTAAAATACCTACTATGGCAGAGGGTAATTATGATATAGTTCCAAGGGGTATAATTACACTTACTTCTTTTCAAATTAAATCATCTGATATAACTAATAAGTTTGTAAGGGGCAGTTTCACTCAACAAGAAATTGGAGAAAATGATCAGAAAATTAACAAAGGTTATTCTGGTAGATTATATAGTTTACCAATGTCTTTAAAATTTGAGGCAAAGGTACTTTGTGATAATTTAAATAAAGCTTTTAAAATAATGGAAAAGGTAATAGATATGTTCTATAAAAATAGAGTCGTATACTTTCAATACCGAGGTGTAAGAATACCTGGTCAATTTACGTTTCCTGACACTGAAGGCTTTGAAAAAAAGTATGATTTTGATTACACTACTGATCAGCGAGTTAATATAAAATTCGATATTGAGATGGAAACATATTTTCCAAGCTTTAATGACGACAGTGTGTTCTACAAAGGCAATACTATTAATCAATTTGGATTAAATACTAAAATGGCAGACTCAGATGTAAATTTAAGTAGTACATGGATAGATAAAGACCATCCACCTAGTGAATAGCCATGGAAAATAAAGAAGTTAGAATACATTATAATATAGAATTACCTAAAGACATTTTAGTGATACGAGATGTGTTTAAAAAACACGGGTATAAGTTATACTTAGTTGGAGGCGCAGTGAGAGATGCACTATCTGAGATCACTCCCAAGGACTATGACTTAGCTACAGATGCTTTACCTAATAAAGTTGAAAGTATGTTAAGCCCTATATACCGAATGTTACCCATAGGAGAAGCATTCGGTATATGGTTAGCTGACACGCCAACTGGAGAGTTTGAAATAGCTACTTTTAGGGAAGACATTGGAATAGGCAGACGTCCAGACGATGTAAAATTCACAACTATAGAAAATGATGTAAAACGCAGAGACCTAACTATAAATGCATTGTTCTATGATACTGAGACTAATGAAATAGTTGACTTAGTAGGTGGTATAGCCGATTTAAAAAACGGAATAGTGAGATCAGTTGGCGATGCATCAGAAAGATTTAACGAAGACAGACTCAGAATACTTAGAGCTATTAGATTTGCAGGAATAACTGGTTCTGAGCTAGATAAATCAATACGTGAAGCTCTAACTAAAGATTCTTCACTTACTGGAATTTCAAACGAAAGAATAAAGGATGAATTTATAAAGGGTATCTCTAAAGCTTCATCAACTCCTTATTTTCTAACAATGTTAGATACATACAATTTATACGATTGGATTTTTCCTAAATTAAATATAAATGCTAATTACATACAAGAAGATGACTATATAATAAATATTGCAACTCTTCTAAAGGAAAATGACTCTATAGAACTTTCCAAAATATTAAATGCATTAACTTATTCTAATGAAGAAATAAGCAACATACTTTTTCTATTATCTCTAGTATATTTAAATGAAAATAATGCATATGATATAAAGAAAAAACAAACCAGAACTACGTTGAGTGAAGGTCAGATCCTTAAATTTGCAAAGCATAATAAATTAGATATGAACTTAATTAACAAGTTTATTAAATATAATACTTCCATAACCGGAAAAGATGCAATGGACATACACAGTATTAAACCTGGACCTGATGTTGGCAAATATATAAAACAAATGGAACTTGATAAGTTCAAGGAATTATACAATTCTAATGAGTCTTATTCATTTAAACATATAAAAAGATTTAATAATAAT
>Ga0210003_1004015_pt1 | contig 11754 bp, 7 predicted proteins | sample LantaG_FD_182804 | JGI IMG/M metagenome (GOLD analysis project Ga0210003, IMG submission 182804) | Deep subsurface microbial communities from Baltic Sea to uncover new lineages of life (NeLLi) - Landsort_02402 metaG (SPAdes) (version 2) | ecosystem: Environmental > Aquatic > Marine > Oceanic >...
TTCAACACTCCTTTTTCCCTCACATAATGAGAAATAACTCTGGGAAAAGTACCATAATTTCTCGGGTGTGGAACTCCTTCTCCAAAGACTCGGACAGCTCCATCGGAAGCGTGCATGGTGTAGGATAATTTCATCAAATATTGGACATCTTTTTCATCCATCTGAAAGAAAACGCCTGAAGCTCCTCCATTTTTTTCAATCTCAATGATTAAATTCACACCGTTCTGGATGGTAGGCTTCTGTCCACGAGAAATAAGAATTTCCTTTAGATTTTTCCCCTGATAATCGGGATTCTTTTTGTAACTTGCGATATATATTGACTCGAGCCTATCGATTCCTTTTGTTGAGGTTAATCTCCTTTCGATAATGTAATTTTTTATTCTATTGTAAGTCTTCTTATCTTTCAATCTCTTTAAAAACTCTTCCTTTCCTCCTTCGAATGCCCAGGAAGGAAAACTGCTGGTAAAGCCAGAACTGGTTGCCGTATAGGGATACTGGTCAAGATGAACATTTACTCCTCTTTTCTGAGCCTTTTCGACAGGTTCTGTAATCATCTTATGCTCTCCCCAGACACTATCTTTAGCTAATTTTATATGAGATATCTCTACAGGAATTCCGTTTTTTTCTCCTACTTCAATAGCTTCTTTGATGGCTTCAGTAATATGATCCCCCTGGTCCCGGATGTGAGATGCGTAAATTCCATTATATGGAGCAATAGCTGAAGCTAAATTTACAAGCTCTTCAGTAGTGGAATAGATTCCAGGTAGATAAGCCAGTCCTGTGGAAAACCCAAGAGCCCCTTCCCTCATTTCTCCATCTATTAGCGTTTTCATTTCTTCAAGCTCCTCTGGAGTAGGGTCCTCCATTTTATATTCCATGACTTTTCTTCTTATTGTATTATGACCTATAAGGCAGCCAAAATTGAGAGCAATTCCCTCTTTTTCAAGCTTTGAGAAGAGCTCTTTCAAAGGGAAAGGATGGCCTCCACAGTTTCCTCCAATTACGGTTGTGACCCCTTGATGAAGATAATTATCAACAGTTGGTATTTTTGCAATCCCCCTGTCACAATGAGTGTGGACATCGATAAAACCCGGAGTCAATGTTAGGCCTTTTGCGTCGATTGTTTTCTCCGCATTATTTGTAGCGACATCCCCTAATTTTATTATTCTACTGTCTTTTATTCCCACATCACCTGTGAATCCAGCTTTTCCGGAACCATCAATGATTTGAGCATTCTTTATTACAAGATCATATGATTGCTGAGGAGAAAAACAGTTTGAAAGGAATAGAGAAAAAAAGAATACTGCAGCAAATAAAAAGATTAAGACGGACTTTTTCATTATTTCCTCCTTAATTTTAATAATTTTATTCCAATCTTGGAACGTATGTCAATTTACCCAAATAAAATGCTGAATGGCCAGTTCTTATATAGGCTTTTGTAAATAAAGCAGATTACGAAAATTCATTCTAAGATGAAGCAAGGACGTACATTTTTCGTCATCTACCGAGAGTTAAAGGTCATTCGTCGAATAATACTAACAATATTCTCCTGAACTGCTTATATTGAGGTAGGAATTTAACCTGTGGAGGAAAAAATGGAAAAAAAAGCAAGCATTAATCTTGATTTAAAGGTAATCATAGGGTTGGTTGTCATTTGTGCGGGTATTCTTTTTCTGCTTGAAAATTTGGGCGTTGTTATCGGAATAAACATGTGGGATTTCTGGCCTGTCGCGCTCATTTTGATCGGTCTGAGCCATATCTCCAAGCCCAGTGAAACACGGCAGGGTTTCAGCGGAGCGATCTTTATTCTTGTCGGAGTATTGTTCCTTTTGAACAATTTAGATATTATAGTATTTGATATAGGAACATTCTGGCCGATCATCGTAATTTTAATCGGAATAGCGATCATTAAAGATGCAGTATGGGGAGGTCGTAAAGCTCCATCCTCTAGTGATAACTTTAATCTTTCATTTATCCTGGGAGGAGGAGAGTACAGATTTACTTCAGACCAATTTAAAGGCGGAAAATTGGCTGCATTCATGGGTGGTGGAACAATTGACCTGAGAGATGCTGACATCCAGATCGATTATGCAGTGATCGATGTATTTGCTTTTATGGGAGGAATTGAAATAAGAATACCCCGGCACTGGTATGTTAATATGCAGGGAACACCTATTCTTGGCGGGATAGACAATAAAACAGTTGTAATGTCACAGGAAGAAAGAGCAGCACATCCGGAAAAAGCGATTAAAAAACTTACTATAAGAGGAATGGTTATAATGGGAAGTATCGAGGTAAAAAACTGACATGTTTCCTTATCTTCGCTCACCTAAGAATTTTCTTTTAATCACGGTCATATGGAGCCCGGTAGTCATCTGTATGACCGTTCTGGTGAGCAGTCTTACAGACTTATCTTTTTCAGCAGCTGTCATACTCACAGTTCCACCTATAATGGTGGAACTTTTTTTCTGCCTTTCTTCCTGGTACCTGTGTAAAGCTATGCTCCCGGAGCGAAAAAATCTGGTCAGTATTATTCTAAGACAGGGTGTGGCCGCCTTAACGATGACAGGAATATGGCTGCTGTTTACAATGTCTTACAGCGAGGTCCTGGATTTTTTCCTTAACACCAGGATATGGAGGGTACGGTTCGATCAGGTCTTTCTTCTCTTTGCGGCTGCAGGGATTTTCCTGTATTTTCTGGCTGCCTTGATCCACTATCTGATTCTCTCCCTGGAAAAAAGCAGAGAGGCAGAACAGCAGGCACTAAAGAACCGTTTGCTTTCCAGCCGCATCGAGTTAAACTCGCTTAAAGCAACCATTCACCCACACTTCTTATTTAACAGTCTAACCGCCCTGAGTACTTTGACTAAAACATCACCTGAGCTGGCATATAGGGTTTGTATACAGCTTTCCGATTTTTTACGCTACAGTCTGGTTTATACCCGGAAGGAATGGGTGAGTGTGAAAGATGAACTCGAGCACATAAAAAGCTACCTGGGAATTGAAAAAATCCGGCTGGGTAAACGACTGACACTCGATTTTAATATAAACGAGCAAGCTATGGCAGAGCAGCTTCCTCCTTTTTCACTTTTACCTCTTGTAGAAAATGCCATTAAACACGGCTTTCAGCAGACTACCGAATCCGGCACACTTACTCTGCAAATAGAAAAATATCCGAATTCCCTGCTGATTTTGGTTAAAAATCCCCTGGATAAAGCCGCCCGGGCCCAAACAAGCCCTGGATACGGACTAAAAGCACTGAAACAACGCCTTGCCAATGCCTATGGGGACAACACAAAGCTGATCATCAGCCAAAAAGAAGATGATTTTATCGTCAAACTGCAGATCCCATTAGAGGGAAAAAATGAATAGAAAACGAGCCATTATCGTCGATGATGAAGCTCTGGCCAGAAAAGCCCTTAGAATGGTTATCGATAGGTTTGAAGAGATCGAAATCATTGGGGAATGTTCAGACGGGTTTGAAGCAGTAAAGGCAATAAATGAAAAAAGACCAGACCTAGTATTCCTGGATATCCAGATGCCGAAACTGGATGGCTTTGACGTACTGGAGCTTCTAGGAAAGGATGCTCCTTTTATAGTCTTTGTAACAGCATATGATGAATACGCTCTGCAGGCATTCGAGGCCCATGCCCTGGATTACCTTTTGAAGCCGGTTAAACCCGAACGTTTGGCAAAAACACTAGACCGGATCAAAGAACGTTTCCCGGGAAAAAGCAGACAGCCTGTTGATAAATTACTGCAGCAGCACCGTCTGAAAGATGTTCCACATAAAAGAATCCTTGTAAGGGACCGGGGGAACATCTACATAATACAGGCAGAGGATATCACCTATATCGAGGCTCAGGGTGATTATGTTTGCATAAATACACTAAAAAAATCTTCCCTAAAGAATGACACATTAGCTAATATGGAAAAGATGCTCGATCCCCGAAAGTTTTACAGAATACATCGCTCCTATATCCTAAATATCGATTATCTGAGCAAGATCGAGCCCTATACAAAAGACAGCCGTGTCGCGATTTTAAAGAATGGCAAAACCCTGCTGGTAAGCCGCTCCGGATACAGCCGGATTATGAAGCTGTTATGATAAAATACTCAACTAAACCAGAAATGTCCTGGTTATGCAACTGCTTACGAAGAAACAGCGAGAAAGACCTCTCGGGAAAATAAATTTGTTAGTAAAGCATCCTTAAAGCTTGTTTGTGCCCTAACAATCCTTTCATCAGGTGCATGCCTTTGTTAGCTGTTCTGTAAATATCCTTTCCATATAGTCGTATTCTTTGCTGCGCTCCAGGAAGAGGATATGCGCATCGGAAAACTTCTTCCTGTCCCATGTCCCGTCGTCGTATTTCTTGCGAAGGTCGACATGGGGCGTCGCTGATATTATGTAGGAATCCAATATCACATCCTGCTGCTTGCTTCTCGCGCGTATTCCTTTCGCTAGATCAGGCAGGGCTTCATGCAGGCGCGCCTTCTTGTCATATCTGTACGCCTCTGCATGAAGCATTCCGTGGGGTTCCACAAATACGATGTGTTGCTTTTTCCTATCCATGATCCATAGGATGAAGTCCGGATAGAAACCTCTCTCCTCAAAAAAGCCGATTCCAGTCCCTCGACTCAGGTTCCGCAAGAGGTACACTTCTACCCTGGCCAGTGATTTTTCCCTCTCGCTTGTCCAGTAGTCCTTCATATCCCGAACAAACTGCGATTCGCTCTTGTTCAGTCCTGGGGGAGTCATCCTTACCTTGTCCCCATGTTCCACGAGCAATGGCTGGTAAAGGTGTCGGTCGAAGTGAATGCGGGGCAGCTCTCTTGACTCTTTATTGAATAGGCGGTCTAAATTATCACTGAGCTTTTCGACCGCAGATACTATCTCCCTCTCGGATCGCTGGATATTGACTACGTATCTGCTGGACTCGCACTCCCTCACAAGCCCACGATTGAAGTTGAGATTTGGATCGCTCTCGTCGAGCGTTCTATAGGCCATGTGCTTCGAGTCCCATCGCTCCCGATTGACCCGATAAAAAGCGTCCGCATATTTCTGCAGAATGTTGACTACCGCCTCTTGCAGTAGAGCCGTATCCGCGAACGATTTTGGTCTGACTACCGACTTGTCCGCAACTAGACTGTACATCCTGTTAGGCCTGGTGGTCGAGAGCATCCTCCTTGGTGCGTCTGGCCAAATAACCAGGTTTGTGAGGCCTTTCCGCTCCTTATACTCAAGCAAGTCGAGGTAAGCACGTTCCCAGTCGACAAGTTCAAAGCTTTCGGCCGGGATAGGCCGTTCGCACCCCGAGCGTACATCAACAGAAGTGACGCCTTCGGCGCCGCTTTCCAGCGCCTGGACCTTCAGCGACATATCAACGCGCACCCGCACCTCAGGGTCCGGCACCAGCAGGATGTCCGCCTCCGACACAAAATCGCGCCCCTCAGGTACACGGGGTACAACTAATCCTTTGCCAAGAAAGGCCCTGTTAGGCCGGATCGCAAGCGGAAGCTCCACATACCCTTCGGTCTCGACGCCCTCTTTTTCCAGGTATTCCCTGAACTGTGACATATAGTTGGCACGCACAGCAAAGATGTTCAGCGTTTCCAGCAGCCCCACATGTTTTGGATGGCTACCGTCCAGCGCTGAGCTTCTCTTTAGGCTGAATCTCTTGCCCCGCAGCCGCACGCCGCGGCCGAATAGCTGGATGATTTCCGAGCCCTCTTTGCGGCCGATGTTCAGCAGGCCCATGTTCGAGACCCGCCAGGAATTCCAGCCCTCCATGAACTTCTTTGCGCCTATTAGGACATTGATGCTCGTGCCCGGTTCACTGATGCCGTCGAACAGAGAGCCGGTGACAGCGTCCTCCTCCAGTGTTATACCCGAGTCGTCTTCCTCCACGAGCTTTTTAAACGTACTGGTGTCACCGATGTAGATCAGCCCGAAGTAGTCTTCTGCGCCACTCGCCTTCAGGCCAAGCTCACCGGCGCTGCCCCGGATGTCGCATAGATGCAAAGCGCCGCCAGAGGGTGCCTGAAGCACCCTGGCAATGATGTCCTGATACGCTTTATCGGAGGATAAGCCGCTTTCACGAAGGTACTTGAATTTGCCCTCGAACACATCTTGTCCTTCCGGCGTAACCAGTCCGGTCTCGCCGCTGATGAGCTTCTCGATGGTTTTTACCGTCCAGCCGCGCTTGTTTTCTAAGACGTGATGAAGGAACCGGACTACAGTCAAAACATCGCTTCGCTTTTGTTTGTTTTTTGTATAGACCGCGTTCACCGTGCTGCCGACGAAAACCCAGAGAGGCTTCTCCAAATTGTACGGCCGCAGGGCTTTCGCCTGCTCCTCGAACACCCGATGCTGCTCGTAGAAGGACAGCAGGTTGCCGAGCAGAAGCGTTTCGGTCTTGTCTTCGGTCGTCTCTTCCTCCAGGTTGAGGATGCGGAAGTCCTTGCCGTATCCGTCGCTGTGGAAGTAGCGGTAGGAGTAGTCGAAGACGATGGCCTTTCCGTACTCCGCCGTAAGCCGGTCGTTCCGCGCCGCAGTCAGGGCCTGACCGAACGTGGCGCTGTACTCAAACGTAAAGCCCGTTTCACCCAGCGCGTCGCGGAAGCTTCGCCATGCCTCGCCGCCCGAGCCCTTGTGCCCCTCGTCCACGAAGATCAGGTTGTTGCCCTCGAATGCTTCGACGGGCACACTTACTCCGCCGCCGCGTTTTTCCTCCACGAGCTTAGTAATCTCGATGACCCGGACCACGTCTTTCCCGGTCATCATCAGACCGCTCTCGTTCAGGTCGAAGCGCCGATTTGGGATGTCCGAGGCCTCCATCTCCGTCATGTGCTGATCACTAAGCCCTTCGTTCGGCGTGATCAGCAGTATATTATCCAGCGGAAGGTTGTTGTAATGCAGGAACTGGCGGTAGTTGATATGCATGATAAGCGTCTTGCCGCTGCCGGTCGCCATCCAGAAGGCCAGCTTCTTTAGATCCGATTCCGAGAACTTCGAGTTATTTGGCTCACCTGCGGTCTTCGAGGTGTTGCGCTCCTCGACAAAACGATTGAGCGAGAGGAGCATCTTTCCCCGGCGGTGGAAGTACCAGTCCAGGAATATCTCCGTGTAGAGAACTGCGATGTACTGAAAGTATCGAAGTGTGATTGGATCGGGCCTGCGAGCGTTCATGGAGCGCAGGTGTTCGCGGACGTTGTCGTCGTACCGGGACAGGTCGGCCAGCGGGATCTTCACTTTGTCCCCACGCGCCTCCAGTTGGTGATAGACGTAGCTGCAGCCCGAGGCGTCGGATCCTTCAGCGGCCTCCTTCATATCCGCCAGCAGGTCGCGGTTGTGCTTATACCCAAAATGCCCATTCAGCCACGACAAAAGGACCAGCCTCTGCTCAAGCTTGAGGTATTGCGCTTTGCCGTTTCGCGCTCTGGCCATTAACTACCCCTCCACGCCGAGAATCAGATTCAACTTATCAATCAGCCCAGGCAGGCTCTGTTTGATGGTATTCCACAGAATGTCGTAATCTACAAAGTCATATCCATGAATTAAACGGTGCCGCATGCTGATTACTTTTGGCCAGGGTATCTCCGGATATTGAGATTGAACTTCCACAGGGACTTTACTCGCGGCCTCACCGACCAGCTCTACCAGATGTGTCAGGGCCAGCCGGAGTTTTTCATCGCTATCCAGATCATCGCGCGTCTGCCCTTCGATCATAGCAACGGCCTTCCGGGCGTAGTCGCGCATATGCAGCAGACGCACCTTCGGGTCACGTCTGGGCATATTGCACCTCCGATTCCCGCAGTACTTCATCACGAAAATACTTGCTCAGGCTCTTGGGGGTATTGATATCCACTTTTCGACTGCCCAGAAGGTGCGAAAGCTCCTGCTCCATATCGTACAACTCGAAGAATCCCACCCGCGCCCGCGTCTCGAATTCCACCAGCACATCCACGTCACTATCAGGCCCAAAATCATCCCGCAGCACTGACCCGAAAAATGCCAATCGGCGGATATGATTTCTTCGGCAGAAATCGGCAATCTTCTTTTTCGGTATGTTAAGTTTTGCATTCATGATTTCACTCCATCAAACATTCTTGTTTTAAAAACAGGCTCCAGCGCCTTTGCATTCGGGATAAACGAATCGCCGTTGACAAAGACCTCGTCCGCGCCCTTGGTTAGTTTCTGCTCGGCTACAAACTTCTTGTCCCGCTCCAGGTCTGCTTTCTGCCAACCATCGGTTTCGCGCCAGATGACTACGATCTGTCGGTGGTCGATCCGGCCGCTATAGACTAGATATCGCCGTCCGTCGTCATTGTAGACCCGCCTTGTTTTTACGTGGAGACCTAGCAGATAGTTAAACGTCTCAGGGATGTCCGCGATCTTTACCGATGTCTGCCCATCCGCGTGGATATGCAGCTTGTAGCTGAATGGACGGGCGAGCTTTTCCACGTTCAGTAGCGTCTCGCTTGTCCGCGTCTCCCACTTGAGCATATACTTCAGCATGTAATCCTTGAACCCCAGCACCTGCTGCCCGGACGAGTCCTCAAACCCAATGTTGTTCAGCGCGTCCTCGTAGCTTTCGAGGCGCACGTACTTGACGATATGCGGGCTTCGCTCGGCCTCTTCCTGCGTGGCCATGCGCTTGGGCTTGCCTTCCTTCCATACAGGGGCGAATGTAATCTTCTTGATACGGGGGAGTAGAACGGTGTCGAAATACTCCCCCATTTCAGCAAGAATAAACCTATGTTTCATGTCCTTCTGCTGGTTCAAGTTAATTACCGCGTGACCAGTGGTTCCTGAACCGGCGAAATAATCGATAACAAGTGATCTGGGACTGCGTTGTGTCACTGCATCAATACTGTCTTGAACAGTAAAAAGAGACTTTGGATAGAGATTTGGAATTTTCTCCCCCAATATATCAGTGAGGAGTTTTGACCCGTGCGTGTTGGCGATGTACTTCTTTTCAGCCCAAACAGTCTTGAATCGGTACTCTGATTTATGTCGACGAATCACCAATTCACCGTTTACTTCGTCACATGTAAGTTCATCTTTAATGCTATTGACGGACTGCAGTGCATGACGCCATTTACGCTCTACTCCTTCTCCATCAACTGGATATATCTCTAGGGCGCCATCCTTACGCTCAATTATAGAACAGCGTGGATGGAAATCTTCAGCACATACATCGCCAAATCCAAGTATCTTTTTGTCCTTAACATATATAGGGTAAAAGCAGTTTCGAGCGCTTTCACGCTTGGATTCGTCTCCTCCCCAATCTCGAAGAGGTACAACGTCGGCATGCTCCCTGCTGACTCTACCAATATATGTTCCTGTGGGAGGATAAACGAAATACGCATACTCATGACAATACGAAAAGTTGTCGCCCTGTATGCCAGCCTTGTTGTGAATGACTGTGACACATGTCCTCACATGTTCAGGGAAGAGATGCTTCAGCAATAGTCCAAGGCGTTCCTGCTCGTTCTCGTCAATGGCAACAACATACACACCCTCATCATTCAAGAGAGCTTTAGACGCTTGAATTCTTGATGACATCAGAGAAAGCCACGACGAATGCTTGTACGTGTTCTTATAGAGAATTTCACTTGACTTCGAATTGTAAGGCGGATCGATATAGATACATTTAACGCGTTCGCGGTAGCTCTCTAGGAGGATATTCAGAGCTTGGAAGTTCTCGCTATGAATGAGGAGACCTTCGGTCATCTCATCCAGGCTTCCAAGACTACCAAGTAGACGATCAACTAAGTCCTGATCGAAGTGCGTGGTATCCAGCACCAACGTTGGGTGGACCTTAATAAAGGCAATTCGCCTCTCTTTCTTGCTCTTTCCTGCCGTGAACAGGTCGGTCTCTTCCTCGTCAATATGAAACAGCTCTTTCCATTCGGCCCATTGCGGCTCGCATGCGGCGATGTCGGGATAAAAGCACTCGTCAATGTTGCCGATGGTGATGCAGTACTGCGTCTCGGTGACGAACTTTCGCTTCTCCCAGAGCATCTTCTGAAAGCACTCGATCTGGTCTAGGAAGTCGATGATCCGGCTGCCGACGGCCTTGATCGCCCGCGTAATCTGGAACCAGCCCTCGGCCCGATCCTCACCGGCGCTTTCCATCTCGTCAAGATTCAGCACCTCGTTCTTTAAATAGAAGTCGAGTTCACGGGAGAGGAAACCCTTCAGGTCCTTGTGGATGAAGAAATCGGATGTGTTCCGCCGCGTATACTGCCGAAGGTGATGTTCAAGGAACGTGACTGACTGGCCATCACTATTCTTGCGGCGTTCGGCCGTCAGCGCCGCCAGCGCCTTGTCCGCCTTTTTCAGCCGCTTCGGTATGCCTTCCGTCGCCTTGACAATGATCGCGTCCTGCTGGTTCCTCTTGCCAAAGCTGATCTCTTCTTGCTCGGTCAGCGGCCGGTACTCGAAAGGAATGACGAGTTGGCCGGAGCCCTCGTCCCATTCCGTCTCCTTGGCGCGGGGCACGAAGAAGCGCTTATCGCCCTTGACATTGTCCTGCGCGACGCTCGCAGTCTGGAGCTTGAAGTGCACCGTGACGCCGCGCGTCGTGAAGATGTAGTCGTGGAAGTGTTCGGCGGTCTTGACGTAGTACTGGTCGTTGTTGGCCCAGTACAAGTAGACTTCCTCGCCATTATAAGGGATGGCGTACCTCTGGCGCTTGGAGTAGCGGTGCTTCGAAATAAAATCGCCGTCCTGGTAGTATCGACTGAAGAAAGCGTAGAGATGGTTGAAGATATTCGCTTCGAGGGCTACGCGGCCGCGACCACCAGCGGCCTTGGCCTTCAGGTCCTGATACTTCTTACCAATATCGGTATCCTGGAATTTCGCCAAGTTTCCGTCGGTATCAATGGCGTCCCTGTCCAGCTGCTTGATCTGCTTGGCGACCTCCACCAGTTCCTCAATGGCCTGTGACTGGTCGGCAAGTGCGCCACAATCCAGTTCTTCGGCGATGGCCTTAGGCAGGTCCTGCATGATGAATCTCTCAATCACGTCCCGCTTGTAGTTCATGATGCGGTAGATGCCGAAGTCCAGGTCGGCACAGTCGAACTGGAAAAGTTCACGCAAGAGCGTTTGGAACTTATCAATTGGTGTAGTCATGCTTCCTCGTTTCAATCCGTTATTTGGCAGCTAATGAGAGGAAGGATTTCATTTTTTTGTTCATGACTATTTCCACTCATTTTTCACCCTCTGAGCTGCTACATAAACAATAATACACGTATGCAACAGATCCAGTCAATGAGAAATCTAAGCTATCCTCAGCTTCAATGTTAAATAAAACCCGAACGTTTGGCAAAAACACTAGACCGGATCAAAGAACGTTTCCCGGGAAAAAGCAGACAGCCTGTTGATAAATTACTGCAGCAGCACCGTCTGAAAGATGTTCCACATAAAAGAATCCTTGTAAGGGACCGGGGGAACATCTACATAATACAGGCAGAGGATATCACCTATATCGAGGCTCAGGGTGATTATGTTTGCATAAATACACTAAAAAAATCTTCCCTAAAGAATGACACATTAGCTAATATGGAAAAGATGCTCGATCCCCGAAAGTTTTACAGAATACATCGCTCCTATATCCTAAATATCGATTATCTGAGCAAGATCGAGCCCTATACAAAAGACAGCCGTGTCGCGATTTTAAAGAATGGCAAAACCCTGCTGGTAAGCCGCTCCGGATACAGCCGGATCATGAAGCTGTTATGATAAAA
>Ga0210003_1004016_pt1 | contig 11753 bp, 9 predicted proteins | sample LantaG_FD_182804 | JGI IMG/M metagenome (GOLD analysis project Ga0210003, IMG submission 182804) | Deep subsurface microbial communities from Baltic Sea to uncover new lineages of life (NeLLi) - Landsort_02402 metaG (SPAdes) (version 2) | ecosystem: Environmental > Aquatic > Marine > Oceanic >...
TGTCGTAAAGCTCACGCGCCCGCTGCTCATAGATCTTCAAATCATCCTCGCCGATGAGAGCAAAATCCTCAAGATTGTCGGCCGGATCGAGTTTGGCATCGTCGATTGGGTCCTGACGGACAATATCATCCAGATAAAAACCGCCTTTAGGCATTCGCCCCGACGGCGGCGCCGACATATCGCCCTGCGGATATTGCAGGATATCGCCGTTAGGCTCCGGCTCGGTATTGAACTTGCCCGGGACCAGCACATCCGTGCCTTCGAAAGTCCGCCATGGTTTATAGTCGTCATCCGGGAAGCCGAAATGATTCTTCGGCCCAGGCAAATTCACCACGTCGATCCTGAGCGCATCCCGCAAGTCAGCGGCAACCTCGCCGAGCATCTGATAAATTTCAACAACCTTAACCGGCGTTCCCGGCTCATCCAGGCCAAGGGCTCGGCGAACGCCGGCGATAACACTCACGTGAGCTCCGGTGCCGAGGGTACCGCCCAGATCGACGGCAGTCCGATCGACCTGCTCGTATTTAAGAGCCTTAAGGACCCGCTCTCTGCCAGTCAGCGCCGACTTTTGATCAGAGTCATTCTTCATAAAAAACTCCACAAAAAAACAGTTTTTCGATATTAAATTGGTTATCGAGAGCCTGTGCGGTTCGGGACCGCCTCGAAGCGGGTATTTTATCACTTTATCAGCCCCATTACAAAGGTTGTGTTTTTGCAGCATATTTGAAAATAACCTCAACATACAATTAAGTGTGAAACCGGCATTGACGATGGAAAATAGTAATGCTTGACAATTTGGCTCTTTTTTAGCATAATTTGCTCTGCTGCCCTCTGTGAAGGGTCTTTTTTTTATTTTATGAACCTGAGAAAGGATATATTATGAGAAGTTGCTCTCTCAATTTGAAATTTCTGGCCTGTTTTGTGATATTACTCGCCGTTATTCCTCTAAGCTGCAAGCCCAAAAGCCCCAAGGAAACGGGCGTTGAGAAACCATCGACCGCGCCTGCCGATTCCGGTCCTGATATCGCTGTTACTGTTAACGGCGTCGACATTCTCGAAAGCGAGATAGAAAAACTCATCCAACCCCAGCTCGAATTGATCGCCAAACAGTCCGCTCAACTGCCGCCTACGTTTGCCGAGCAATACACCAAACAGCTCAGAGAGCAATTCATCGAACAAACGATCCGCAGGAATTTGCTGGATGAAAAGATAAAGCAAGCCAATATAGTAATCACGGACGAAGAGGTGATAAGCACAATCGAAGAAATTGCCGCATCTCAGAGAGAACCCTTGTCATTGGAAGAATTCAAGAAGAAATTGGAGGAATACGGACAGACTTTTGATAATGTCAAGGAGGATATGCGAAAAGGGTTGGCCCGCAATCAGTTTATGGAGGCTCAATGGGCGGGGAAAATAAACGTCACAGAAGAAGATGCGCAGAAATATTATCAGGAGAATACAAAGCAGTTCGAAATCCCCGAACAAGTCAGGGCAAGTCATATTCTAATCAAGCCCGAGCTCACGGATCCTAACGCAGATCCTAACGATGTCAAAGCAAAGGCCAGAGCAAAGGCCAGAGCCAAGACTGAGGGCCTGCTCAAACAAATCAAAGACGGAGCCGATTTTGCCGAATTGGCCAAAGCTAATTCAGTCTGTTTCTCGGCCCCGCAAGGCGGCGACCTGGGCTTCTTTCCCAGAGGTGAAACGACCCCGGCTTTTGAGAATGCAGCTTTCGAATTGGAAATCGGGCAGATCAGCGATATCGTGGAAACCGAATACGGATTCCACATCATCAAAGTCACCGAACACAAGGACGCCAGTACGACTTCGTTCGAGCAGGCCAAAGATGATATCATAAAACAGCTAACACAGACGAAGCAAACCGACCTCGCTGAAGAGTATATAGAATCACTAAAGGCCAGCGCGAACATAGTCTATCCGGCGGGTAAAGAACCATCTTCTGAACCAAATAATCCGTAACGATTCGTTTGGATTATGAGGTACTATAAGAGCGTGGCCGGATCGAGGTTGGCTGCTTCGATGTCTTTGAAGTAGTTTGCCGTTCCGACCTTCAGTTCAATTGTGGCCTCGTCGTCACAAACGATAATCCCTTTCGGGTGCATTTGCAGGGCGCTAATTGTCCAGAGATGATTTACGCTCCCTTCGATGGCTTGTTGTAACGCACGAGCCTTGTTATGGCCGTTTACTATAATCAGCACTTCCTCGGAATCCATAACCGTGCCGACACCAACTGTCAGGGCCGTTTTGGGGACTTTGTTGACGTCATTGCCGAAGAATCGCGAATTGGCCACAATAGTATCGTAAGTGAGCGTCTTGACGCGGGTTCTGGATGCCAAAGATGAGCCGGGTTCATTAAACGCAATATGACCGTCGGGGCCGATGCCCCCGAGGAAGAGGTTTATACCGCCGAGCTTCTTCATCTTAGTTTCGTAGTTCGCGCACTCGGCCTCTAAATCCGGCGCGTTTCCATTGAGAATATTTACATTCTCTTTTTTAATATCCACATGGCTAAACAGGTTGTTCCACATAAATGAATAGTAGCTTTCGGGATGATCCTTCGGAAGGTTCACATATTCATCCATATTGAACGTGATAACATTTTCGAATGAAACTGTCCCTTTTTTGTTGAGTTTTATCAGCTCTTTGTACGCGCCCAGCGGCGATGAGCCCGTAGGAAGACCCAAAACAAAAGGTTTGGCTTTGGTTGGGCCGAATTCATTGATGCTCCTGGCAACGTAATTAGCGACCCATTTGGACGCTAACGCATAATCCGGTTCGATAATCAATCTCATAAGTTATCTTCTCCTGAATATAATAACCATAAAACGCAGTCTGCCGATGATATATTACCGGTCGGCATTTTGCAAAACATTTAATTCGTTTGATTCCGGCGCAGCTCTTCCATTCGACCGACCAACTCGTCCCCAAGCGCTGTCTTGCGAACGATATGTTTTTCGATTTCCAGGACAAAACTGTTTTCTTCGAACGTTCCCCTGACCTGACCGAAATCGATCTGTTTTTTTTCCTGTGAGCCATCGAGGCCGTATCCGGTTTGAGCAGTAGCGGTAAATTCCTTCCTGGCATCGGCATAAAGCATATTGTCAAGCTCGACAACAGCTTGTTTCCATTTTTTAGTCAGTTCGATGATATCGTCGGCTGTTATTTCATCCATTGCCTTACCCTGCTTTTCCAGTAGGATATTTGCCGCCCAAGCCCATTCATATTCAGGATAATTTTCGTGCATCGACCGAAAACTGTCCGCCACCTGTTCCAGTGAGCTAACAGAGCCGTTTTCGATATCAAAAAGCAATTTTTCCACGACCTCTTCCGGAGCAAACATGCCGGCCATATCCACCCATTTGCCCGGCCCGATACTGGTTTGCGGCTTCATCGCCGCTCTAAGCTGGTCAGAATTTTCGAACTGCTTAGCTTCCAGCCGCGTCATTAAACAATTGCCCAGGAACTTGTCGATACCCATCTGGTATAATTTGACGCCTCGATCTAAAGATGAATTACTAATCTTGACGCTGTGGTAGGTGAAGTACTCGGATGTTTCCCCGGATGTCGCTTTGAGCTTGCATAGCAAGTTACGGCCATTGATCATCTTTTGAATGGTGTATGGACTAAGGAGCTTGAAGTTAATGTGATCGAGTTTTTTGGGGTCTTTTCTCCTGTCCCGTTTCGGCCATTTCCGAGCGTCTCGAACCGTTCCTAAGCTGCGAAGATTCACGCCGGGGGCAAGAATACTCTCATCCTCATGCTCAATAAGGTATGAGAAAGGCAGGTCCGAGGTATCGGAATTTCTGTAATGTCGGCCCATCACGACAGTGAACGCCCCGACTTTTGCAGGCCAGAGAATATACGAATCGCTCGCTGTCTTGGAGCCTCGTTCGACAACACCCTGATGAACGGGCCCGAACTTGTACATGTGATTGCTTTGGTTGGTCCCGCTGCCCGCATTCAGAAAGGAAAACAAGCCGGCAATCAGCAGCGTGGATTTGTGATGCGTAACGGTGTAAGGCCCGGCGAATATCGCGCATGCCTCACCGTGAAAACCGCCACAGTTGGCAAAAAATACGGAGTTTTCCGCTGAATACTGCCTGGATAATACTGTGCCCTGGCCTACGAAACATTTATAAATTATTGCTCCATCTGTAATCTCCGAGCCGCTGCAGACGATAAAATCCTCTGCAAAAACGCCTGGTCCGATATGAACCATGTCCTCGATACAGCTATTGATCGAGCCATTTTCTAATTTGTTGACACCCTCTATTAAACTGGCCGGTCCAATCTTGACATTCTTGATTATCCGGCAGTTAAACAGTCTGGCTCCTTCGCCGACATGGCCCATTGAGCAAGTAACGCAAGCCGTGTAGTCGGCTATCATTTTTCGTAGTTTTTCAATTACCAGCGGCCGGTAACGGTAGAATGCCAGGACATAAGCCGTCTGAGCAGACAGATTGTCATAAATTGGTATTTCCCTGCCCCCGGCTTCGTTAACAGCAGCAACTTGAACGCCATTACCAAAGCTGCTTTCGCCCTCCACGGCAAGCAGTTCAATATGGTCTATCACGGCGTCATCTTCGATAACGTAGTTCGCGATGTAGTTTCTTACCCGGCTTATATAAACATTATTGCCGATCGTGCAGTTATGAATCGTCGCATCACTAATTCCGGCCGGCTTTGAAACACCGCCAAAAAAAGATATCTGTTTTTCAAATACTCCCAGTTTCACGTGTCCGGAAAAATGTGTCGATTTGACGGACTCTGCGTTGAAGCCCTCGGCAACCTGAACCTTCGACCAGTCTTCGCTGCTGCATCCCTGGCGAGTTAATTGGTCAATTTGCTCGGCGGAGAGCGAATGAAAGTCCCCCTGATGGCAATTAGATTCTGATGTCATATTATCCTTTTCCTGTTACTTTAAAGCTCGTCCTTATCGTCGCGGTATATAACTCTATTATTTAACCGGCGCTTTCATTACAAATTTTCATCTTGCATTCGACAAGGCAAATATTACAGACCCGAATCTATTAAATCAATACATTTATAACAAGCTAACTGTTAGGTAATGATGTTTGACAAAGCCTATGCAAAGAATCACATAGTGGACAGGCCCAATGACACAAGCATTTTATTATAGTCTCAACAATATTTTCAGCAAAATTTTGGAGTAATCCATTGGCAGGTGCCGATGATTATTGTATAAGGGATTATACTGTTAGACAAGGGCTCTATACCGCGCCTATGAGCAGCACCTATATTGCCGCAAGTCGCAAAATGGGTATCGAAGTGTAGGTCAAAGCTCGATAAGTGTGGGTTGGGATTTTAATTACCTGTGAGTTCTTCGCGTTCAAGGATGGTATTTTGTCAAAAGATTGCGAAGTGAAAATGCTCTAAGGATGGAGTTATGCCAAATCAGGCAAGAGTAGCAAAAGTATTAGCAACACTGCTGGCATCAATGACAATCGGGGCGATTGTGTTAATGGCGCTGGGACATAATCCTCCATCGGCAGGCCCATTCTCCCTTTGGACCTATTACAGCCTTGATCCTGTCAAAAAAGCCATTTCTACACAAGCCGCTCAAACTCCTGGAAATTGGAATAGTATCCAGATTTACTACAGCAATACTGCGACCGGTAACATCGAGCAGTTAGCCTCGCTCAACGGTCTGGCAAATCCGGATGATATAAACTGTCACTTCTGCATATATAACGGCTTCGGCGGCACTGACGGGCAGATACAGACAACTAAAAAATGGCAAAAACAGTCGCCGGCTACCTCTGGGGGCAACAATAAGACCATCCGGATTTGTATTATAGCCGACGGAAAGACCAAACACCCAACCGATTGTCAACTAAAACGGATACAAGTGCTTATCGATGAACTATGCAAAAAGTTTAGCATCCAGTTCAGGTCCATCGACTACCCAAGCGAGTGGAGTTAAAAACGCTTGAAAATCACACCCGATAGTCAGCTATCTGGGCCTTCGTTTTAATAAAAAAGACTGGATGTGTATCGGACATACCCACATCCAGCCGTTAAAGGAGGGCTGTTATGTGCTAAACAGCACCATGACTATCTTCCAGTTATTCAGCGCAACCTATTGCTATCCAAAACCTCCCAGGCTCAGTCTTTTTTGACATTTTTCGACGCTTTGCAGAATTACACTTTCTTCTTATTGCCTTGAAATACCGATCCTCCATTTACACCCAGCGACTTGGAGGCCGATTTTATGATAGTTCTAATAACATTCCGCAGGGCAACGATATTTTCAGCGATTATCAACATAACCGCTGCTTTAATATCAATATTGATTTTCTTTTTCATTTCTAACGCTCCCTCAATGAGCCCTGCTTTTTTCTTCCTGTACCGTCTTACTATATATAAAGACGTGGTTAGAGCGGAATTTTATTTCAGTTTTCGGATAAATATTCTTAAAAAAAGCAAAAACCTTATTTTCAGGCTGTTAAAGGCTGTTAATTCGGGCAGACCGAAGTTTTTTTTTCTCCGTGAGAGTCGGCCTGTTGTATCAGACGTCAGATTAATCCATTTCCAGGTATGTCCAATACCTGACTTCAGAACCCCTGTGCCAGGCTCGGATTTTTTGAAATTTGGATATTTCAGCTTCCTCGCCGCCGGACAAACGACCAGATGTAATAAACCGGGATACCTGCGAGGATGCTCCCGAGGCTGTATATCGAAGGTTTGGGCCACTGCATGAACGCGAAAACAGTCATAAAGAGGATCACAGCCATGAAGATCGCCGGAACAACCGGGTATCCGGGAACACGAAACGGTCGTTCCATTTCAGGTCGGCGCCATCGAAGAACATATACTGCACCGATAAAAAGCATCGCAAAGACCGACAATCCCACTGAGGCATACTTGTACAGGTTCTGGAAGTCCGTCACGAACAGAATAATGATCGCGCATAAGCTCTGCGCTAGCATCGCGTAAATGGGAACCCGTCCCTTCGGACTGACGTATGCCGCTGCCGAGGGGAACAGACCATCCTTAGCCATGGCGTAGTAGACCCGAGGGCCGGTAATAATAAAAGCGCTCACTGTAGCCATGAACGTCAATCCGAGCAGAACGGAGAAAACGCTGGAAATCCTCGGCCCAAAAAGATTTTGGACCGCGAGTTGTGGAACCTGCTCTGCATTGTTAAATCCTACTTCGGCCAAAGGCACCGCGTAGGCGAAAACAAGATTGAGAGCCAGGTACAACACGACCACCAACCCGGCGCCGAGCAGCAGCGACCGCGGGAGAATCCGGGCCGGGTTCTTGATCTCGCCGGCCAGGTAGCTGGCGGCATTCCAACCGCTGTAGGCAAACATGACGTAGAACAACTGTGTAGCTGCCGTCCCAAGTTGGATTTTACTTATTGGCTGCCCTTGGGCAATGTTTGCCAACCGCCCTTCGCCAAACAGAAACGCCAATACTACCAGGACTACAAACAGACCTAACTTGAGAAGCGTCGTTAGATTCTGTGTCCAGGCGGACTGACGGTGACCAAAGAGATTAGGCAATGTGATAAGAAGGATCATGGCTGTGGCCGTGATTTTGATTATAGGACCAGTCTTATCCTCGGCCAATCCAAACGGCGTCAACAGGTATAAGGCCGCGATATAACCTGCAACAGCCAGCGGCGCCGAAAAGCCTACAAAAAACGACGTCCAGCCGGAGAGAAAGGCGGGCATCGGACCGTACGCTTCACGAAGGTAAACATATTCACCGCCTGCCCGGGGCAGAGCAGCAGCTAATTCGGCAACGCAAAGGGCCCCGCACAAGGCGAGCAAGCCGCCGAGGGCCCAGAGCCCGAATATGACATAGTAGTTCTGGAGCGAAGCCATCATGTACCCGGGCGAGACCAGAATTCCAGTGCCCACCATGCTGGCTATTACTACGTAGGTCGCGGTTGACAGGCCAAATCCTCTTTGCAGCTCTTCTCCGGGCGTTACGCCCATAGCTTGTTTCGCCAAATCCAGCACCTCCATTTCGCTAATATCGTTCAGTATACTCTATGCCATGCGCTCAAGCGAGTTAGCCAGCATCCGATCCCATATCCGGCGCTGCTCGATCAGAGCCTGGACGCGGTCCGGGACCTTGTCACTGGCTTCCAATAACTGCCATCCGCTCCAGCCCGCCTTTACCAGCAGATCCATTTGAAGCTGGAATGGAAATTCCGTATCTTTAAGATTATGCAGATGGAGCGTCTCGCCCAGCAAATCCTTCACAAGGTTAAATTTAGACTCGAAACCCTCGCCCCCGGTATCCCTTTTGTCACTGTTAAGCTTCACGCGGACACTCGGCTGAACTACCCGGTCCATAATCGCCCTGATGGTCGGCAGCTCACCCGCATCGCCGTGTGCTTCGAGGCGAATCTCCTGCGCATAGTCGGCGGCGAACGCACCGACGACATTCAGCGCATCGGCAATCTGCTCGACGGTCTTTGCCCGCGGGACATCTTCATGAAAGCTGTTCGGGAAAACTCGCACACCGCTGCCGCCGACGTCCCGGCTGAGCTTGATATAAGCCTTGGTATTTTCTATCGCCAAGTCAAGCTCCGCCTTATCGGGCGAATCATACCGTTCACCGCTGGCAATTCCCACGAGGCAAACAGGGCTATCTTCGAATCGTTTCTTAACTTCGAGGCGCTGCCGGGCGTCCAGGTCCAACTCAACCCCGTGAGCGTAGGACTGGCTGGTTCGCAGCTCAACACCGAAAACCTCGGCTTTGGAGCAATTTCCAATCAAGGTCGGCACATCCCAGTCCAGTCCCCACTGGTAGGTCGTGAATCCGAACCGAGTCCGGGCGGGAAGTTTTTCAGTCTCTGCGGTTTTCATAGAATCGCATGAGGTCAAAGCGGCCGTCGCAGCGACACCGGCTGTAACGCATAGACCGCGGCTAAGAAAATCTCGGCGTGAAAGGTCTTTTAGGTTCGAAGGAATCATTTTCAAAGCTCACCTCAATTTCATATCAGTTCCGTTATCTTACTGAAACTCACTTTTTGAGTCGAATGTCCCAGCAAATCATTCAATGATAATAACATAACACAATCTGTCATTCCCGCGAAAGCGGGAATCCATTAAATCCGTTACGCTCCTGGATCCCTGCTTTCGCAGCACCGTAAGGTGTCCTGTGGAGGATGACAGAGAGAATCGGTTAGTTCAATTATTTTCACTGTCGTTTCTTAAGCGTCACGCCGATACCCGTGGTCTGCTTGTGCAGGAATATGGTTTCCAGTTCCGGATTAGTCGTAATCGCTTCCAGATAGTCCTGCATCTGCGAGCCTACATCGGTCGTGTTGTGGGCCAGAATCAGCCCCCCCGGCCGCACCAAAGGCAGCAGCTTGTTGAGATAGTCGAGATAGCCGTTCTTGTCCGCATCGATGAATACAATGTCGATTGGCTCTTTAAGCGTTGTTACTTTTTCATGCGCATCGCCCTCGATAAGAATCACAAGCTTATCGACGCCGGCCCGCTTGAAGTTCTCACGGGCCAGCGAAGCCCGCCGGGCATCGATTTCGAACGTGGTCAGCTTGCCGCCGGTGGTCCGCAGAGCCAGGCAGAACCAGATTGACGCATATCCGTTAGAAGTACCGATCTCGACGACGTGCCTGGCGCCGGTCGCCTCGGTCAGCAGCCGCAGCACCCTGCCGTCTTCCGGCGGGACGCTCAACATCGCGTTGTACTGGTCATAGAGCATTTCCTCAAGCACTTTGAGGATTCTCTTTTCCTGCTCGCTGGACGCTAATAGAGGGGGCTCCCGCCCAACTGACATGTCACTGTTTGGACTGCCTTGTTCCTGCATTCGCGTTCTGCCGGGTCCGCTCTCTGTTTTTTGGGCAATCAGGCACCCCACGCCTGCTAACACGACCACCGCCGCAATCACCGAGATGGTCTTGTTTGACATTTGCCGCTCCCTTCTAAATCGCGATTACTTATAGTTCTGCCACGCCTGACATATACTAATCCGGACAAATCCAAGAGCGAACTTTATTGCTATTCGTTGAAAATTTCCACAAAAATATGAAGAAAACGTTCTCAGAGCTATTTTAGCCCCGCCAATTTCAAGAGCAGTAATCTTTTTTTGCTTCAATAAGACCCACACTCGATATTAACCATTATCTGAATCATTGACCCTGGCGTTTCTTCAGTGTCACACTAAGATCCTGACCCTGGCCCAGGAAAATTGTATCCAGGTTGGGATCGGTAGTAATCGCTTTGATATAGTCCTGCATTTGCGATCCCATGTTAACATTGTGGCCCAGGATTAGCCCGCCCGGACGCACGAGCGGCAGCATTTTCTTCAGGTAATCGGTATAACCGGGTTTATCCGCATCGATGAAAACGATATCAATGGGCCCTTTGAGCTTCGTAATGTTCTCGTGGGCGTCACCCATGACAAGCGTAACCATATTATCGACGCCGGCCCGTTTGAAGTTCTCGCGGGCCAGTGAAGCCCGGCCTTCATCGATGTCGTGAGTGGTCAGCTTTCCACCCGTGGTCTGCATGGCAAGGCAGAACCAGATGCCGGAGTAACCGTTGGATGTGCCGATTTCGACCACGTGCTTGGCTCCGATGGCCTCGGTAAGCATTCGCAGGATCCTGCCGTCTTCCTGCGGCACGTTCATCATCCCTCTCCGCTGGTTCTGGTCCATATCATCAAGGACGCTCAGAATCTTTTTCTCTTGTTCGTTAGCCGGCAAAGGCGCTTGCCCCTGAGGAGCCGCCCCACCACCGCCTCGCCTGCCACCGGGACCTCTGCCGGGCGGCTGGGCCGTTAAACTCTCAACCACCGCCAATAATAACGCCGCCGCCAGAACCGCCAGCATAATCTTTTTTACCATCTTGTACTCCTTTCGAAATCAGACTTTCTTTGAGTTCTAATGTATGGATTGTCTCTGTTAGGGGATATAGACGGATGCGAGTTAAGGATTTATTGCAGATTTCGAGAAAACTTCACAAAAACACACACCGGCGCTCACTACCTGAGCTGTGTTACAGCAACATTCTCAAAATTTTCTATTTTTGCTCCAGCATTCCGGCCACAGCACGAATATGTTCGGGCGATGTTCCACAACACCCACCCACAAGCTTCGCTCCGGCATGGAGGCACTCGGCAATCCCCGCCGCAAAAGACGTCGGGGCCATATCAAATATGGTCTTGTCTCCAACCAGTTTTGGCCTGCCCGCATTGGGCTGCGCCAGAACGGGCAGTGTCGTTGCCGACTTGAGGTAAGAGATAACAACCGCCATCTGGGCCGGATCGAGATCGCCGCAGTTGGCACCAATGACATCCGCCCCGGCGTCGGTTAGACTCTTGGCGCATTGCTCCGCCGAGTCACCCATCATTGTCCTGCCGCCTTTTTCTTCGGTCGTAAATGCAATCGAAACGATTACAGGTAACGAAATATTTTCTTTGCACGCGCGAAGGGCACACATCGCCTCACGCAAATCAAATATCGTCTCGATGATAAATCCGTCAACTCCCGATTCCGCCAGAATGCCGGCCTGCTCGGTGAACGCATCGCAGAATTGCGACTCCTTATAAGTGCCGTAAGGTTCGAGCAGTTGACCTGTCGAGCTGATGTTGCCAAGTACATATCGATCCTTGCCGGCGGCCTGTCGTGCCAGTTCGGCACCAGCCTTGTTCACATCTCGCACGGAAACGCCAAGGTTGTGCATCTCGATATGGATACGGTTCATCGTCAGGGTATTTGTCGTTAG
>Ga0210003_1004018_pt1 | contig 11752 bp, 5 predicted proteins | sample LantaG_FD_182804 | JGI IMG/M metagenome (GOLD analysis project Ga0210003, IMG submission 182804) | Deep subsurface microbial communities from Baltic Sea to uncover new lineages of life (NeLLi) - Landsort_02402 metaG (SPAdes) (version 2) | ecosystem: Environmental > Aquatic > Marine > Oceanic >...
GCAGACAAAAAACTTTCAGTAGAAAGCGAGGCTTGAGTAATACCTTGGATTATGGGCATCCCTACTGCTACAAACTTCTTCCTTTTAATAAATCCTACATTTTCAATTATATTAATGCATGCAATCTTTTTGTTTGCACCTACTGTTATTAAATCCAAATGTCTATTGCAAATTTCTGTTGCATGGTCCCTAGTTATTTTTTTCCCTCCATTAATTATAACTTCACCTGTTTCCGGATCCAAAATATCTAAAGCAGCAATTTTACCTACTACATTGTCGTAAAGAAATTCTAAAGTTCTACCTTCTAAAGAAAAATATCTTCCATCTTCCAATGGTAGCTCGCTTAATTTATACAATAATATTTTTTTAATTAAATTTTTACTTATTATTTGATCCTTATCCGCGACAATATTTCCGCTTGCCGGGTCTTTAATATCTTCGCCAATGGGTCGTCCAATAATTTCATCTTTAATTGATTTGATCAGTCCGTCTCTTACGGATATCTCTTTAATTTCTTTCCATACTTTTATTCTATATACATTAGCTTTTATGATCTTATCTACTTCTGAGGAAGTAAGTTGCTTGTTCGCACTCACTAAAACTTGAGAATCTTCTGGATCAACAATATCTGCGGCAGTAATCCTGTCTTTTATCTTTTCATAAATATCTAGTTTAGCACAACTTATTGTTCTAATATCATTATTAGCAATTTTTGCTGCCATTTCTTTGCTAATGACCTCATTAAATTTTATCTTAGAATCATTTAGATTGTCCGTTTCAGTGTTGCCCTCTTGAATATTATCTTTAACCCTACCAACCAAAATATTGCCAGTTATTCTTTCTATAAAGGAATTTTCTCCTTTAACAATAGTAAATTGTTTACTTTCTTGATCTTCAACTATCAATGCAGTAAAATCGCTGTTTTCAATTTTAGGTATAATTTTATTAGTAATAACTTCTCCTTCTTTGACTATTACCTCTCCTGTCTTAATGTTTACCAATGGGGAAATAGTTTTTTTATTTACTAATAATTCTCTGTTCCTCTTGTTAATTTCTTCGTTTTCTTCTACTACTTTTTTATTAGCCTTTTCAAAATCTGATACATATACTAATTCTCCGGATAGTAACTCAGAGTCACGTGATGATCTGATATAAATCATGTTTAAGCGGGCAATCTGACGAATTATTGTCTCGATATGTTTGTCACTGATTTTAACCCCTTGTGATCTATATACTGCTTGTATTTCTTTTAACAAATATTCTTGAACTGCCTTAATTCCCTGAATTTTTAAAATATCATGAGGGTCAATAAACCCGACAGTCAAGCTTTCTCCAGCTTTAATCTTTTGTCCCTTTTCTACTATTAGCCTTAAATCAGTGGGAATATTATAGATTTTTTTCTTTTCTTCGATAGCGTCTTTATTTTCTTTTGATATTTCAGGATTAATTACTACCTGCTTCTTATAATTGTCCTCAGTAATAATTTCCTCTATTATTCCATTTATTTCACTGATTACTGCTTGTTTTTTTGGCTTTCTTACCTCAAAAAGTTGTTCCACCCGTGGTAAGCCTAAAGTAATATCTTCACCGCTTATTTTAACCCCTCCGGTATGAAAAGTTCTTAAAGTTAATTGTGTCCCTGGTTCTCCAATAGATTGAGCTGCAATAACTCCTACGGCTTCCCCGATATTTACTAATTTACCAGTAGCCAAATCTTTGCCATAGCATTTAGCACATACTCCATGTTCTGCTCTGCAGGTTAAAACCGATCTAACTTTAACTTCTTTTATCCCCGTTTCCGAAATCTTTTTAGCGCTTTTTTCGTCAATTTCTTCCCCTAGTCCGACTAACACTTCACCAGTCTTGAGATCTATTACTTCTTCTTGAGTTATTCGCCCTACTAACCTTTCTTCTAAAGTCTCGATTATACTACCGTCATCTTGAAAGGCTCTGATAATTATTCCGTCAGATGTACCGCAGTCTTCTTCTCTGATAATTGCATCTTGAGCTACATCAACCAATCTTCTGGTTAGATATCCTGATTTTGAAGTTCTAAGAGCAGTGTCTGCTAACCCTTTTCGAGCTCCATGGGTAGAAATAAAATACTCTAATACTGACAAGCCATCTCTAAAATTAGATCTAATAGGAAATTCAATAATTTTTCCCGAAGGATCAGCCATTAAACCTCTCATCCCGGCTAATTGACCAATCTGTCGCTTACTTCCTCGAGCTCCGGAATCAGCCATAATAAATAAAGGATTAAATTTATCTAAATTCTTTAAAATAGCATCAACCACTTCATTTGCAGCTTTGGTCCAAGAATTTACAATTTTCTGTTCCCTTTCATCTTCCATAATTAATCCGTAATTATATTGTTCTTGAATTTTATCTACTTCCTTTTCAGCCACTTCTAATATCTCATTTTTCTGGGAAGGTATTTCTAAATCTGCTATCCCTATAGAAATCCCGGAAGAAGTAGCAAAATTAAAGCCTAATTTTTTAATCTTATCTAAAATATCAACAGTTATTTCTTTCCCGTATTTTCGGTAAACAAAAGATATCCGTATTTTCGGTAAACAAAAGATATAATCTTTTCTAAGGATTTTTTGGTTATGGTTAAATTGATAAAATCCATATCATCAGGGAAAATTTCGTTAAAAATAATCCTGCCAACTGATGTTCCCTTTAAGGAGTTATTTATTTTGTATTTAATTTTAGCATGTAAATCTATAAAGCCATCCTCAGAAGCCCTTATTGCCTCATTAGGATTACCGAAAATTTTTCCCTCACCTTTTTTTCCACTTTCCCGCATAGTTAGATAATAACAACCTAAAATTATATCCTGACTAGGTAAAGCTATGGGTAAACCATTGGCTGGAGAGAGTATATTATTCGAAGATAGCATTAAAATTTCTGCTTCAGCTTGAGCTTCCTGTGAAAGAGGAACATGAACTGCCATCTGATCTCCGTCAAAATCTGCATTAAAAGCTGCGCAAACTAAAGGATGAATCTGAATTGCATTTCCTTCCACTAAAATAGGTTTAAAAGCTTGAACTCCTAAGCGATGTAATGTTGGTGCCCGATTTAGTAAGACAGGATGATCTTCTACAATATCCTTTAATATACTCCAGACTTCTGGCTTACCTTTCTCTACTATTTTTTTGGCAGTTTTGATATTATGAGCTAAATCCCTGGCGACCAATTCTCTCATTACATATGGCTTGAATAACTCCAGAGCCATCTTTTTGGGTAATCCGCATTGATGAAATTTTAAATTAGGACCTACTACAATTACCGATCTTCCTGAATAATCCACTCTTTTACCTAAAAGGTTCTGTCTAAATCTACCTTTCTTGCCTTTTAACATATCACTTAACGATTTAAGGGGTCTATTCCCGGTACCAAGTACTGCTCGCCCTCTCCTGCCATTATCTATCAAAGCATCAACCGCTTCCTGTAACATCCGTTTTTCATTTTTAATAATAATTTCCGGTGCCTCTAATTCTAATAATCTTTTTAACCTGTTATTCCGATTTATAACTCTCCTATATAGGTCATTCAAATCTGAAGTGGCAAAACGCCCTCCCTCCAATTGCACCATAGGCCTTAAGTCTGGAGGAATAACTGGGATTATTTCTAATACCATCCATTCGGGTTTGCAATTAGATTTACGAAATGCCTCAACTATCTGTAATCTTTTAATAATCTTTTTCATTTTTTGGCCACTAGTTTTTTTTAATTCTTCGCGGAGTTCCAGGGTTAATTTATCTAAAGTCACCTCTTTCAATAACTCTTTAATTGCTTCTGCCCCTATCCCAGCTTTAAATTCGGGATCATAATTACTTAGAAGGAGTTTTTCTATTTCTAGAATTATTTCTCCTCTTTTGTAAGAAGTATCACCGGAGTGTATCACTATATAACAAGACTCTTCAATGTTTTGAGTAGCCAATTTTGCCCTCAAGGATAAGTTTTTTTCTTCCTCTAACCTTTTTAAGTTGGTCTCAGAAATTAAGCCATCAATTTTAGTAATTCGATATTCGATCTTCTTATTTTCTACCTCTTCTTCTTCAATTTTTCTAATCCCTTCTTCAACCTTTTCTTTTTCTTCTTCGCCTTCAAATTCTTCCTCTTTGCTTACAGGGGATAATAATTCTTTTTGATAGAAAATTTTACCAAATATTTTCTGCAGATCCTGATCCTCTTCTTCTGAAATCACATCACCTATTTTATGAGAAAATATTTTAACTTTACCAATATTATAAACCGGCTCAGCCTTAAAATTTTCATTATACTTTTTATGAATACGATGTTCTGCTTCTAAAATTATATCTCCTTTTTCTAAATCTGTTCCGCCTTTCTCAATAACTTCGAATAACTGTTCTCTTCTTCTATCTGGAGCATAGTATAATATCTTTTCTAAGTTACGAGGAGATATATCTAAAAGTAGAGATAAAGGACTGGGAATAGCCTTAAAATACCAAACATGGGAAACAGGGGAAGCTAATTTAATATGTCCCATTCTTTCCCTTCTAGTGATAGATTTAGTAACTTCAACTCCACATCTATCACAAATTACACCTTTATATCTTATCCTTTTATATTTTCCACAACTACATTCCCAATCTTTAACTGGTCCAAATATTCTTTCGCAAAATAAGCCATCTTTCTCTGGTTTTAAAGTTCTGTAATTGATAGTTTCCGGTTTTTTAACTTCACCATGAGACCATTTTTTTATTTGCTCTGGCGAAGCCAATCCGATTTTGATCGAGTTAAAACTCTTCAAAATTGTCAATATAATTACCCCCTATTAGAGTCGTTAGTGAATAGTAATTCGTATTGCGTATCGCGTATTGCGTATCGCGTGAAGAAAACCAGAATTCAAGAGTGGAAATGCGATACATTGTGCCCAAAGCACAAGAAAGCACGGCACGCCGTGCCTCTACACTAACCGCTAGTTTAGACGAGATACGATTCACGAGATACGAGATACGAATTTAGTTTTTAGGTTATTTCTTTCATTAAATTTTCATTAATTTCATCTTTTAAATCGGTATCTTCTTTAATATCTACTTCTTTATCTTGAGAATCTAAAACTCGTACATCTAAACATAAACTACGTAATTCTTTAATTAAAACTTTAAATGATTCTGGCATGCCGGGTGCAGGAATACTTTCACCCTTAACAATAGCTTCATAAGTTTTAATTCTTCCCAACACATCATCTGATTTTATAGTTAAAAGCTCCTGAAGATTGTAAGCAGCACCGTATCCTTCTAAAGCCCAAACTTCCATTTCACCAAATCTTTGGCCTCCGAACTGTGCTTTTCCTCCTAAAGGTTGTTGGGTAACCAAAGAGTACGGACCGGTAGAACGAGCATGAATTTTATCAGCTACTAAATGAGCTAATTTTAAAATGTAGCTGTAACCTACAGTCACTTTTTGGTCAAATGGCCTACCTGTTCTACCATCGTAAAGAATTGTTTTGCCGTCTTTGGGTAGACCTGCTTCTATTAAAGCTCCTTCAATTTCCTCTTCTTTTGCGCCGTTAAAAATAGGAGTTATAACTCTAATTCCTAAAGTTTTAGCTACCCAGCCTAAATGTACTTCTAAAACTTGCCCCACGTTCATTCTAGAGGGTACCCCTAAAGGATTCAATACTATTTCTATTGGTGTACCATCTGACATAAAGGGCATATCAGCCTCAGGCAATATTTTAGAAATAACTCCTTTATTTCCATGTCTTCCCGATATCTTATCCCCTTCTGAAATCTTTCTTTTTTGGGCAATAAAAACTTTTACCAATTGATTTACTCCTGGGGGAAGATCGTCATTATTTTCCCTGGAAAATACTTTTACGTTTATAACCTTACCTTTTTCACCATGAGGAACTCGGAGAGAAGTATCTCTTATTTCTCGAGCCTTTTCCCCAAAAATTGCTCTTAATAATCTTTCCTCTGGCCCTAAATCAGTTTCGCCCTTAGGGGTTACTTTTCCTACTAAAATATCACCTGATTCCACCTCTGCTCCAATTCTAACTATTCCTCTTTCATCTAAGTTAGATAGGTTTCCTTCCCCGATATTAGGGATATCGCAAGTTATTTCTTCCGGTCCTAATTTAGTATCCCGTGCATCACACTCCTGTTCAGAAATATGAATAGAGGTGAAAGCATCTTCTCTAACTAATTTTTCACTAATTAAAATAGCATCCTCAAAATTGTAACCTTCCCAAGGCATGTAAGCTACTAGAATATTCCTGCCTAAAGAAAGATACCCTTCAGAAGTTAAGGGACCATCAGCAAGCACATCCCCTTTCTTTATAATCATTCCTTCTTCTATTAAAGGTATCTGATTTATACAAGTTCCCTGATTAGAACGAACGAATTTTTTTAATATATATTCTTTTTGAATATTGTCAGTATTTTCAATAATTATTTTGTCCGCACTTACTTTTTTCACCAAGCCATCATCTTGAGAAATAAGGACTGCACCTGAGTCGACAGCAACTTTATTTTCCATTCCCGTTCCCACTAGAGGAACTTCAGGTCTTATCAAAGGTACAGATTGTCTCTGCATATTAGTACCCATTAAAGCTCGGTTCGCATCATCGTGCTCTAAAAAGGGTATTAAACTAGCTGAAATGCTGGCAATCTGTTTGGGAGATACATCAATAAAATCTATTTCATCTGGCAGACACTCAATAATGTCTCCTCTAAACCGGCAAGGTACATCGTTTTGTGAAATTTTGTTATCTTTATCTATTTTTATATTTATTTGGGCAATTTTATATTTATCTTCTTCATCGGCGGAGAGGTAAACGGTCTCATCAGTTATTTTTCCTTCTATCACTCTGAAATAAGGTGTCTCAATAAATCCTAATTCATTCACCCTTGCATAAATACAAAGAGATCCTATTAATCCAATATTAGGGCCTTCGGGAGTCTCAATGGGACAAATTCTGCCATAATGAGTATGGTGAACATCTCTTACTTCAAAGCCTGCTCTTTCTCTGGTTAAACCTCCTGGGCCTAAGGCAGAGAGCCTTCTTTTATGAGTAATTTCAGATAAAGGATTGGTCTGATCCATAAACTGAGAAAGCTGACTGCTCCCAAAAAACTGTCTAATTGTAGCCAACAATGGCCGTGCGTTTATCAAGGCTTGGGGAGTAATAGCAGAAACATCAGGTTGGATGGTCATCCTCTCCCGAATCACTCTTTCCATCCTGCTTAATCCAATGTAAAATTGATCCTGGAGTAACTCGCCAACTGTCTTTATCCTTCTATTCCCTAAATGATCAATGTCGTCTATATACCCAATTCCTCTATATAAATTGACTAAATACCTTAAAGAAGCGATAATATCCTCTCTTGTTAACGAAGGACCTTTTTTTATTTTTATCTTTTCTTTACATTTTTTTATTTTGTATATTAAGGCATCAGATAATTTATCACCTGTGCTACAAATTACTTCACCTGTTTTTGGATTAATTATATCCTCAGCAACAATCGCATTTATAATGCCTTCATTAATTCCTTCACTCAGTTTATCAACAATTGGCACTAAAGCTTCGTCTTTCTCATTAAAAATAGTTACCGTTTCATTTTCAGAATTCAACACTTTTACCTTTTCAATTCCTGAGTTAATCATTGCAGAAAATGTTTTCTGCTTGATTTTTTCTTCTGCCTTTACAATTATTTTATTGTTGTTAGGATCAACAATGTCTTCGGCTACGATTTTACCTAATATCCGATCTTCAAAGTTTAATTTCCTATTAACTTTATATCTCCCAACTTTTGCTAAATCATATCTTTTAGGATCAAAAAGCAATCTATAAATTAATTGTCGGGTATTTCTTTCAGTCGGAGGTTCGCTGGGTCTTAATCTTCTAAACATTTCTATCAGGGCTTCTTTTTCATTGGCTGTATTATCTTTTTCTAAAGTTACTTTTACAATCTCTTCGTAATCAAAAAGTTCCATTATTTCTTCATTGCTTTCATATCCTAAAGCTCTTAATAAAGTAGTTGCTGGAATTTTCCTTTTTTTATCAATTCGAACATAAATCATGTCGGAAGAATCAAATCCAAATTCTAACCAGGATCCACGATTAGGTATAATTTTAAATTTATACAATGATTTGCTATCTCCGCTGTTTTTTTCTTCATCAAAATAAATACCGGGAGATCTTATTAACTGATTTACTATCACCCTTTCTGCTCCGTTAATAATGAAACCTCCGTTTTCGGTCATAAGCGGTAAATCGCCCATAAAAACATCTTGCTCTTTAATTTCGCCTGTCTTCTTACTTATTAAATTTATCTTAACTTCTAAAGGAGTAGAATAAGTTCCGCCTTTTTCCAAACATCCGTAAGCAGAATCTTTACATTCCCCTAGTGAATAACTAATAAAATCTAAAATTAAATTACCAGTAAAGTCTTGAATAGGAAAAACATTTATAAAAACTTCTTGCAACCCTTGCATTTTTCTTTCATCGGGCGGGACGAAACTTTGTAAAAAATTTGCAAAAGAATTTTTTTGTATATCCAATAAATTGGGGATAGGGCATAATTCAGGTATTTTGGAATAATCCTTCACTTGTTTATATTTATTGTGCACCGCAAAACACCAACCTTTATATATTTATTAAAATATTAAATTAGTAGTTAGTATATAGTATATAATGAAAAACGAAAAACATAAAACTATCTCGTATAAAATACAGTAACAAGTAATATGTAATCAGTAATAAGATTAAATTTCTAAAATTACAAAACAGTACTTACTACACGTTACTTATCGTATGTTACATATTACATCACTTGCTGGTTAGTTAGTTAAATTGAACTGGTTAAAGAATTAATACCGGGTCAGTGCACGGCATGCCGTGTCTTCTTGTGCTTTGGGAACAATGTATCGCGTTTCTACTCCTGAATTCTGGTTTTCTTAACGCGATACGTAATACGCAATACGATATACGAAAATGTTTTGAATTATGCTTTTTCGCTTTTCGCTTTACGCTTTACGTTTATTGATTTAACCTACACGCTAAACGCTATATACTCTACGCTATATATTTCCGCAAATTATAAGTATATCATTTAGTAATTTAAAATGCAAGAAGATACTCTTTAATATTTTTTAAAGAGTATCTTCGATATTGCGAAAAATTATCTTCTATTTTATTTCTACAACTGCTCCAACTGCTACTAATTTTTCTTTTATTCCTTCGGCCTCTTTCTTATTTACATGTTCTTTTACTGTGTTCGGCGCACCATCCACTAAGTCTTTAGATTCTTTTAAACCTAAAGCAGTGATAGTTCTTATTTCTTTTATTACTTTAATCTTATTTGGTCCTATTTCTTTTAACACTACTTCAAAATCGGTCTTTTCTTCTTTGACTTCGTCTGGTGCAGCTGCACCACCAGCATTAGCAGGCATGGCAACCGGCATAGCAGCCGTTACTCCAAATTTTTCCTCTAAAGCTTTAACTAAATCAGCTAATTCTAATACGGTCATTTTCTCTATCTTTTCTAATATTTCCACTGATGCACTCATTTCAAGTTTAGATTGTTTTTCCTCAGTAACTATTTTAGCTTTTTTAGTGGCTACTTCTTTTTTCTCAGCTACTTCTTTTTTTTCTACCATTTATTTCACCTCCTCCCAATTTCGTATATCGTATATTGTATATCGAAAAACTTTTATTTTATCCTATCTGCCCTGCATGCAATACCGTATATTATATTTTTAGCAAAAAACTTTATGATGCTTTCGCTTTTTCTTTTTGCTTTTTTACAGCTTCCAGAGTATAAATCAACCCTCTTAACGGCCCTTGTAAGATAAATACTAAAGAATAAAGCGGAGATTTTACTCCGTTAATCATTTGGGCAATAAGGACATCTTTCGAAGGCAGAGAAGCTATTTCCATAATTTTCTCCGGGCTAAAAACTCTTCCGTCTATCAGACCAGATTTGACCTTTAAGTCAATTTTGTTTTTTTTAAAATACTCTTTTAGTAATCTAGCCGGGGCAACTCCATCATCGCTGCAGAAAGCTATTGCGGTACAACCGATTAGATCTTTGGTCAGATCCTCTACGTTCAGCTCTTCGCTAGCTTTTTCCAGTAAAGTATTTTTTACTACTTTTAATTCCACCTTCTTCTCTTTTAATTCATTTCTAAGGCTGCTAATCTGAGATACATTCATTCCCTGATAATCGGTTAAAACTACTCCTTTGGATTCTTTTAATTTTGCTATCAAATCCTGGAGTATCTCTTTTTTAGAATCTTTACTTAAAGCCAAAAACTTATCCTCCTTTCTAACTCTATTAGATATTTTTCACAATAAAAAACCTTCCCTTAGATCAATCTACAAGGAAGGTGAAACTAGTGTAAGTTTATTCACTTTATTCTCACCTCGGCAGGAAGATATTTTAATATCTATTAAGTCGTCTCTTAACAACTCCTGCTGTCTAAGGTATATTCAAACTTATAAATATATTTTATTCTTATTTTTTTAAGTGTTCTATTTTCTATTTTTTATGTTTTTCTATCCAAACATTTATTTTTTGAGGATCTATATGAACCCCTGGCCCCATAGTCGATGAAATGGTAATACTGCGCATATACATCCCTTTGGAAGCTGATGGTTTAGCTTTAATAATTGCGTCGACAAAGGTAGTAATATTTTCTAATAATTTCTCTTTATCGAAATTTATTTTCCCTAAAGGTGCGTGGACTATCCCAAATTTATCCGCCCGATACTCTACTTTCCCTGCTTTCACCGCTTCCACAGTATTTTTTATATCAAAAGTAACAGTTCCAACTTTAGGGTTAGGCATTAAACCTCGGGGACCTAATATTTTGCCTAATTTTCCCACTATTTTCATCATATCTGGGGTCGCTATAGTGGCATCAAAATCGGTCCATCCCTTTTGTATCTTTTCAGCTAATTCTTCTGCACCTACAAAATCAGCCCCAGCTTCTTCTGCCTCTTTTGCTTTCTCTCCTTCGGCAAAGACAACAACTTTCACTTTCTTGCCTGTACCATGAGGTAAATCTACCGCTCCCCTTACCTGTTCCTCTGAACGACGGGTATCGATACCTAATTTAATCGCAATATCGATAGACTCATTAAAATTCACCCAATGAAGCTTTTTAACTAAATCTAAAGCTTCTTCCGGTTCGTAAAACTTATCTTTTTGTAAATTTTTAGTAACCTCTAAATATTTTTTACCTCTTTTTTTACTCATCTTTTTCCTCCTTGTGGTATTATTGGATTTTATCCTTCCACATAAGTTTACAATTAATTATTATTCTCTATCTCTATTCCCATACTTCTGGCAGTGCCTTCAACTATTTTCATAGCACTTTCTAAATCATTAGCATTTAAATCAGGCATTTTACGTTTAGCAATCTCTTCAACTTTTGCCCGAGATATCTTTGCAACTTTTTCTTTATTGGGAATTCCTGATCCTTTTTCTATTCCTGCTGCTTCTTTCAATAAAAAGGCAACTGGAGGCTTTTTGCAGATAAAAGTAAAAGACCTATCCTCATATACATTTACAATTACGGGTATTACAGTTCCAACATCTTGTCTTGTTTTTTCGTTAAAAGCCTTACAAAATTCCATAATGTTTAAGCCATGCTGACCTAAAGCTGGACCTACCGGTGGTGCAGGATTAGCATTACCAGCTGGTATTTGTAATTTTATTACGGAAACTATTTTCTTTGCCATTAAATCCCTCCTATAACTAGTCGTTAG
>Ga0210003_1004019_pt1 | contig 11752 bp, 7 predicted proteins | sample LantaG_FD_182804 | JGI IMG/M metagenome (GOLD analysis project Ga0210003, IMG submission 182804) | Deep subsurface microbial communities from Baltic Sea to uncover new lineages of life (NeLLi) - Landsort_02402 metaG (SPAdes) (version 2) | ecosystem: Environmental > Aquatic > Marine > Oceanic >...
GGAGGCGGAGGCACTGCTTCACCGTGTGGCTCTCCGAGGGAGAGGAAGTGAGGAGGCGGAAAAGGACGGCGGAAGAGAAGAAGGGAGGGGGGCGAGGGCGAGTCCTCTCGTCGGCCGGCGGCCGCCGAGGTGGCCGCGAACCAGCTCGCCATCTCCCTGGCCGTCTTGAGCAGAGAAGAGAGCATGATGGCGTCGAGCGGGACCTTGAAGGCCACGAGGAAGCCCTCGGGACGGAAGTCTGCCGCGGCGGAGACGTCGAAGCGGACGACGGGTTGTTGACCGGCGGCGGTCGAGGCGTTGTCGGCGGCGTCCGCGGCGTTATTGGCGGCGGCGCCGACGTTGTTGGCGGCGTCCGCGGCGTTATTGGCGTTTTCCTCTCCTTCTCGCTCGTCGCCGCGGAGGTGGTGGTAGGAGGCCGACACCCGAACGCTCCCGATGGGCAAGTCCCTGGATCCCCGCGGGACCCAGAGCGCCGACGCCGAGACGAACTCGACTGCCTCGATCGAAGGCAAAGCCGAAGGCGACGACGGAGACGCAGCCGCCGCGGCCTCCTCCTCCCCCTGCACGCTGCTCCTGTTGCTCCTCCTCCTCCGAACCACTTTCACGGAATGCTTCAGCCTGATCTTGATGAACGAAGTCCCCAGGGCGATCTGCAAAGGACGAGGTGCGTCCGAAGGCATCAGAGCCGAAGCCTTGCGCTCGAAGAGGAGGGTCGAAAGAGAAGAAGAAGATGCTTCTGCTCCTGCTGCTGCTGGAGCCTCCTGTCGCTCCAGCCCTCCCTCGCCCCCAACCAGCACGAAAGAACCGCTTTGGGCATAATCATTCTTCGCCGTTTGTTTATGGTAGTCGTAAAGCGCCTCGTAGGAGATGAACTCGGCGAAAACGTGCTGTTTTTTTTTTCTTTTCTTTTTTTTTCGGGGTTTTGTTGTTGGCGTTGTTGCTTTCAAGCCGCTGTCGACGTTTCAATGCTCCGCCGCAATTCCGATGCTCTCTCTTTTCCTTCCTGTTTGATGCCTCGTCTTTCTCTTTTTTCGCACTGACTAAAACACTCGACAAACCTCCAGAGTCACGCCCGGAGCGAGGAGAAGTGAAAAGTTTGTGACTTTGACCATGGTTGCGAAATGTTTTCTTGCCGTCTTTTTTTTCCTCTCTCGAGAATCTTTCTTCTCAAAGAGTGACGGACGAGGGCGCATCACTCTTTTGACCTTAGAAGAAAAAATCGATCTGAGACTTTTCCAAAACCTCAATTCCGGCAAGAACATGGATTCGTCCCCGCTTCGGCCGCCGTACCTGAACCGTGATGTCTTTTGCCACGAGATGGTCGAAGCCGCGGCGGCGACGCTCGAAGACGCGACGTCGACGGTGCTGTCGACATTGACGGCACCGGCGACCGCGACAGCACGAAAAGACGACGACAGCTCACGAAACGTCGCCTCTCCTGCTTCTCATGTTTCTCCTATTTCATTTCCCTCCTCCTCCTCCTCCTCCTCGCCCTCCTCCTCCGGCTCGGGCCCGGGCCTCAAGAAGATCGCCGAGGCAAACGGCTACGAGTTCTTCCACTTTTGCGGCAGCGGAGGAGAAGGCGGCAGCGGCGGCAACGGAGAAGGAGAAAGGAACTCCGCCGCCGCCCTGCCCCTCGCCGAGATCGAGGCGCTCGTCGAGGAGGCCTGGGCGCACGACTACCGGAGGTCGGACCAGGCCCGGTTCGTGTACACGAGGGCCTACCTCGAGTGGTTCACGCAGCGCGACTGCTGCGACTTCCTCCTGGCGCGCGAGAAGGTTTTCGATGACCCCGCGCCGGCGGCGGGGGCGGGGGCGGGGGCGGGGGCGGGGGCGGGGGCGGGGGCGGGGGCAACAGATAAAAAACAGGGCGAGCTCGTCGCGTGCCTCGCCAACTCGAAGCGCGTCCTCTACCTCGCCTCGGAGCGGCGCGTCGCGCCCGTCGTCTACAGCACGCTGCTGACGGTCAGCCCGAGGCACCGCAAGAGGCGGCTCGCGCTGACGCTCTTCGCGGTCCTCCCGGACTTCCTGGGCTCTTACTACAATTTCGGGGTCGCGTTCTGCATGGGCGCCTTCGACGGGCGCGGGAAGACCGAGAGCTTCGAGCGAGGGGTCCACTCCGAGAGGGAGAGAGTGCACGCCGCGGCGGCGGCGGCGGGGGCGGCGGCGGGATCGGGGGCGGGGGCCGCGGAAAGGGCTGCGGCGGCGGCAGCGGCGGCGACGACGGCAACGGTCGCGACCAAGACGCGCCTGCTCCCCTTCTGGGCCTGCACGAGGGACCTCGCCGAGCTGCTCAGGTACATGCCGCTTTCCTCGCAGCTGCTGACGAGCGTGGCCCTCTCCTGGCCCGTCAGGAGGCTCCTCGAGGTCTCGTTCCGGCAACGGCGGCGGCGAGAACCCGCCGACGCCGACAGCACCGACGGCGCCGATGCCGCCGACGCAAAGGCCGACTGCCGCGTGTCTCTCGTCGAGCCCCGGGGCGTCTCGTACCCTGTCCCCGGGGCCCCGGAGACGTCCGGGTTCGTGCTCAACGAGACGCTCGCGACGCTCTACGGTACTGGCCGCCCGAACGTCGCCGGGACCATGCGAGTCGACTTTCTCGACAGCGGCCACTTTGCCGAGGTCTACTTTGTACGACACGTGCTCTCAAAAAACGGCCTGAGCGAGCGCAGGAGCTGCGTGCAGATCCAGATGGTCGACAGGGGTGACACGACGCGAGCCGAGCTGCGTCGCGCGCTCGAGATCGTCTGCGACGAGTTCTTCGAGTGGAAGGGCAGCAGGAACAGCCCTGGCGGCAACGGCAACGGCGGCGGCGGCGGCGACGACGACGACGACCCCCCTCCCTGCATCGGCGTGCTGATGCAAAACTGGATCGACATCCCTGCGTTGGACCTCCTCAGAATCCGGTTCTTGCCTTCGGACAGAACGTTGGGGTTCCAGGTGGGTCGCTACGCCCGCGAAGGCGCGCCGGAGCTCGGAGAAAACTTGCTGTTCGACTTGGTTTGAAAAAAACACGAAAACTTGTGTAAAAAAAGAAATCTTTTCATCTCTCAAACAGTTTTGTTTCCTTGTTTTTCACTTCTCTGCTGCGAGCACGTCGCCACCAACTCCAGCACCAGCGTCCTCTCCTCTCGGCGTCGCCAAGAGCCAGACCCCGCCCTTGACGGTCATCGTGAAATTGCACCCCTCGCGCTCGAAGACGGCGTCGCCGGCGCCCCGGACGCCGTCGGCCGTCTCGCGCTCGGCCGGGAGCAGCGACCCGCCCATCCTCGACCTGTCGAGCGAGAACGAGAGGCGCCCCAGCAGCGTCGCGAGCTCGGCAATCATGGAGGTGCGCGCGAGGTTCTGGCCGATGCAGCCCCTGGCGCCGAGGGAAAAGGGCATGAGCAGTCGCGCCGCCGAAGCCGCTGCTGCCGACGCCGCTTCTGCCGCTCCTTCTTCGGCGGAGGTGGAGGCGGTGGGGGAGGCGGAGGCGGCGTCGGCGGCAGACGCCGACGGAGCCACCGCGGGCTCCAGGAACCTCTCCGGCTTAAACTCCGCGGCGTCGGGGCCCCAAATCTCTTCGCTGCGGTGGAGCAGGAAGATGTTGACCCACAGTTGGCAGCCCTCGGGGATGACGACGGTGCGCAGCGGTTTGCTCATTGTGTTCGTTTTGTTCTCCCCCTGCCGTTTTCTTCCCTCTCCTTTCTCTTCTTCTTCTCCTCCTCCTTCTTCTTCTCGCCAGTCGGGGACGGTGAGCTGGTAGCCGCCAGGCCCGACCGTCCGCATCGTTCCGGGAGCCGAGGCAGGCACGAGCCTCATCGATTCGTCCAGACAAGCGTGGAGAAAAGGGAGTGAAGACCTCGAGAGGTCGGCGAACTCGAGCCTTCTCGGGACTCGAATCTTCCCAGCTCCGCCGTCGCCTCTCAGCATCAGCAGGCCCCTGGACTCGAGCTCTCTCTCGACGCGCCTCATCGCCTCCGGGTGCGCGGCGAGGAGCGCCAGAGTGACGGAGAGCGTGTATCCCGACGTGTCGATTCCCGCGGCGTAAATGAGCCCGGACTCGCGGAGGACGATCTCCGCGGCGCCTTCGGCGTCGGCGGCGCTGCCACCGGCGGCGAGGGCGTCGGCCGCTGCGGCGGCGGCGGCCTCGGGGGCGACGGCCCTGAGGCGGTCGAAGACCGTCTCGTCTTTATCTTCTTTCATCTCTTCTTCTTCTGCGGCGGAAACGGCGGCGGAGGTGGCGGAGGCGGCGGAAGATTTAGCAGCAACAGCTGCAGCCCTCGCCGCCCTCGCGGCCTCCCTCGCGTCGGCGGCGGCGCCAGCGGCCGCGACGACCGCCGCGAAGCAGCTCTGAATCGCGCGCATTGTCTTCTTCCCTTCCCTGACGTGTTTCGTCCACGAGAAAGCGCCGTAAGAGAGGTAGGGTTTCGCGAGGTATTGCTGCACGACGGCGAAGGCCTCGGCGAGGCACTCGACGGTGTCCGCCGCCCCCTCGATGAGGTGCGGCGGAACGGCGGGAGGAGCCGGAAGAAGGACGGGACCGCCGTCGTCGCTGTCCTGCTGCTGCTTCGCGACCGCGGCGGTGAGTATCTTCGAGGCTTCCGCGGCGCCCCAGCGCTCCACAGTGTTGCTCCGGATTCCGAAAGCGAAGGAGGTGGTGATGTCCATCGCCAGTGAGGCGGCGAGTTTTGCGACGTCGACGGAGACGGCGGTCGTTGTTCTGCGAGGAGAAGGAGAAGACGCAGCCGCTGATGCCGCAGCATCAGCAGAATCGGCGTCTTCGGCAGCCATCTTCGCCCTCCAGATGCGGACGATCGCGTCGGCGCCGGCCTCGGCGTCGGGCCGGATCTCGTGATCGAACCGCCGCCGCACCGCCGAGAGCGAGAACGCCGGCAGCACCGCCTTGCTGAGCAGCTTCCACTCCGCCGAGAAGCTCGAGAGGGTCAGCGCGCTTCGGGCCCCGCGCGCGCTCGCGACGAGGTCGAAGCCGCGCATCGGTTCCGTCATCTTGTCGAGCTGCGCGGCCCTCGAGAGCACGGCCGCCGCGGCGGCAGGGTCGGCGACGACGACGTAGTGCTTCTCGACGGCCCGGAGGGCGAACAGCGGGGCCCTCCCGGCGTCGCGAGCCCACCACTGCCTCATCAGCACGTCGCGGTAAAAGTTGCTCTCGACCCCGGCGTCGCCCTCGAGCATGCGCGCCATCACGCCGCCGACGACCTCGGGGAGAGATCGGGCGCGTGGAGTCGGGAGCCCGAGCCTGGCGAGGGCGCGCGACCTCCGCGCAAAGGCCGCGGTGAGCGAGAGGAGCGGGAGAGCGGCCGCGGCGCAGAGGGACGCGGCGACGACGGCGACGACGAGGGTCAGGAGGCCCTGGGGACGAAGGAAGGCGGCCGCCGTCGACGTCGGCGACATGCTGTCGAAGAAGATGCAAACCAGAACACTTTTTTTCCAAATGCCGCGCTGAGACTTCGAAAGACGGGCTACCCTTCTGTATCCGAGATCAATGGCTGTAGATCCGATGCGCGCGGAATGTCGGAGAGCAATGAAGTGGTTTGAGAGTTTCTATGAGCCGTGTAAGAAGAGCGAGCAGATCGACTAGGCCGACGAAATGCCGAAAGTAAATTTTCCTCTCGTTTTTTTCCTGTAAGAAGTTCCGGCATCATTTTTTTCTCTTTTATCTGCTCAAATACTATCCGACAGAGCTTTCGGCATCCCGACTCGCCGGCGCAGGAAAGATAAAGAGAGCCAGGCGTGGGTGCCATTAAAACGTCGCAGGCAGACAAAGAAGGAGATTACAAAGTCGGAGTCAAAAGAACGAAACCCGAAAACAAAAAACATCAAAGTTTTTTTCTCAGCCGCGCCTCGGAGACTGTGAGAGCCCCGCGAAAAAGCTCCGGACGCGCCCGCCGCTTCCCGTCCGCCGAGGAGTGCTTCCCAATCCATTTCGACTCCGACGAGTCTGTTGACGGCAGGAGGGTCACCGCGATCTTCTACGTGAGCGAGAAGAAGAAGGAGGAAAAGCAGCCTCAGAGGAGCAGCAAGGACGAGGAAGAAGGCGGGGAGCTGCTGCTGTGGCCGGAGCTGTTTCGTTCGAAAAGAAGCCCGACCTCCTCGCCGAGCCCGCTGCTCCCGCTCGCGATCCCCGCGGTCGAAGGCCGCCTCGTCCTCTTCTCCGCGTGCAGGATGCCCCACGCCGTCAGTCCCTCGAGGAGGCGGAGGCACTGCTTCACCGTGTGGCTCTCCGAGGGAGAGGAAGTGAGGAGGCGGAAAAGGACGGCGGAAGAGAAGAAGGGAGGGGGGCGAGGGCGAGTCCTCTCGTCGGCCGGCGGCCGCCGCGCCGCCGCGAGGGTGCTGCTCTCTTCCACCTGGCGCCGCAGCCTCGTCGCCGCTCACCCACCCGGCCCGGCGCTGGACGCCGCCCTGGAGACGCACGACGGGGACACGCGGAAGCTGGCAGAAATCCTGAAAAAGGCGCGGGCGGTGGCGGAGGTCGTCGGGAGCGACGGAGAGACGAGTTGGGAGCTCGCGAGTGACGACGACGACGACTCGCAGCCGATGCTCTGGTTTTGAAAAGAGAGCTTTGGAAGTCTTTGGGGATTAACTCGCTCTTTTTTTCCTTCTGTAGAATGCCGTTGTAGAGTTACACAGGTGAGAGAGAGATTTTAGGAGGAAGGAGAGCTCGAGCCGTACCCTCCGAGAAGCCCCGCGAGACCTCCTCCTCCGTCGCCGCCTTCGCCGTCGCCGTCGCTGCCGTTTGCTGCTGCCGCTTTCTTCTCCTCTTCCTCTTCTTCGTCCTTCTTGACCTCCTTCTTCTTCTTCTTCTTCTTCTTCTTCAGGACCACCACTGCCGGAGCGACGGCGGCCACGGGCCTCTTGCCGCTCGCAGCGGCGAGAACCGGAGCAGCAGCAGCAGCAGCGACGGCAGGAGGAGGGGCAGCAGCAGCGGCGGCGGAGGGACCCGCCCCTGCTTCGCCGCCGTCGTCGAGCCTCCGCACGGCCCCGGCACGCGCGAGCAGCATCGCCCGCACCGCGGCCTCGTCCTCCTCGTCCTCCAGCGCCGCGGCAGAGGCGCCGCCGCCGCCGCGGCCGCCGCCGGATCCCCCCCCCCCCCCCCCCCCCCCCCCCCCCCCCGCCGCCGCCTCGCCGCCCAGCGCGGCCAGGGCGGCCCCCACGCCCACGCGCTCCTTGCCGGCGTTGAGCGCCCGCAGCTCGTCGAGCGCGTCGAGCGTCGCCATCTCGCGCCTCGACTCGGCGGCCCTGGCCTCGAGCGAGGCCATCGTGTCGCCGGGGACCGGGCCCGAGGGGGCCGCGGGCGGGTCCGAACCCCGGCCTCCTCCTCCGCCCGGGTCGCCTCCTCCTCGGTCTGCTCCCCCGCCGCCGCCGCCGCCTCCTCCTCCTCCTCCTCCTCCTCCTCCTCCTCCTCCGCCGTCGTCGCCGTCTCCTCCGTCCTTGTCCCGCCAAGGCTCGTAGTTCCGCGTCGCCCCGGCCTCGACAGCGTACCCCGTGTTCGCCGGGTCGGTCTTGAAGGTCATCTCGGCGGAGCAGGCGGAGCAGCGCATGTAGAAGCGGTAGACCTTGATGATGTTTGTTTTGAGAGGGAGATTTTTGGTCGAGAGAAAAAAAGTTTTGAGTTTTTTTTTGTTTCGGGTTTTCTTTTCTTCGGGTGCAAAAAAATGGCGAAAAAAATCTCTTCTCCTTCCTCTCACCTGGATCCCGAGGTAGGTCTCCCCGACGACGTCCTCCTTTTTCGTGTTGAACTTGGTTCCCTGTTGGATTTATGGATTTATTGAAAGAGAGAGAGACAGAGAGAAAGAGAGAGAGAGAGAGGAGGAAGAAAGGGTCAGAGGAAGAGAGTTGTTTTTCGGGGGCAAGGGACCGTATCCATTTCTTCCACAGGATTTACTCCCCTTTTCCCCCAGGCCTCCGTTTCCGCCTCAGGCAAAGAGAACGAAAAGTGGAATAAAAAGACAGAGAACGCGGAGAGAAGCAAAGAGAAAGAGAAAAAAACCTCACCTTGGCCATGAAGGTCCCGCAGGTGCCGCACCGGATGGACATCGGGAGCATCATCCTGACCTTGAGCATGTTCAAATCGGCCTTCTTGCCGCGCGGCACTTTTGCCGGGTCGAAGTCCGGCGGGTAGTACTTGGAGATCACCTTGCGTTCCCCCATGGTTGCTGCTGGTTAAATTTCTTTTTTCTTTTGGGCGTCGTCGAGGTGGAGGTCGAAGGAAAAAGCCGTCGACGAAGTCGAGATTCCCTTGTTCTTCGAGGTGGTATGAGGGGGTTCGGTTTCGCCCTGCTGGCACTCGGAGCGACGAGAGCGAGGTCTGCCTCGTGTATGTAGCGAAGTCAAGCCGAAAGCAACAAAGGAGAGGGCGAGAAAGACGCGGCGTTTGATTCGCTCCCTCTCTCAATGCCACCACCGCTGTCGTCGAGGAGAAATGAGTTTTTTCTTCTCTTCCTTTTTCATCTCTTCCTCCCCCCGCACCCCCCGCATCTGCGTCCTCTCCCGCCTTCTTTCTTTCTCTCTATCTTCCTTTCCCGCGACAGGAGTCGTTTTTATCGTACGAGTTTTGTTTTATTGCACCTCTTTCTCTCTCTCTTCCCTCTTTTTCCTTCTCTCTTTTTCAAACTCAAACTCACACCGCAACCGTGACGGTCTTCACGAACGCGGAGCGGCCCGTCAGCAGCATCACCCACAGCACGATGTGCATCCCGGCCACGATGAAGGCCAGGACGAAGGTCGCGTTGAACGCGTCGCTGTCGTTCTTGCCCCACCCCTTCACTCCCCCGCCGCTCCCGTCGGGCCTCTCCTCGATCGACGAGACGCTGCCGGAGAACGCGTTGAGGACGCAGCCCACCAGGATCATCAGGGCCGCGATGTGGAAGGTCGACGCCAGCGTGGAGCCGTGCGCGAACCCGGCGAGCTTGGAGCCCGAGGCCGTCGACTTGAGCAGCACGGCCAGCGACCAGGCGGCGTTGGCGACGAGGACGATCATCGACAGCACGAGCGCGGCCAGGACCGCGTTGAAGGCCCTGCCCGGCGGGAAGGAGGCGGAGGCGTCCGAGGCCGGCGGGGGCCTGGGCTGGGCGCGGAGCCAGTCGACATTCTTGGTGGTGACGATGGCGAGGAGGACGTACGCGAGCGCGAAGGTCTGGTGCGGAGGAGAGGGGGGAGGTCGGGGTCGAAAGAGAGAGAGAGTCAGCAATCAAAAAAGGGAAGAAGAAAAACGGCCGCATTGAAAATCGATCTTCCTCGCTCCTGCCCCCCCCCCGTCGAAAAGTATGGAAACCCTACGGACCTGAAGGATCCCGAAGACGATCCAGATCCAGCCTCGGGCTCCGAGTCCTTTTTTCTCTGCGGCGGCAGAGGGGGCGGCGGCAGAGGGAGATGCGGGGTCGGCCATGGCTGCGTGTCGACGCGTTTTTTCGCTCGGCTCGAGAGAAAAGTTCTGAGTCGCTCGGTGTGATTTTTCTTCCGAAGTTCGGCTTTCTCACACCCCTCTTTTTTTTCTTCTCTCCCGACCAAGTCGGAGCATTGCTTTCTTCGAAGGCTAGTCCGCGCTCCGATAGCCCGGAAGATCCAAACCCGAGCCCCTTTCACCCTTTCGGGATGAGCAAGTCCCGCGCGAGGGGCGAGCGCGACGGAGGAGGGGCGGCAACGATGACGCCGCCGAGCTCTCCTCCTCCTCCTCCTCCTCCTCCTCCTCCGCCGCCGCCGCTGTCGCCGACCTCGCCGTCGTCGACGTCGACATCTGACGCTTGCTCTTCCCCGCCTTCCTCCTTCTCTGCATCCTCCGCCCCCCTCCGCCGGAGGCTCTTCGCTCTCGGAAGCCTGTTCCAGAAGGTCGCGGCGTCTCCGCTGTCTCCCATACGTTCTTCGCAAGCGGCACCGCTGAAGCACGTCGCTTCGGAGAGCTGGGAGGATGCAGACAACAACGAAGATCACCTCGACGTCTCCGCTTTGTCGCCCGAGGAGCTGTTTGCACCGGCGATGGCGGTCGACGAATGCCTCGTCTCCTCGCTGCTGCTGCCGCCGGTCTCCTCGCCTCCGGAGTGGCACCAGCTCCCGGCGCACATCCTGGAGCTCATCGTCGAGAGCTCTCTGCTCCCCGAGAACGAGCTGACGATGCCCTGGAAGGAGCGAGCGGTGAGTAGTTTTTTTGTTGTGCATCTGACGTCTAGCAAAAAGCGCTCTGGCATTCAGAGACCCCCAGCGGCGAGCGAGGTCTTCCCGACAACGGGGCCTTCCGCGCGCTCCGATTATTTTCTTCGTCTCCGATGGAGAGGGCACGCGTCTATCTCGCCATCGGGGTCGAGGAAAGGACAAAAGGGGACCGCCTTCGGGTCGAGCGACGGCTCGCGAAAGGGCATCGAAACAGTTCCCCCTTCTTTTTTCGACGCAGCAAGACGCCGTCGTCCCTTCTTCGCCCTCGACGACTTCGCTTCCCGACCTCTCGCTGCGAGCAAGAAAAGAGAAGAACACCCTGGCATTTTTCTCACCTTCCGCCAAAACCAAAACCAAAACCAAAACCAAAACCAAAACCAAACCGGAAAAACAACAGAACGTCTTCACCTTCGCCGCCGTCTGCCGCTCCTGGCGCGCCGCCGCGGAGGCGGTGGCCTGGGGCCGGGGGCGCGCGCAGGCCTCGGTGCTCCCGGCGCCGCACCCGGCGCTGCTCTTCGCCCCTAGGCCCGTCGCCGCCGCCGTCGCGTCGGCGGCCGCCGCTGCGGCGGCGGCGGCCGAGGCCGCGGCCGCGCCCCCTCGCCCCGCGGCTCCCTCCTCCTCCTCTTCCGCCGCCTCCGCGGCGAGGCGCGCCGCCGCGGCGACTGTGGCCGCGGCAGCCGCCAGGCACGCGGCGTCGGGGCAGCTGCTGCAGTGCAGCGTGACGCGGGAGGCCGAGGCGGTCGAGGCCGAGGCCGAGGCCGAGGCCGGGGAAGGTCTCGTAGCTGGCAGCGGCGGCAGCGGCGCCGGCGCCGGCGAAGGCTTCTTCCCTTTTTCTTCGCCTTCTCGCCTCCGCCGCGGGTCCGGAGCCGCCTCTTCCTCCTCTTCTTTCCCGTCGAGCTCGCTGCTGGCCTCCCCCGCCGCCCTCCTGCGACGCCTCCGAGGCGGCGAGGCGGCGTCCGCGGGAGGGGGCGCTGCCGCCAACGGAGCCGCCGAAGCCGAGACCCTTAGGTCGAAGAAGAAGAGGAGATGCGCGAAGAGGGGCCCCGTGAGGCTCGTCCTGCGCCTCGAGCCCGCGGCCCCGGGGGGGCCCGCGGCGAGGCCGCTGGTGTTCTCGAGCGACGGGTCGGTGCTGCGCTCCTCTTCGAGCGAGGCGGCCGACGACGGAGCTCCTCCGCCGTCGCCGCCGCCGTCGTCGTCGTCGGCGGCGGCGGCCGCTCCCGCGCCCGCTGCTCCCGCCGCCGCCGTCGGCAAACTCCTCCTCGCCGCGCTCCTCTCCCCGCGCTCCAGGGTCGTCACACTGCACCTCGACGCCGCCTGCCTGACGCCCCCCGTCGCCACGCTCTCCCGCAGGGGCCTGTTCGGCGCGTTCCGAGAGGGCGGCGGCGGGGGGTTCTCGTCTCGCGCCGCGCCATCCCCTCCGCCGCCGTCGCCGGCGGCCTCCTCTGCCGCGGGGAGCGGCGGCGGCGCCTTTGTCCTCCGGCCCACGAGGGCGAGGTGCGCCCCTCTGGGCATCGGCGGGGGCGAGCGCGGCGTGCTCCCGGGCGAGGAGGCGATCGCGGCTGCGATCTGGGCCGAGGTGAGGGCGAGCGAGGCGGCGGCGGTC
>Ga0210003_1004020_pt1 | contig 11751 bp, 5 predicted proteins | sample LantaG_FD_182804 | JGI IMG/M metagenome (GOLD analysis project Ga0210003, IMG submission 182804) | Deep subsurface microbial communities from Baltic Sea to uncover new lineages of life (NeLLi) - Landsort_02402 metaG (SPAdes) (version 2) | ecosystem: Environmental > Aquatic > Marine > Oceanic >...
TCAAATCGGCCATCGGTCCGAGCCTGGCCTGGTTCGACGAACACGTCCGCTACTCACGACTGTTCACCACCAGCCCGGACGGCTCGGTGGCGCGCCGGTTCGCGGTGCTGACGCTGCTGCTCGCGCTGTCCGTCGCGGTCGCGATGTCACTACGCAAGGGCCGCATCCCCGGCACCGCACTGGGCCCCAGCCGTCGCATCATCGGGATAACCATCATCGCGTTCCTGGCGATGATGTTCACCCCCACCAAGTGGACCCACCACTTCGGTGTGTTCGCCGGACTGGCCGGCTCGCTCGGCGCGCTCGCCGCGGTGGCCGTCTCCGCTGCAGCGATGCGGTCGCGCCGCAATCGCACGGTGTTCGCCGCCGCAGTGCTGTTCGTGACGGCACTGTCGTTCGCGACCGTGAACGGCTGGTGGTACGTCTCCAATTTCGGGGTTCCGTGGTCGAATTCCTTCCCGGAGTGGAAAATCGGCTTCACCAGCATCCTGCTCGGACTGTCGGTAGTAGCCCTGCTGGTGGCGGCCTGGTTCCACTTCTCGGGGCGAGACGGTGCACCGCCCAACGGCGGACCGCGTCGCTGGCGACCCATCGCCCAGGCGCCACTGGCCATCGCCACCTGGGCGTTGGTGACCTTCGAGGTCGCATCGCTGACACTGGCGATGACCGGCCAGTACCCGGCCTGGACCGTTGGCCGGTCCAACTTGGAAGCGCTGACCGGTAAGACCTGCGGCATGGCCGAAGACGTCATGGTGGAGCAGGATCCCAATGCCGGCCTACTCGCGCCCATCGGGGTGCCGGCCAGCGAGGCGCTGGGCGGCGGCACCAACGGCACCAACGGCACCAACGGCACGACTGCAGGTACGGCAGGATTCAGTCCCAACGGAATTCCGTCTGACGTGTCCGCTGATCCGGTGATGGACCAGCCCGGATCGGATAATTTCGCCGACACCGAGAACAGCGACACCGCCGAAAGCGAAGCGGGTACCGAAGGCGGTACCACCGTCGCAGCGGGCGTGAACGGCTCACGCGCCCGCCTGCCCTACGGCCTGGACCCTGCCAACACACCAGTCCTGGGTAGCTGGCGCAGCGGAACCCAGCAACCCGCGAGGCTGCGATCGGCCTGGTACCAGCTCCCCGCAGGGTGGAGCGAGAACGACCGGTCGGATTCCGTTCTCGTCGTGTCCGCAGCCGGACGGTTCGATGCCAGCGACGTCGTCGTGCAATGGGCACGGGGGCAAGACGGCAACAATCCAGACGGCGAACCGGCCGGCAGCATCGAACTCGGCGACGTGGGCGCCGCCCCGGCCTGGCGCAACCTGCGAGCGCCGCTGTCGGCGATCCCCGCCGACGCCACCCGGATCCGGCTGGTCGCCACCGATGACGACCTCAGCCCGCAGCACTGGATCGCCCTCACCCCGCCCCGGATCCCGGTCCTGCAGACCCTTCAGGACGTCGTCGGCTCGACCGAGCCGGTGCTGCTGGACTGGCTGGTCGGGCTGGCCTTCCCGTGTCAGCGCCCCTACAGCCACCGCAACGGCGTCATCGAGGTACCCAAGTGGCGCATCCTGCCCGACCGGTTCGGCGCCGAGGCCAACTCGCCGGTGATGGATTACCTCGGCGGTGGCCCACTGGGCATCACCGAACTGTTGCTGCGCTCCACCACTGTGCCCACCTACCTGAAGTACGACTGGCTCCGCGACTGGGGCGCGCTGCAGAGACTCACGCCCTTCTACCCCAACGCCACACCGGCTCGGTTGGATCTCGGTTCGGAGACGCGTAGCGGTTTATGGAGCCCGGCACCGTTGCGTCTCAGCTGATGTCGCATAGCATCGAACCTCGTGCCTGACCGGACAACCCGCCTCATCGCGATCGTCGCGGGCGTCCTCGGACTATTCTTATGCGCGCTCGCGCCGCTGCTGCCGGTCAACCAGACGACCGCCACGATCCAGTGGCCACAGGCCGTCGACAGCGACGGCAATATCAGCAGCGTCACAGCACCGCTGGTGTCAGGTGCACCCCGATCGCTGGACGTCGTCATTCCGTGTCAGACCGTGGCCACCCTGCCCGCCGACGGCGGACTGGTGTTCGCCACGATCCCGCCCGGCGGTATCGATGCCGGCCGCAACGGTCTGTTCGTGCGCGCGTACGAGGACAACGTCGTCGTCGCCTTCCGCGACTCGGTCGCCGCCGTGGCGCCCCGCGATGCGGTGGAATCCGGAGCCTGCAGCGCCGTGCACCTGTGGGCAAATGTCGGTGAAGTCGGCGCCGACTTCGTCGGCATTCCCGGCGCCGCGGGCACGCTCGCGTCCGAGAACCGGCCACAGATTGCCGGTATCTTCACCGAACTCGAGGTTCCCGCCGAGAGCGGCGTGTCCGCCACCGTCGACATCGACACCCGGTTCATCACGGCCCCGACCACACTCAAGCTCGCCGTAATGATCCTCGGCGTCGCGTGCGTGGTGGCCTCGATCGTCGCCCTGGCGCTGCTGGACCGCATTTCAGGTCGACGAATCCACCGGGATGGCAGCCGACGGCGCCGCGTCGGCCTGTCGACCTGGCTTACCGATACCGCCGTAGTGGGTGCACTGCTGTTGTGGCATCTGATCGGTGCGCAATCCTCGGACGACGGCTACAACCTGACTATGGCCCGGGTGTCGGGGGACGCCGGCTACACCGCCAACTACTACCGCTTCTTCGGCGCGACGGAAGCCCCGTTCGACTGGTACCAGAGCGTGCTGGCTCACCTGGCGTCGATCAGCACCGCCGGAATCTGGATGCGGCTACCTGCCACCGCGGCAGCCATCGGCACCTGGCTGATCATCAGCCGGTGCGTGCTGCCCCGGCTGGGCACACGCCTGGCCCGCAACCGGGTCGCGGTGTGGACCGCGGGCGCGGTGTTCCTGGCGGCGTGGCTGCCGTTCAACAACGGCCTCCGTCCTGAACCGCTGATCGCTTTCGGGGTGGTCGCGGTGTGGATGCTCGTGGAGATGACGGTCGCGAAGCGGCAACTCTGGCCCACCGCGGTGGCGATCGTCGTCGCGGTGTTCTGCGTGACCCTCGCCCCGCAGGGGATGGTCGCGTTGGCGCCGCTGCTGGTCGCTGCCCGCGCCATCACGCGCGTCATCAGCGATCGCCGACCGGCCTTCGGCCTCGCAGCCCAGCTGGCCCCGCTGGCAGCCGCGGCATCGCTGGTCTCCATCGTCGTGTTCCGCGACCAGACACTGGCCACCGTGGCCGAGTCGGCCCGCATCAAGTACAAAGTTGGTCCGACAATCCCGTGGTATCAGGAGTTCCTGCGCTATTACTTCCTGACCGTCGAGGAGAGTGTGGACGGTTCGTTGACCCGCCGCTTCTCGATGCTGATCCTTCTGTTGTGCCTGTTCGGGCTGCTCATCGTGCTGCTGCGCAAGGGGACGATCCCCGGCGCCGTCAATGGGCCGGTGTGGCGGCTGACCGGGACGACGGCGCTGGGCCTGCTGCTGTTGACGTTCACCCCCACGAAGTGGACGGCACAGTGGGGCGTGTTCGCAGGGCTGGCCGCAGCGCTGGGCGCGGTCACCGCGTTCGCGTTCGCGCGGGTCGGGCTGCACAGCCGCCGCAATCTGGCCCTTTACGTCACCGCCCTGCTGTTCGTCCTGGCCGAGTCCACCGCCGGCATCAACGGCTGGTTCTATGTCGCCAACTATGGCGTGCCGTGGTTCGACAAAAAACCGGTCATCTTCGGCCAGCCCGTCACCACGATCTTCCTGGTCCTGGCGATCGCCTGCGGACTGTTCGCCGGCTGGCTGCACTTCCGGATGGACTATGCCGGACACACCGAGGTCGCCGACACCGGACGCAACCGCGCGCTGGCATCCACTCCGCTGCTCGTCGTGGCCACCATCATGGTGCTGCTCGAGGTCGGGTCGATGCTCAAGGCCACCGCGGGGCGCTATCCCGTGTACACCACCGGCGCGGCCAACTTATCGGCACTGGCTTCCGCTCTGACGGGGTCTTCGCCACCCAGCTGCGCGATGGCCGACGACGTCCTCGTCGAAGAAGACACCAACGCCGGCATGCTGCAACCGGTCCCGGGTCAGCGTTACGGCAAGTACGGACCCCTGGGCGGTGAGGATCCGGTGGGATTCACCCCCAACGGCGTCAGCGACAGCCTGGACCCGGCCGAACCGGTGGCGGCCAACCCAGGGCTGGCGAACTCCGACGGGGCGGTCGACAAACCGAATATCGGCGTCGGCTACGCGGCGGGCACCGGCGGTGGCTACGGCCCCAGGGGCGTTAACGGATCAAAGGTGTTCCTGCCGTTCGGGTTGGATCCGGCCCGGACCCCGGTGATGGGCAGCTACGACGAGCCCGATTCTGTTGGCGGCAGGGCTGCGGCCGAGGCGACCTCGGCCTGGTATCAGCTGCCGCCTCGCACCGCTGACCGGCCGCTGGTGACCGTCGCCGCCGCGGGCGCCATCTGGTACTTCGACGAGGACGGCTCGTTCAACTACGGCCAGTCGCTGAAACTGCAGTGGGGCGTACACCGGCCCGACGGGACGTATGAGGCGCTCAACGAAGTTCAACCGATCGACATCTTCCCGCAGAAGGCGTGGAGGAACTTGCGCTTCCCGCTCACCTCGGCGCCCCCGGAAGCCAACGTGGCCCGGATCGTCGCCGACGACCCGAACCTGTCCGACGATCAGTGGTTCGGGTTCACGCCCCCTCGGTTGCCGGTACTGGAGACCGCCCAAGATTTCCTCGGGTCGCAGACCCCGGTGCTGCTGGACATCGCCACCGCGGCGAACTTCCCATGCCAGCGACCGTTCTCCGAGCACCTCGGGGTGGCCGAACTTCCGGAGTACCGAGTCCTGCCGAACTTCGAGCAGGTGGTGTCCTCGTCGAATCAGTGGCAGTCAGCCGAGGACGGCGGACCTTTCCTTTTCATCCAGGCCTTGCTGCGAACGTCCACCATTCCGTCGTATCTTCGCGACGACTGGTACCGCGACTGGGGGTCGATCGAGCGCTACATCCGAGTGGTGAAGCGCGACCAAGCACCTGAGGCCGCCATCGAGGAGGGGTCGACGCGAGTGTTCGGCTGGAGTCGCGGCGGACCGATTCGGGCCCTCCCGTGAACGAAGATGTACAGCTGGCCCGCTGGGTCGCCACCATCGCGGGCCTGCTGGGCTTCGTGCTGGCGCTCGCCACGCCACTGCTGCCGGTCACCCAGACCACCGCGACGCTGAACTGGCCTCAAGGGGGGCAACTCGAGAACGTCACCGCGCCGCTGATCTCGCAGGCGGCCGTGGACCTGACTGCCACCGTGCCCTGTGCGGCGATCGCCTCGATGCCCGAGGACGGTGGCCTGGTGTTGGGCACCGCACCCGCCAAGGGCCGGGACGCGGCACTGAACGCGATGCTGGTCAATGTCACGGCCCGCGGGCAGGAGGTCACATCCGGCGGGCAGGAGCGAAGCGACCCGGGATTCGAAGGCGCCCGCGTCGATGTGATCGTGCGTAACGTCGTGGTTGCCACGGTCCAGCGGGATCGCGTCACCGGGACCGGGTCTGCCCCTGGTTGTTCAAGCATCGACATCACGTCGTCCCTGGAGGGGACCTTCGCCGACTTCGTCGGCCTAAAACAGGTGTCGGGCCCCGACGCCGGTGAACCGCAGCGCACCGGGTTCCCCGATCCCAACCTGCGGCCGGCCATCGTGGGCGTGTTCACCGACCTGGCAGGTCCCGCTCCTGCGGGTATGGAGTTCTCGGCGACCATCGACACCCGCTTCACCACGCATCCGACCACGCTGAAACTGATGGCGATACTGCTGGCGATCGCGTCGACCGTCGTCGCACTGCTGGCGCTGTGGCGGCTGGACCGACTCGACGGCCGCCGCATGCACCGGCTGATCCCGACACGCTGGCGCACAGCCACCCCCGTCGATGGCGTCGTGGTGGGCGGGTTCGCACTCTGGTACGTCATTGGCGCGAACTCCTCAGACGACGGCTACATCCTCGGCATGGCCCGGGTGGCCGACCATGCGGGCTACATGTCGAACTACTTCCGCTGGTTCGGCAGTCCGGAAGACCCGTTCGGCTGGTACTACAACGTGCTGGCGCTGATGACCCGGGTCAGCGACGCCAGCATCTGGATTCGGCTGCCAGACCTGATCTGCGCGCTGGTGTGTTGGCTGCTGCTGTCCCGGGAAGTACTGCCGCGACTGGGTCCCGCAGTAGCGGGAAGCCGCCCGGCGATGTGGGCCGCCGGACTGGTGTTACTCGGGGCCTGGATGCCGTTCAACAACGGACTGCGACCCGAAGGCCAGATCGCCACCGGCGCGCTGATCACCTATGTCCTGATCGAGCGGGCCATCACCTCGGGCCGGCTCACACCCGCAGCTTTGGCGATCACCTCCGCGGCGTTCACGCTCGGTATCCAACCCACCGGGCTGATCGCGGTGGCCGCACTGGTAGCCGGCGGCCGGCCGATTCTGCGAATCCTGATGCGCCGACGCCAACAGGTGGGCACGTGGCCGTTGGTGGCGCCGCTACTGGCTGCGGGCACCGTCGTGCTCACCGTGGTGTTCGCCGACCAGACGCTGGCGACGGTGTTGGAAGCCACCCGGATCCGCACCACGATCGGCCCGAGCCAGGAGTGGTTCACCGAGATCCTGCGTTACTACTACCTGATTCTGCCGACCACCGACGCGTCGATCTCTCGCCGGTTCGCGTTCCTGTTCACCGTCATGTGCCTGTTCCCGTCACTGTTCTTGATGTTGCGGCGCAAGCGAATTCCCGGAGTCGCCCGCGGCCCGGCCTGGCGCCTGATGGGCGTCATCTTCGCCACGATCTTCTTCCTGATGTTCACCCCCACCAAGTGGATTCACCATTTCGGCCTGTTCGCCGCCGTAGGCGCGGCGATGGCGGCGCTGGCGACTGTGCTGATGTCACCGCTGGTGCTGCGGTCGGCGCGAAACCGGATGGCCTTCCTTTCGCTGGTGTTCTTCCTGCTGGCGATGTCCTTCGCATCCACGAACGGCTGGTGGTATGTCTCGAACTTCGGTGTGCCGTACAACAATTCGGTGCCACAGTTCGGTGGAGTGACGGTCAGCACGGTGTTCTTGGCATTGTTCGCCATCGCGGCGCTGTGGGCGTTCTGGCTGCACGTCTCCGCCCGATCAGAGTCGCGGGTCGTCGACACGCTCACCGCCGCACCGATACCGATCGCGGCGGGGTTGATGGTCGTCTTGTTCATGGTCTCCATGGCGGTAGGCGTGGTGCGCCAGTATCCGACCTACTCGAACGGATGGGCCAATCTGCGCGCATTCGCCGGGGGCTGCGGCATGGCCGACGACGTTCTCGTCGAGCCCGACTCCAACGCCGGCTTCTTGGCGCCCCTGCCTGTTGGCCGCGACCAATCTGCCTGGGGCCCGCTGGGTCCGCTGGGCGGATCCGACCCGGTGGGCTTCTCACCCAACGGTGTTCCCAATCGGATCATTGCCGAAGCCATCCGGATCAACAACCCGCAGCCGGGCACCGACGCCGACTGGAACCAGCGCAAGCTGTCCCGTGCCGGTGTCAACGGATCCAAGGTGCCGCTGCCCTACGGACTCGACCCCTCGCGGGTCCCGGTCGCCGGTACGTATTCCGTTGCTGCGCAGCAGGAGAGCCGACTGGCGTCGGCATGGTACGGGTTGCCCGCCGCCGACGACGCGCACCCGCTCGTCGTTATCACCGCGGCCGGAACGATCGCGGGAGACAGCGTCACCGAGGGCTTCGCCTCCGGCCAGGCGGTGGAGCTCGAATACGCCCTCCCCGGACCCGACGGGGCCCCGCAACCCGCCGGCCGGGTCAGCCCGTTCGACGTCGGCCCGACACCGTCGTGGCGCAACCTGCGCTATCCACGCGCACAGATCCCTGCCGATGCCATCGCGGTTCGAGTGATCGCTGAGGACCTGTCGCTGAGCCAGGGTGACTGGATCGCCGTCACACCGCCACGGGTACCGGAGGTGCGCTCGGTCCAGGAGTACATCGGGTCCGAGCAACCGGTGCTGATGGACTGGGCGGTCGGGCTCGCGTTCCCCTGCCAGCAGCCGATGCTGCACGCCAACGGCGTCACCGAGATCCCCAAATTCCGTATCTCGCCGGACTATTACGCCAAGCTACAGAGCACCGACACGTGGCAGGACGGCGTCAACGGCGGCTTGCTGGGCATCACCGACCTGCTGCTGCGCGCCTCGGTGATGTCGACTTACCTATCGCAGGACTGGGGTCAGGACTGGGGTTCGTTGCGCCGCTTCGGCACCATCGTCGACGCACAAAGAGCCGACATCGAACTGGGCTCGGCCACCCACTCGGGACTCTGGTCCCCCGGCCCGATCCGCATCGGGCCGTAACCGCGGCCCCCGCAGCGCACAACCTCGGAAACACAGGCACCGGCCTGCGCAGCGCGACGGTTGCATTGGCGCTATGCGATCGGAGCGACTCGCCGCCTTCGGTGAGCAGTACGGGACGGTCGTACCGGCCGCGGGGCACTTCCAGCCCGCTGAAGTCCAGCGTGGCGGCTAGGCGCCGACTGGCGTCACTGTCGGTCGTTTCGACGGCGGCCAGGGCCAACAGCGGCTCGCCTGCGAGGGGCTCAAACGTTTCCATGACCGTTCCGGTTTCCAGTAGGAAGCTCGTGCGCCACGCGCTGAGAACTGACAAAGATTTCCAAGATGGCGATCGTCGAGCAACGCCACTGGAAGAAGTGGATCGCCAAGATCGCCGACCCGTTCTATGCCCGCGAAGTGCGCTACTTCACGGAGGCAGCCCAGGCCTGGGACTGGTTGCGCGCGCCGTAACCGCCCGCCGCTACGCCGTCGGCGGGAGGTGCACCCTGGCCACCAGGGCCCGATGGTCCGAGGCCGCGACGGGCGCAGTGTAGACGCTGGACGCGCGACACCGACGGGTCAGAACGTGGTCGATCGCGAACAGCGGCGGCGTCCACCTGGTGTCCGGCCAGGTCGGTTTGAACCCTGCACGCGCCTGCTCAGTGGCGTCGCAGTAGCCGTTCGGAAGCGCCTCTCGGAACCCGCGCATGTCCAGCGTGCTGTTGAAGTCACCGGCCACGATCACCGATCCGCCGGCGGCCCACGAGTCGGCATCACCCAGCGCAACGGCCAGAGCACCGATGTCGCGGTTCCAGTCGCCCGGTTTTAGCGGGCTTTCCAGGTGGGCGACGACGACGGTGGGATCGATCGACACTCCGGGCACCCGCAGCCGCACCGCCAGGGCGGGCATGCAGAAGCCGCCGATCTCCCTGGTCTGCGATATCGGGTAGACGCTCCACAGCCCGATCCCCGCGGCCTCGGGACGCGCATCGACCAGCCGATGCGGGAATGCCTCGTCGATGCCGGCCGCCGACAACCGCGCCAGTGCCTCCGCGGTGAGTTCCTGGACGGCCAGCACCGCGGCCCGTGCCGCCGCGGCGCTGACCAGAGATTCGGCGTCGGCGCGGCCGACCCAGACATTCACCGACATCACCGTCAGGTCCGGCCCCGCCGAGTCGGGATCGTTGCTGCCGAACGACCTGACCTGGGTGGCGAGCGCGGCGGCGCTGAGGGCGGCCGCGGCGCCGCCGATGCGCCGATGCCCGGCCAAGGCGAGCAGCGCCGCACAAATCGGTCCGACGCCGGCCGACACCGGCAACGCTGAAGCGCAAATCAGCACATAGCGATTCGCCAGCCGCGAATACCGGGCAGCCAGAGCGCCCGCCAGAGGGGCCAACCCGGCGACACCGACGACCGTGAACCACCGTGCGAGGGCCTTGGACAACATTCACCTCGCATCGAGTTCGGTATCCCCTCAACAACATAGCGGTCGGATCGGTGGCGCCGCCCTCGACCTGCTCGCCAACAGCCGCGAATGCGGCGTCAGTCTCGTTTCCCGACCCAGCGGTATCTATCGCGCCTCGTCGAGAGGGTCCGTAGTCGTAGTCGTCGCAGACGCGGTCAATGTGGCGCTCCAGTTCGGCGATTTCGCCGCTGTCGAGGCTAACGGTGAGGGCTGTCTGCAGACCACCCCACGACGTGCCTCACCAAGTTTGAGCGCGTGGCCGGTGGTGGTGCCTCACGTACTTTGAGCGCGTGGCCCGGAAGGCTTGCCCGATGTTGGAGGGCAAGATCGATATGGCCGCGAGACGACAGGTAGCCAATAAGCTGCGGATTCAGTACCGCAGGGCGTCGAAGGCGGACAAGAGCAAGATTTTGGATCGGGTGGTGGCTACCACGGGGATGGGCCGCTCGACGGCTCGGCGGATGTTGACCGGCCCGAGGCTGCCGGACCCGGGCGAGCAGGTCGATGGGCGCACGCTGCGGTCGCGGGGCTTCAGCGACGACGCCAGGACGCTGCTGGAGCATGTGTGGGCGTTGATGGGTATGCCGTGCGGTAAGTACCTGGTGGTCATGCTCGGGCTGTGGCTGCCACTGCTGGCCGAGGCCGGTGATCTTGACAGGCCGTTCGCGACCGAGCAGGCATTGGCTGAGCTGAACGCGATGAGTGCCGCGACTGTGGACCGGTACCTTAGACCGGCCCGGGACAGGATGCGGGTCAAGGGCATTTCGACGACGAAACCGTCTCCGCTGCTGCGTAACTCGATCAGCATCCGTACTTGCGCCGACGAGGCACCTGAGGCCCCGGGGGTGATCGAGGCCGACACTGTGGCGCATTGCGGCCCGACCCTGATCGGCGAGTTCGCCCGCACCCTGACGATGACCGATGTGGTGATCGGCTGGACCGAGAACTGTTCGATCCGCAACAACGCCGCGAAGTGGATCGTGGAGGGCATCCAGGAACTGCAGCAGTGGTTCCCGTTCGCCATGGTGATCTTCGATTCGGACTGCGGCAGCGAGTTCATCAACCACGATGTCGCCGGGTGGCTGCAGGACAGGGACATCAAGCAGACCCGCTCGCGGCCGTATCAGAAGAATGACCAGGCACATGTGGAGTCCAAGAACAACCATGCGGTGCGCAAACACGCGTTCTACTGGCGCTACGACACCGCCCAGGAGTTGGAGCTGCTCAACCGGCTGTGGCGGCTGGTGTCGCCGCGTCTGAACTTCTTCACCCCGACGAAGAAGCCCGTCGGCTACACCACCACCGCAGACGGCCGCCGCAAGCGCATCTACGACAAGCCGGCCACCCCGTGGCGGCGCCTGCAGTCATCGGGAGTGCTTGACAAGCAACATCTCTCGAACGTAGCCGCCCGAATCGAGGGCATCAACCCGGCCGACCTGACCCGGCAGATCAACGCCATTCAAATGCAGCTGCTCGACCTGGCTAAGGCCAAAACCGAGGCCCTCGCCGCTGCCCGCCACATCGATCTGGAAGCATTGGAACCGTCAATCAGCCGATTGGCCAAGGTGAAGTAGCGCAAGCCCCCACGCGCTCACCATGCGTGAGGCACCAGCCACTACGTCGCGCTCACTTTTACGTGAGGCACCTCGCCCCACAGTGGGACGAGTCCGACGCTCTCGCCAACTTGATCTTGGAGCGCGGCGTGCCAGTGCGCGAAGGCCGTCATGCACAAGTGTTGGTCAGTGCGCCAGGTCCAGGCGAGTAGGGGGTCGGCGGTGTCGCCGGCGTGCCACAGGCGACTGTCGCACCATTCTGTTTTAGCAACCTCGGCCGCCTCCTGCGACGCCAGTGCGTTAATCATCGCGGTTAGGAGGTTACGGTCATCAATGATCGGCGTGCTGGCGGGAACGATATGAGCGACGAGTTCCGCACC
>Ga0210003_1004021_pt1 | contig 11750 bp, 13 predicted proteins | sample LantaG_FD_182804 | JGI IMG/M metagenome (GOLD analysis project Ga0210003, IMG submission 182804) | Deep subsurface microbial communities from Baltic Sea to uncover new lineages of life (NeLLi) - Landsort_02402 metaG (SPAdes) (version 2) | ecosystem: Environmental > Aquatic > Marine > Oceanic >...
TGTGCCCTTCCATTACAGGGGGCATCAACGACTGGAATCCCCAGCACAGCTGACTGAAACCATCCGTTCAGTGTAGCAAGCCCACCATTTTCACAAGTTATAAGTCCATCAACTTTCACCCCTGCTTCTTCTATAAGCTGAATCGCCTTAACATAATGCATAGGCTTGAGATACTGCTCTTTAGCAGCAGGAGCTCCAACGGCAGAAACAGTAACCAGGATTGCATCATCTGGCAACTCATCTAAACTAATCAAAGTAGGAATACCCACAGCTAATGAAAGTTCTCCTAATTTCTCTCCTTCTTTCAGACTTCCTCCACCCCCTCCTCCAAGAAGGGTACCTCCTAAGACTGCATTCTTTACCATCTCTTCATCTATCTCTATCATATTGATCCCCTTGTAAAATGCCATGCAAACAGACCAGCGGCAATAACAGCATCCAAAACTGGTATTCCTACTTCTTTTTCTAGATCATTAGCAATTCCTATTGTTGAGTAGCCAGTGCAGGCAAGAGCTATAACTTCAGCTCCTTTTTCTTTAAGATATTTTACAGATTTGAAAGCATTCTCCATTCCTTTATCAGTCATTAGGTCTAAACTTGTTTTGACGCCTACTGGTCTTGCCTCTGCTAATAGATGATCACCAAAAATTTCTTGCATTATTTCAGGAGTTTGTTCAGTAATACCAAGTGTCCCAACTTTGGTGCTGCATGACAAGGCAAGAGCAGCAACAGAACTTCCTGCACCAATAACCGGGATTTGTACTAATTTTCTTAATTCGCTTACGCCCGGATCAGCCGCACAACTAACAATGATTGCCTTAACTTTTTCTTTATTTGCAAGACGGACGCCCATCTGAACAATTTTAGGAATCGCCATTTTCTCAGTCTCTTCATCGTATATTCCATTTGGTTGACCTTTTATGCACTCAGAGATAATTTGCAAATCTGGAAAATGTTTTTCTATCAATCTTCCATGGGCTCCAGCTAACTTTTTGTCTTTTACTGATAGTACTCTAATAAGGCCAATCTTTACTTTTTGCATCTCTTTTCCTCCTTTTTAAACAAGTCTATACTTCACTTCAAAAAGCGTTTACATGCCCCCCCTTTTATTGTGGGGGGGCCACTATTCAAATTCTTCAGACTTTTCGCACCAATGCCTTGACTGTTCCCGTTCCGAATGAGACAATGGCAGATCCTGCGATAAAGCCACCTGCTAGAACGTACATTGGATTTTCAATACCCTTACCATATTTTTTCAACAAAATAGCTCTTGTAATAAGAGCAACTACCGCAGTCCACCCGGCGATTGGATTAAAGATTAGTAAGCCAGTAGCCAATAAAATTCCCAACTGTCTCTTTGGCCCACCAATAAATTGGATTATGGCACCAGGCATTGCCCATATTAGTAGCCATTTTGCTATCCCACTAGTTGTCCTGGCATTAATAGTTGTTACAAACACCCTGCTGACTGGAGGAAAAAGATCATTTGTAAAATAGCCCTTATAAAATATTAAAACAAATGCTGCTGCAACTATTAAACCAAGAAGTTCTGCCCAATACTGTTGTCTTCTACCGTCTATTTCAAATGCTGGATTTGCCCCTCTTCCTCTTAAAATCCATCCGGCTTTTAAATCATAACCCATATCTGCATATGCCCCTCCGATGGACGCTATATATCCTACCATAAAACATAAAGCTAGAGGTGGAAAACCCAATACTATCCCCAGTACTAGAAATATTAAGGCAGTTGCAAACCCTGGAAACCAACCTGCATGCATTGCTGCTAGCCCAACTATCATTTCTGATAACCGTGCAACAGCAGTAAAAATCATAAAACCAATCAATTAACCTACTGGCATTTGGTATAGAGGCCCCCTAATAATGCAACTATTAGAGCACCTAACAAAAAGAATCCAAAACCTGAACTTCCCATATTACTTACAAATAGATTTCATAATCAAAGCATATACTTTTGTACAATTAATAACCTCATCAATATGTACATGTTCATCTTGAGTATGACCTACACGCCCAGGGCCAAGTAGTATTGTAGGTATCTTTGCCTTATTTACCATTGGACTCGCATCGGTATACCCTGGTGAACCCCACATTAATGCAGGAGTACCTATAATATGCTCAACAGCTGAACTAGCTGTTTTTACAATTTTCTCATCAGGTGAAATTTCCATCGGTTGAGAACATCGTGTTATTGTGCTTTTTGTTAGTTTTACAGAAACATTTAGCTCTGGATCTTTTTCCCTAAGTCTTTCAAGGATATCTTCAATTTCAGTTTGAACATCTGCTAAATTTTCTCCAGGTAAAGTACGTCTATCTATTTTTATTCTGCAAATATCTGGTACAATATTGGATTGAGTGCCACCATTAATAACACCTACATTAACTGTACCTGTTCCCAGAAGAGGGTGGGAGTTTATACTTAGCTTTTTTGGAAGATCTTTCTCGATAGCCTGGACTACCCCGCACATCTTTGATATTGCATTAATGCCTAATGTTGGTTCACATCCATGGGAAGCCTTGCCTTTCACAGTCACTTCTAACTCTGCTCGACCTTTATGGGCAATAGCAAACTTCAAACTACCACCATAGCATGTGGGTTCCCCAACAATGCCGTATTCAGCTTTAATGCCTTCTGATATTAACTTATTAATACCTCTCCCTAAGCCTTCCTCATCTACAACTGCAGTTAACAAAATACGTTTTGAAAGAGTTATATTGAGATCCAAAATAGCTTTAACTGCAATAATCGCAGCAGCTAAACCAGATTTCATATCGGCAGTGCCACGACCATAAATCTTTCCATCCAGAACTGATCCGCCAAAGGGATCTATTGTCATATTTTCAATATGAACAGTATCTGTATGACCATTAAAGATTATTCCTATTTTTCTTGAAGATGCAAGAGTTTCCCCCAATACATTTCTTGCTCCAGGATAGACATCCTGAAAATGTATGTTCTCCAAACCTATCTCCTGAAATTTTTTGTAAAGAAAATTTCCAATTTCGAGCTGTTTGCCTACTTTCTCGCCTGGAATATTAACACTGGGAATCGATACAAGTTTCCTTACAAGAGTACATATCTCTTCTTTGTTATTATCGATATAGTCTATCAATTTTTGGTCCTCTTTATCCATAATAAATTACTCCTTTCATTTATATTTTATTCGCTCATTTAAAATTTATATTTTTACCTTTTAACATATGACATCTTGCCATATGTTTTTCATTTATTTGGAACCAATACAGTGGATTGGCTCAACATAGGCATTTTTGGCTGAAAGGGCACCAACAGCAGATCATTAATCAAGACAGAATTTTTATCTATATCTATTATGTCAATCAGCTCCGGAGAAGAAAGGCTCACAGCAAAATGACCAATTCTCCTACACTCTTCCAAGGAACCTCCTCCTCCACCACCCAGAACACATCCTCCAAGGACGGCAGCTTCTACAATTTCATCTGTCAATTTCAATCTATCCATTACTAACTCTTCTTTAAAGTTGCAAATAAGCAATTAAGGTCCCTGCAGCAAGCACAGGATCTACAATCCGGATTACTATACTTTGCTTTATCTCTTGGTATAAACCTATTGTTGACATTCCTGTACAAGACAAAGCTATGGTGTCGCATCCTTTCTCTAGAAGAATACTGTGCGGGTGTTTCACTGACATAATTTGAGAAGAAACTGTACCCCTCTTACTTATCCTTCCACATATTCTCAGCGGGATTTCCACCAACTCCTCAGCTATAGCTGATACAGTAGTCCCTCCTTTGAGCAATATCTTTCCTTTTTCTAAAGCATTTTTATTTCAGGAAGAGAAAAAATAGCCTTAGCTATTAATCTTTTTGATTCATTGACTGTAAGGACAATCTGTGCTTTCATCTACTCCCCTCTTAAGGTTTGAAGGTGTTTCGTTGATCCATAGAGTTTCATAATAAGCTCAAATTCCTTCTCATCATAAAAATTACATTTTTCTTCTGTAAATGCTTTAGCCACCTCTATACAGTACCTGCTAGCTTCTTCCACGTCAATTTCGTGGTTAGCTCCTGTCCCACACCCAGGAACAGACGTCTCGGTAGTTATGGCAATGCCAACAACCGGAGCGCTTGTAGGTACACAAGGTTGAACTATGCTGTTCACATGAAATAAACCATTCCATAGGGAGTAATATCTTGAGTGGTTATGGGAACGACTCTAGGAAGTTTACCTGTAGTCCATTCCATGATATTTAATAGGTCTTCACTTATCCTTAAAATATATCCCTCTTTTATGGTAGGAGTAATTGCAAAACCTCTAAAATTTATTATCCTGTTTCCTTTTGTTGCATCTATAGACAATATAGCGTCCATATCTAAATCTACTTCATGCCTGTTCATAGTCTCCATATCGACCGGAGAGCCCATAAAAGGAACAGGCTTATGAGGTTGCGTAGGTGCATTTGGGCAAATCTGAGTCGATAGGATTACGTCTCCATTTAATATATCTCCATTCTTTTGCATATCCGCGAGTTTCGAAGCGCAAGAGATAGCTGCAACTGCTCCATCAGCATCGGAGACTATACCAATACGCTCTGGTCTTGCACCAATTCCACCAAGACGACCAATGATGCCAAGCGTGGGTGCATTGCCTCCTTGGGACTTACCTGAGAAGCCTGCAATTTTAATTCTAATAAAATCAGTATGATCCTTTTTGACCCTTTATAGTCACAACTTTAACATCTTTTATACCTTTATTTAAGAAGAAATCTTTCACGGCAAAACCATTAATTCTAGAATTATCCAAAAGTTCAGTTATCTCACAAACATATTTAAGCATTTTTACCTCCTAACTATTTGAAATTTTTTAGAATACAATGATGAGCGACCAAACCTACTGCTATTACTGGATCCAAAACAGGAATACCAGTAAACTTTTCGAGCTCTTTAGCAATCCCTATGCTTGAAAAACCCGTACATGCAAGTGCTATAACATTGCATCTCGCTTTTTCTAATTCCTTGGCAACCTTAAAAGCACTTTCTTGGATATCTTTTGTGAAAAGGTCAAGGGTAGAATTTACTTTTGCAGGTCTCTTATAATACACACTGTGATTTGAAAAAACCTCTTTCATAACTGGCGGTAATTCTTCGGAAATACCTATTACCCCAATTCTTTCTCCATAAGACAATGCAAGCGAAGCGACCGCACTTCCAGCTCCAAAAACAGGGATAGAAAGGCCTTCCCTAAGTTCTTTAACCCCGGGATCTGCTGCACAGCTCACAATAACTAGGTTAACATTATCTTCTTGTTCTAATCTTTTTCCTAACTGTAAAATTTTAGGAATGGCAAGTTTTTCTGTTTCATCATCATGGATTCCAAATGGTTGATCAGGAATAGACTTCGAGAGTACCTTCAGATCAGGAAAATACTTTTCAACCAGTCTACCATGTTGATTAAATTTCTCTTCGTCATTAATATTAATTACTCTTATTAGGCCAATTTTGACTTGCATTTTTGCACTCTATGTATTTAAAAAGTCGATAATTGTTCCCAAATAAACTTTCGTTGCGGTTACAATATCATCAATTTTTACCTTTTCATTAAATGAATGTATACCTTCGAGTACAGAAGGACCAAACTGAATAGTAGGTGTACCAGCTTTCCTAAAGAACTTAGCGTCAGAAGAAGCCCATTGATACGTCAAATCTAGATCTTTATTTTCAATTTCTTTAATATTCTCTTTAAGAGTCTGTATTATTTTTGATGAAATTGGGGTATAATTAGGCTCTCCTCTTTCAATAATCTCGATATCAATGTCATTTTCATCTTTAATAATCTCTTGCAAAATGTTTATGACTTCGCCTGTACTTATACCAATGGGTACTCTCATATCCCATATCATTTCAGCCATGGGTGGTACAATATTAGGTGCATCCCCACCCTTAATCATTCCTATGTTTACGGTGACGTGATCGAGTACATTTGTAATCTCAGAATTGTTATAACTTCTTGAAATATGCTCTTTAGAGGTTTTCATAACCTCCTTTGCATCGTCTGGAATAATAGACTTGATGGACCTTACCCTGTCAGCTTTTTGAATTATCCTCATTAGTTTCAGAATAGCATTATCACCAACATAAGGAGCCAAACTTCCATGAGCAGATCTGCCTTTTGCAATAAACTTAACCCAGAGATTGCCTTTTTGACCTACTGTGGCCCCACCAGTTCCTGAATCTGACGGTTCTGCAATTATACATCCATCACCAGTTAAAAGATCCCTACGCTTATTAAACAGCCAGTGAGAACCAAATTTCCCGCCAGTTTCTTCATCAGACACAATTATTAACTTCACTGTACCTTTTAATCTATCCTCTATTTGTTTTACAAGTGAAACAGCATACATTATACCTGCGACTCCCGACTTCATATCACTTGCCCCCCTCCCAAGGAGAAAACCATCTTTTATTTCTCCTGCAAATGGGTTGAACTCCCACCTTGCTCTATCACCAGCCTGGACTACATCAGCGTGACCATTCAAAATTATTACAGGATTACCTTTTCCTACTTCTGCAATAATGTTAGGCTTAATTGGATTAGCTGAAATAAATTTTAAATTATTTAAACCATTTTCACAGAGCCAATTTTCAATAAAAGACATAATTTCTCTGACATCCCCAGGAGGATTTTCCGAAGGTATTTTGATTAAATCAGAGGCAAGTTTAATTATTTTTTCTTTTTCTAATTCGCATTTATTTATCAAATTTAACTTATAATCTTTCATATCATCTTCCTTTCCTACTATAAAACTTTGGATCCATTGCATCTCTTAAACCGTCACCAAAGAAATTAAAAGCAAGGGTAGAAACAAAAATAGCGAGTCCTGGCCACCATACTAACCAAGGCGCAAAAATAAGATATACCTGTGCACCATTAAGCATATTTCCCCAACTTGGAATTGGTTCTCTTACTCCAACCCCGAGGAATGAAAGTGAGGCTTCTGTTATTATATTTGCAGCAACAGCAATTGTCATTGAAACAATGAGTGGGGCTAAAACATTAGGAAGAATGTGGACAGCAATGATTCTTCCGGTAGATAAACCATTAGCATACGCGGCCTCTATAAAGGCTTCGTTTTTTATTCTCAGGACTTCTCCTCTAACGAGACGTGCTCCTTGCATCCATCCAAAAGCAGCTATAATAAGTACTATTGTGAATAAAGATCCTCGTATTACAGCAGAAAGAACAATCATTATTGGAAGGATGGGTATTGAAAGCATTATATCTGTGAATCTCATTAAAAACTCATCAATTTTACCTCCATGGTACCCAGCTACTGCTCCAATAAAAAAACTAAGTAGTCCATCTAAAAGGCTGCAAAATATGCCTATGAAAAGTGAAATTCTTCCACCATATAAAAGTCTCGACCAAACATCTCTTCCCATACTGTCAAATCCTAAGACATGTCCGGGTCCAGGAGATGCAAGCTCTACTCTTTCCGACCATGGAACCGAAGATACATATGTATAAGGATCGTTGCCAAGAGAAAGTGGCTTTGCAAGGACTGCCATCGCAATAATTATAAGCAAAAATATAAAAGAGACCATTGCTATACGATGTTTTATAAGTCTTTTAAAAACAATTTTCCAGTAACTAAAAGTTTCTTCTTGTGCCACTTAGATCTCTCCTATTTATATCTTATTCTTGGATCTAATTTTGCATACAAGATATCTGCGATGAAGCTTCCTAGAATTGTAAATATTGAAAGGAACAGAATTGCTCCCATTGCAACAAAGATATCTTGAGACATTGTAGCGTCATACGTCAAACGCCCTAAGCCCGGTATTGCGAATATGGTTTCTGTTATTGTTGCCCCTCCCACCAGCGCAGGGAAAGAAAGACCAAAAAATGTTACTAGAGGTAAGATTCCATTTCTTATAATATGCTTATAAATCAATTTTCTTTCACTCAATCCTTTTGCTCTCGCAGTTCTTACATAATCCATATTTTTAACCTCGAGTATTGAAGATCGAGCATATCTTAGCCAACGACCCACTTGGAATAACACAAGGATAGTTACAGGTAGAACTAGATGCCATGTATAATCAAGAAATCTTCTAATCCAGGGGGCTTGAGAAAATTCGACCAAATCATTATTTATATTTATAAATAAACTGTGAACCCCTCCAGTAGGGAAAATTCCTATTTTATAAGAAAAAAGATACATTAACATTAGGCCAAACCAGAATACTGGCATCGACATACCAAAAAAAGATAAAAACGTTACCCCATAATCTGTTTTGGAATACTGATGAAGAGCAGAGTAAACGCCTAAAGGTATTGATATAATTATTGCAATTAACATTGATATCCCAGATAAAGCAATAGTAATTGGGAGCCTCTGAATTATTAGATCCATAGCGGTTGTTCCTATTATACTTGTAGAAAATCCCCCTCTTAACGAGGGGGAGAAAATCGACTTTATCCAATAGAGGAATCTAATAGGCAGAGGCTCATCCCAATGCCAAAGTTCCAGCAAACTCTGAATGCTTGCCCGAGTCATTCCTGGCATTTGCAACATTGATGCAAAAGGATTTCCCATAGCAGAGACTAAAGCAAAATTTACAAAAGCAAGAACAAATAACAGCGGGATTAGGAACAAAAGCCGTCTTATCAGGTATTCTTTCATTTATTTTTCCTTATACCAATACTTTAAGTTCCAGGTTCCTACAATAGCTCCATCTACTGGATAATCAAATCCAATGACTCCTTTTTTTACAGCTGCAACAGAGACAAAGAAGTTCAGATAAATCTCGGGTACGAGTTCATAGACTCTTGCCTGTAGATTTTTTGAAGCTTCAAATAGTTTTTCTTCATTGTAGAAATTATCTTTCCCTATTTCAGTCCATTTATCAATCTCTGAATCCCTTATTCTTGAAAAGTTTTCGCCTCCCCAACCAATTTCTTCTGTTGGTACTTGTGAAGAATGATAAGTCGGGTAATCTATTACATCTGGAGGGAGTGTAGGATGTGCAAAAATTGTACCTTGAGATTTTGCATATACCATGTCATCCCACATCACTGACCAAGTTTTCGGCGTATAAAAAACAGTTATTCCAAGATTATCTTTCCAATATGTAGAACAAAATTCAATCTCTTGTGCTCTAACTTGGTTACCAGTAGGTCCATCTATATTTATTTCTACTTTTTCCCCACCTGGAGTGATTAAATTACCATTTCTATCCCATGTATAACCAGCATCTTGTAATATTTCCTTTGCTTTAGTTGGGTTATATTCATATTTGCCAACTAAGTTTTCATTAAAGGCAGGGCTCATCTGTGATATATATCCTTCTGCCACTTGTCTTTTACCCATAAAAATTTTCTGGCAAAGAAGTTCTCTGTCTAGTGCATATAACATTGCTTGTCTAAGCGTTTTATCTTTAAGTATTGGATCCTCAGTGTTTAATGTTATATGTTCCATATAAAAAGAGGGCATATAGTATAAATCAAAGTGGTCTCCTAAACCTTGTTGTTCAGCAGTATAAGCCCCTGTAACTTCTATGCCTAATCCAGGAACACTAAAATCAAGTTCTTCCGCAAAAAGCTGGATTAACATAGTGTTTAGATCTGGTACTATATGGAATATTATATTATCAAAAAGTGGGGTACCAGCCCAATAGTTTTCATTTTTCTTTAGATAGACATAACTGCCTTTTTGCCATTCATTGATTCTATAAGGCCCAGCATATACTGGATTATTATTAAAATCACATGTATTAATATCTGCGGGGTTCTTATCAAAAATAGGCTTGAGAATGTGGGCAGGATATACTTCGGCAGCATCACCAAACATAGCTCCAAGAGGACCATAAATTGCCCATGGCGTTAACTCCTTCCAAGATACTATAATTGTATATGGATCTGGACTTTCTATCTTGTCAATCATATCTATGACACCTATGTTTGAAACTTGAACTTGTGGATTAATCCTCATTTGATAGGTAAACAGATAATCCTCGGCTGTTACAGGTTCTCCATCTGACCAAGTAACACCTTTTCTTAGCTTCCAAAATGTTTTCATTGTTTTTGTATCTGGATTTATTTGCCAAGTTCCATCATTAGTATTTGGTATGTATTCTGCTCCTACTGGATATACAACACCCGATGGAGTTACACCAGCAGCTCCCTCTCTCATTGGCCATAGGACGGCTGTAGTTGCTGTAGTAAACCATATCATCTTGAAAAGAGTTTTGGGTTCTTGTGTGATTCCAATTCGGAGTGTTCCACCTTCTACAGGTGGTTTAAGAACCATATAAATTGAATAGGCACACTCAGCTCGGGTTGCAGCAATTTTAGGTCTAATATTCCTTTTTTCATCCCATTTTAGAAGCTGGAACTCGGGTCTAACAGCTAAAGTCATAGCACCTTTTGCCCAAGAGGAAATTTCTCTTTCATCATTCGAAAAAGTAGCTATCAATAGATTTGGATCATTTGATAAATCCTCTTTACCCAAGACTCGAATTAATAAAACGGCTACTTCTTCTCTTGTGATAAGCTCATCAGGACCTTCTATAGATCCGTAAGGCCATTCGGTTAGTTCCATTGCTTTAGTAACCATCTCAGCAAATTGTTCTCTTGTGACTCCCTGTTCAGGTTTGAAACTCCCATCTGGGAAACCATCTACAATTTTTTTTGACACCAAATACTCAATTTGTTTTTTTGCCCAATAATCTTCAGGGATATCGGAGAATCCACTAGCTAGCGATGCTACAGCAGTAAGAGCTAATACCAACACCAAAGATATTAAAATAATTGTAAAAAATTTTATTTTTTTCATTTAAATTAATCTCCTTTAAATTTTTTTTACTTAAATCTTTAAATAAATTACTTTTATCTTTTTTTTCTCCTCTTATTACCTCCTCTCTTTTTATTTATAAATTTTAACTTTGTATGTCTAAGTAAATTTGCTGAATTTAACCACCTCCCCATTATTTAATGCTTAAGAATTCGGAATTTACTTTCTCTATTTAGATATATTAAAAATGCCTTCTCCGGTCATTTCCACAATTTAAGCATTTATGTTTAGGCACTTTCTTGTTTCCTCTCTATCCTCTTCCTTAGTTCCTTCTTTCTGTCCTCGTAGAATTGGCGGAGTTCTTTATTTAAAGTCTCCGGATCGAGACCTAAAATCTTAGAAATCTCCTTAATCTGTTTCTCAGAAGGGGGAAAGCCCTCCTGTCTCAAACTGTGAAACTTTGATATAATAAATTAGGAGCCAGGAGAAAACCGTAAGGACTTCGGCTCTGTTCGAGCCCGCTTATCTCGGTTCAATGTTGATAGCGGGCTTGTTCTTTTATGTATAAAATACATAAAAATTAGAAGGATGTCAAGTTTTTATTGTTCTAAAATTGCCAATTAGCACTCTTCAATTTTGAGAACCGGACAAGAGAAATTTTGCTTATAGGCAATCGCCGCCTCTTAAATACCCTACTCCCCAAGAGCTTCCACATTGAAGAGCAGGGAACGGCAATCCGGGGAACTCTGGAGAGAGAAAGCCGGATCACCGGAATTAGTGACTCCTTATTACTTTTTCTTATTTTCGCAAATGACAGGCTACATAATGTCCGTCATTTATATCGATTAATTCAGGCTCTTCCTGACTGCAAATTGGTATAGCGTATTTACATCTCGGATGAAAACGGCAACCCTTAGGAGGGTTAAACGGGCTTGGAACATCTCCCTCTAAAACAATTCT
>Ga0210003_1004024_pt1 | contig 11746 bp, 8 predicted proteins | sample LantaG_FD_182804 | JGI IMG/M metagenome (GOLD analysis project Ga0210003, IMG submission 182804) | Deep subsurface microbial communities from Baltic Sea to uncover new lineages of life (NeLLi) - Landsort_02402 metaG (SPAdes) (version 2) | ecosystem: Environmental > Aquatic > Marine > Oceanic >...
GGGGGGACAGAGGAGCATAATGACGACGAAGAAAAAAAATCATCTTTTTTTCTTTCCTTTCTAAGGGTCATCGACAGCCGGCGCGGCCGAAGTCGAAGCGACGGAAACAACAGCGGGCTTGACCAGCTCCTTGTCGAAGGTCCTCCTCTCCGTCGCAACAACAACGCCAGCGTCCACGCCCTTCCCGGAGCTCGTCTTGGGTCCCGCTGCCTTGGCCGCGGGCCTGTCGTAGACGCAGACGCAGGAGAAAGAATCGGACCCAAAGGCCACGCCGCCGTCCCTGCCACCGACGCACGCTCCAGGGGCAATCTCAGATCCAAAACGGTTCTGTCCTCCCTGCTCGCCCATGGCCAGGCACGCGTGGTCGCCCTTGGCGGCAGCTCCAGCCCCGACAGCCACGGGCCTGCCCGTGTCCCCGAGCAGAGAGGTCGCGCAGGTAGAAGCGCAGCGGGCTCCGAAGGTGGGACGCTGCAAGCCCTGGACCTGCTTGGAAGAGTCGAGGCAGGCGCAAGCATAGTCGGTGGCCTCGACAGAGGCGGAGCCGTCGACGATGGTGCAGGTGGGCTGGCCAGCAGAGGCAGAGGCAGAAGAAGCGCCTCCGCTCAGGATCTGGAAGCCCGCGGCGCGGGTCCCGTCCTTGCGGAGCGCCGAGCAGAGCGCCGTCCTCCCAGTGGTGCTCTCCCCGAACTCGTTGAAGGACAGGGGAGAAAGGCCGCCGGCGAAGGAGGCGCAGGCTGCGTCGCAGGTGACGCCGGCGGGGGCAGGGTGGAAGTTGGCGCCGAGGCGGTCGGCGGCGGAGGCGGTGAGAGTGGGCTCTGGAAGAGTTTTTTTTTTTTTTTTGAGAGAGAGGTTGAGGTTGAAGAGGTTGAGAATTCTTTTTGAGGCGAGTTTCTTTTTTTTTGAAATTCGAAGTCGCCCAAAAGACTCTCTCTCAGCCAAGAGCAAAAACAAGAGAGCCAAAGGGGGAAAAAAGCGCAAAAAGGGCTCCGGCTTCTTGCAACAGCTGTTGAGGAGGAGAAGCCGAAAGCCACGAGAAGTTTCGGGCGCTTTCGTCGTCGCTGCTTGCTCAATCGCTTCCGTAAAAATCCATGATGACAAACGGACCCTTTGGGCGCCGCTCTCGCCGGCGTCGAGGCCGCTTTTTGTCTTTCCTCTCCGTCCGGAGGTCTTGTCCGACCGTTCCTCTTCGTCCTTGCGGCACGGAATGGGAGAAGAGAGAAAAGAGAGAGAAAGAGAGGGGAGGCGGCGAGCAAGCAAAGCAGACGGCGCGACGATGAAGAAAGTGTCCATTGCTGAGACAGCGTAGAAAAAAAACAAGAATCTCGGTGTGCAACTTTCATCCCTTTTTTCCCTACTCACCAGGGCGTGCCGAGGCGACTGCGGCCAGTGCGAGCACGAGGAACACGGAAAGACGCACTGTGAGCGGAGAGGGATTTTGGGGGCGGGTTGGGGTGTGCGCGGGTTAGGGTATGAAATGATTATTATGAAGACGATGACGAGCGAACTTGTTCGCCATCGAATACGGAAGAAAAAAAGGTTGTTGTTGTTGGTTCCGACATTTCGCGGCGCGGCGGGGGCTGCTGCGAGCCCCAACCCTCCCCGTCCTCCGGTCAAGGGGTCTCAGAGCGCTTCGGCATCAGTTCCAGGGACTTACTTGTTGGAAAGTGGAAGGAGATAGGAGGCGAGAAGGAGAAGAAGAAGACGTCTGAGTAGGAGGGGTAGAGTTGAAGAAATGTAAGAGAGGAAAAGAAGCTCGACAAATTTCAAAACCTCGTCTCCTCTTTCTTCGATCTTCTTCTTTTCAACCTGCTCTGTCACTCTCTTCCTTTCCTCGCATTTCTCTCTTATTCTCTTTCTTCTCTTTTCTTTTCTCTTCCCCACCAAGCCATGCCTCTTCAGCCAGTCATCGGCCGTCCTGCCGAGGTGGCGGCCCCCGGCGCCTCCCTCGCCGCGCACCAGGCCACGCGGGAGCTCCCCACGGCGGGGCCCTGGGCCAAGTTCGCAGCGAAGAAGAAGGAGGGAGAGGGAGCGGCGACGACCCCCATCGACGCTCCGTCCCCTTCCTCGGCCGAGCAGGAGCCGTCACCGCCCTCCTCCTCTTCGGCTCCCGCGGTTCTCGTCCAGGGGCTCGACTTCTCCTACCCTGACATTGGTGAGTGGAGAAAGAAGAAGAAGAAGGAAGCAGAGAGAGCAGAAGGCACGAGAGATCGCAATTAAGATGTCTTTTCCATCGAGCGAGCGAGAGCAATCGTCGCCGACGCGTGGCGAGCTCTCAGCCTCAACCTCAACTCACCTCCTCCTCTCCGCCACCTCTTCCTCCCCAAATCCCACCCTCCTACCCACCAGACGGCCGCCCCCTCCCCGGTGTCCCCCCCGTCGTCACAGACATGAACCTCTCCCTCCCCGCAGGCTCCCGCTGCCTCTTACTCGGAGCCAACGGTGCCGGGAAGACGACGCTTTTGAAAGTGCTCGGGGGGAAGCACCTCGTGCCTCGAGGCGCTGTTTCGGTTTTGGGGGGCCGCTCCCCCTTCCACGACACCGGTCTCGCGTCCACGGGCGCTCTTTCTTATCTTGGTGGAAATTGGGAGCGCGACGTCGCCTTCGCCGGGTTTTCTGTGCCCTTGGCCGCAGACTTTGGCGCCGGAGAGATGCTGCAGAGGGCTTCCGTTCCCGGGCCCGCGGGCGACGCGCGACGCGAAAGGCTGATCGAGGTTCTGGACATCGAGCCCGAGTGGAGGATGCATAAAGTTTCCGACGGGCAGAGGAGGAGGGTGCAGATCGCCATGGGTGAGTGATTAGGAGGAGGGGGGGATTTGGAGAGAGAGGGAGAGAGAGGGAGAGGGGGGGCTCGAAAGGAAAGGAAAGGAAAGAAAAGAAAGAAAAAACCCGAAACCGAAACCGAAAAAAAAAGCTCACGCTATGTCTTCCAATGAAAACCAACCCCCTTAACTCTCCAGGCCTCCTCAAGCCCTTCGACGTCCTCTTACTGGACGAGATCACCGTCGACCTCGACGTCCTCGGGCGAGCTGACCTCATGAAGTTCCTCACCGACGAATGCAACGAACGAAACGCGACCGTGATCTACGCGACGCACATCTTTGATGGATTGGACTCGTGGCCCACTCACGTGGCCTTCTTGGCCAGAGGAAAGCTCCGAAGGATGCATACTTCTGAAGAACTGAAGTCCGAGCTGGAGCAGGGGAGGCTGCTGGAGCTCGTGGAGAGCTGGCTGCGGCACGAGGAGGCCGAGGCCGAGGCCGAGAGGAATAAGGGAACTGGAGGTCTTGGAGGTGGAAACGCAGCAACGAGGGGAGGGACGGGAGCCGGGAACGACGGCGTGGCTTCCTGGTCCAATGGGTGGGCCGCGGGAAGGATGACGTCGACGCTGAAGAACTCGTCGAACGCGGTGATGCGGATGTGAAAAGGAAAAGTTGGAGGGAGAGAGAGAGAGAGAGTAGAGAAAGAGAAAGAGAGAGAGAGCTCTCGTCGTCGTTTTCGTAAAACTGCTTTCAACCTTCTTTTCGTGATTAAATTTAAAACAAAACGGAATTCTTTACTTGTAATTTGAAAAAAAAAAACTGACGCCAAAAAGGGAAAGCGGGAGAGACAAAGAAAGAGAGAGAAAAGAGAGAGAAAGAGTTTTTCCTTCTTCTTCCTCGTCTCCTCTCACTCTTTCACTTCGAAAAAAAAAATCTCTCTCTCTCGAAAACTCCACCACCACTTCACGCGCACCTCCAAAATGGCCCGCCCCCGTCCCTCTCCTTTCCTCCTCGCGCTGCTCTCTGTCGTGGCTCTTCTGGCCGCGGTGTCGGTTGCGGCAAACGGCGAAGGCAAGGAGTTTTTTTGGATAGGAGAATCGGGAAAAAGAAAAAAGAGAGAAGAACAAGAGAAAAAAGCCCGAGAGCGAGAGAGCGAGGCGAGATGACGCCCTCTTTTTGACCTTTTTCTCTCATCTCTCTTTCTCTCAACTCTCTCAACTCTCCAAAACCTCCGCCACAGGCTGCGCCTCCCTGGGCCTCAAGATCCAGACGGGGGCCTGCTCCTCGGCCCCCTCGGGCCTGCTCCACGCCTTCGACTCGCCCGACAAGGCCTCGAGAGGGCTGGCCTCGAGCTGCGGGGAGCTCGCAAACCTCGCGTCGCCGCCGCCGACCGCGGAGTGCTGCCTCGACCTAGCGGCCTTCGGGGGCGCCGGGTGCGCCTGCGACCCGGTGACGCTGACCCTGGCGCAGATGGTAATGAAAGAGAGACGGAGAGAAAGGAAGAAAGCAAGAGAGAGAGAAAGAGAGAGAAGGAGGGTGGTGAATTGCGTTCAAAAAACTAAAAAAAACCCTTCCTTTCTTTCTTTCTTTCAAAAAAAAACCCAAAAAAACACAAAACAGGCGCTCAACCTCAACGGCGACGGCATGAAGAGCTTGATAAGGGCGGCCACAGCCGCGTGCAGCGCCGTCGGAGTGAAGGTATCCGACTCGTGCGGCGGCGAGACTTGCTAGAGAAGAGGAAAGAGAAGAAGAGAAGAGGAGAGACAAAAGAGAAGAAGAAGAAGAGTTTTTTTCGATTTCCCCCTCCTTTCTTTCGTTGAAAAAAAGACGAACGGAAAAAAAAAAAGTTCCACCCCCCGTGTGATTTCCGAAACAACAACAACGAGGAACCGCGATCTCGACAATTCGAAACAAGAAGAACAAGAAGAAGATTTGGGGAATTCAGAACTGAAAAGAGGGTATTCATTTTTTGCATTTGTTTTGCTCTCTACTCTCTCTCCAAAAAAATCATTCCTCTCTCTCTCTTTCCCCACCTCCACTCTCTCCTTCTTTCTACCTTCTCTCCCCGCGCTTCGGAGGCAGCATGCACAGCACCTTCAGGTAGTGCTCGGGAAGGTCGATCCCTTTGCTCCGCAGCTCCTTCTTGGCCTCGTCGACGGCCCTGACGTCTTGAGGGGTCAGGAAAACAAACTGCAGGTGCGGGGTCAAAGCTGCGTTCTCAAACAGGCTCGCCATCGAGGTCCTGCGCGCGACGGCGTCCATGAAGACGTCGAACTCGTCCATGGCCCTGAAGGGGCAGCTGGTGAACTCCCCCAGCGCTAAAGCGAAGCACACCGTGGTGAAGGAGCGCTCCCCGCCCGACAGCTGGCGCAAGTCCTTGACCACGTTCCTAGTCGTGGTGGTGGTTCCTCCTCCTCCTGCTCCTCCCGCGGGGCCAGGGCGGGGCACTTCCCCTCCTTCTCCTTCTCCTCCTCCGTCGCCGTTGCCGCCATTCGCGACGGCGAAGAGGTTAAGGCGGCCTCCACGGTGCTGCTGCTGCTGCTGCTGAGCTTGCTGCTGCTGAGCTTGCGGGTTTTGAACCTGCTGCTGCTGCTGCTGCCCCTGCTGCGAGCCGTGGACCACGACCTTGATGTCGAGCGTGCGGGACTCGCGGTTGAGCTTGACCTGGCCCAGGTGGCCCTTGCGCTTCATGTAGCGGGAGAAGCGGCGGTTGACCTAAGATGGGAGAGAGGAAGAAAGGAGGAGGGGGGAAAAAGAAGAAGAGTGAGATTTTTTTTTCCTCTCAACAAAAAATCTTCAAAAAAAAAAGTTCAAAAAATATTCATACTCCAACTCTTCCTCCTCCTTATCCTTACCGCTTCCTCCACCTGCCGGTCCATCCTCTTGAAGTCCTCCATCCTGAATTGCAGCGACTCCTCCAGGGCTCGCAGGGCCCCGGCGTGCGTGCGCAGCTTGGCCGCGGACGCGACGCAGGCCGGCTTAGCCGCGGCCAGCTCGGCGCGGAGCTCGGCCTCGTCGCCGCCGGCCTCGGCGCGGGCCGCCGCGGCTCCCTGGCGGGCCCTGTCGCGGCGCGCGCTCACGACGGCGGCGAGGGCCTCGTAGAGGTTGGCGACCTTGGCGGCGGAGGGTTGTCTGGTGGTGGCGGCGTTGGTGGCGTTGGAGGCGCGTCGGCGGTTGTTGTTGTTGCGGCGCCCGCCTTCTTCTTCGCCTTCTTCTCCTTCGTCGCCTTCGCCGCCGCCGTCGCTCTCCTCTCCTTCTCCTCCTTGCTGCTCTGCTCCCGCTCCCGCTTCTTCTCCTCCTGCTTCCTCCTCCGGCGCTTCCAACAGACCCACGCCCACCAGCAACGCCTTCTCCACCTTCCCCTCAAAGGCCCCGATGGCAGCCAGCTCCCTCAGCGCCTCCTCTCCCTCTCCCTCCGAGCAGACAGCCGACGCGTCGCCTCTCCTCGCGGCGGCCTCGGCGGCGATCCTGTCCCTCGACCCCTCAAGGCGAGCCAGCTGCTCCTCGATGCGCGCGACGGCGTCCCTCGCAGCCCCGGCCTTGCGCTGCAAAGCCCCTGCGGCGTCGAGAAGGGCCTGGAGTCCTCCGGTCCCGGCCTCGTTGGAGAGAGCGGCGGCGAGCCGGTCCTTGCCCGCGGCGGCCTCCTCGGCGGCGAGCGTCGCGGCGGAGAGCGCGGCCTCGGCCTCGTCGAGCGCGCGCTGCCTGTCGGCGGCCTCGGCGCGCGCCTGGCGGAGGGCCTCCTCGAGGGCGCCGATGGCGTTGTTGCCAAAGTTGGTGGCGCTGTCGTTGCTGTTCAAGGAAGAAGAAGTGGGACCTCCTCCTCCCGCAATCCCGCCGCCGCCGCCGCCGGCAGCGGCCGAGAGCTCGTCCTCGGCGCGCGTCAAGGCCGCCCTGGCCGCGTCGTGCCTCTGCTTCGCGCCGCGGTGCCCCGCGACGGCCGCCTTGTAGGCCTCCTTGGCCTCCTCGAACTCGAGGAGCTTGGCCTTGTGCTTTCTCTTGCTCTCCGAGGCAGCCTTCTCGGCCCGAGAGGCCTCCTCGGCGGCCTCCTCGGCGGCGGCGGCGCCGCCATAGAGTCCGATCCAGCCCGACTTGCCGCCGCCTCCGCCTGAGGCGGCCGAGGGCCGGCCCGTGAGCGTCCCGCCCTTGAAGGTGAAGGACGTGCCGTCAGGCAGCACCGCGGCGACGACGCCCTTGAGGCGGGCCGCGGACCTGGCCTCTGCCTCGCTCTCGCAGAGCACCACGCGCTCGACCTTGAAGGCGTCGATAAGGTAGTTGCGTGCGGCGGTCGCGGCAAACGCCGACGCCTCCGCCGACGCCGCCGACGCCGACGACGAAGAAGAACCTGAAGAACTCGAAAAGTCCAGGACAGACAGCAGCGTCTTCAGGGGTCCCCCGCGGGAATCGACGAGCGGTTCGACACGGTGCGGCGGGATCGCGGAGTCGACGAGGACGGCGCGCGCGCCGGATTTCAGGCCGAAATCCGCGAAGAGGCGGATTAGCGTGTCGGCGTCGGCGGCGGTCGACGTGAGAAAGTGCGAGCCCCCGGGCCCCGCCGCAGCCTGCAGCGCCGCCGCCCAGCGGGGCTCCGTGAGCGCCACCAGCGCTCCCAGGGGCCCCGCGCAGGGCCCTTGCCCGCTCAGTCTCGTCCGAGAGCCGCCGCTGGAAGGCCCCCTGCCGGAGAGCTGGCGGGCGACCTCCCCGGCGACGCCGACGGCCGCGGTGCCGCCGAAAAACGCGGCCCGGTTCTTAGACGCCTGCGCCGCGGCCAGCTCCTCGTGCTTGCTCCGCGACCGCTTGGCGTTGTCGAGGGCGGTCTGGAGTGCCATGTTGGCGGAGTCGGACCGCTCCCCTTTCGCGAACACCGCGGTCTTGGCCTCGGCCATGGAGTCCGAGCGCGCTTTCAGGGCAGCTCCGACCTTTTTCTCCTCGGCCGCGGCGCGCCCCATCGCGGCCTTCGCGCGCTGGATCCTGGCCTTGGAGGCGGCGTCGGCCGCGGCCTCCGCCGCCGCGAACGCCGCCTCGCAGCTCGCCTGCGCCGCGGCCTCCCTCTCCAAGGCCCCCTCGGCCGCGCGCTTGGCGGCTCCCTTCGCGCGCTCCGCGGCAGCGGCCTCGGCCACCGCCGCGCGGTGGAGCTTGGTCGCATCGTTGAGCGCCGCCACCGCGCTCTCGCTCCGCGCCCCCTGCTCGTCGGCAGACCTCTGCGCCTCGCCCGCGGCCTCCTCGAGCCGCGAGAGCCTCTCTTGCGCGGCCCTCAGCATCTCGGGACCCTTTTGCGTCAGCCTGAGCTCTACGGCGGCGGAAACGGCCTCGCAGTTCCTGGCTGTGGCCCACGCCAAGGCGCGGTCGCACCTCCCCACCTCCTCGCGGCACCGCTCCGCCGCGCCGAGGCTGTTGAGCGATTTCTGCAGAGCTGCGACTTTCGCGTTGCGCTCGGCGAGCCTTTCTGCTTCTGCCTCGACGTGCCTCCTGGTCTCCGCCACGGCGTCCGCGGCGGCGGCGTGCGAGCTTTCGGCGCGGGCAAGCAAGGTCGCTTTCATATAGACCTCGAATTTTTTCGCGGAAGCCGCGGTCGCGCCAATGCCGCGGTCGGGCGCGGCGGCGTTGCCTCCGCCACCGCCGCCTCCACCTCCCAAAAAGGAGCGCGCCACGTCCTGCGTCATCACCACGACGGGGTTGGCAGCGTCCACCGACAGGGCCTCCAGCACGGCGTCGACCTCCCTCTTGGTGTTGGAGACCACTTTGCCGGCCTTTGTTTTCAGAGAAAACAGCGAGTGGGCCGAGGTCGCAGACAGCTTCCTCTCGATGACGACGGTGTCTCCGAACAGCTCGGGCCTGTGCGCGTCGGGCCCCGTGTTCCAGATCTCGACGCGGATCGAGGCCTGCGACGCCCCCGTGCGCACGAGAGAAGAGGCGGCGGAGGCTCGGCCGGTGGCTGCGGCGCGAACCCCAAGAGCGAGCTGCAGAGCCTGCAGCAGAGCGGATTTCCCGGAGCCATTGACTCCCGAGACGAAGTTGACGTGAGGGCAGAGCTCGACCTTGAAGTGCTCGTGGCACATGAAGTCTCGCAGCACCACCGTCTTGACTTGCCCCGGTAAGCCCTGGCCCCTGGGGCGGTGCCACTCGCGGCCGTCGGCGCCGACGACGACGAAGGGGCGGCCGGAGGCGTCGACGTCGAGGGCCTCGAGGTTTCGTTGTTGTCCTCCGTTTCCGTCGTTTTCTCCGTTGTCGTTCGCGTTGTCGTTCGCGGCCTCTCTGGCCTCGGCCTCCTCGAGCCTTCGGGCCGCGGCCCTGACGAGCTGGGCGTCCTCGGCGGCGGCATCGAGGGCGCGGGAGGCGGCGGCGGCAGAGCGGCCCGCGTTGTTGTTGTTGTTGTTGCTCGGAGGCCTTCCTCGGCCGCGCAGAGCAGCAGCAGCAGCAGCGGCGGCGCCGCTGCCGCCAGCTCTCCTCCCCCTTTCGCCGTTGGACGTCCTCCTCCTTCCCCTACCCTCGTCGCGGCGCTCCACCTCGACGCCGCCGTCCGAAGGATGGCCCTCGAGGTCGCTGGTGTTGCGCGCGTCGCACTCGCGGTCGTCGGAGCGCGCGGAGGGCTCCCCCTCGGAGTCTTCTTCTTCTTCTTCTTCTTCTTCTTCGTCGTCGTCGGAAAAGGCGGTGGCGGCAGCAGCAGCAGTTCCCCTGCCGCGCTTGCTTGCGCCCTCGCCTCCACCGCCGCCTCCACCTCCTCCTGTGCTGCGGCGCGCGGCCGGAGGGGGCATGGCGTTCTCGTCGCTCGACGGAGGGCGCGTGCCGCGCGCGGCGGCGGCGGCGGCGTCGCCGTTGCTGCGAGCTCTCGTGCGGCCTCCGCTTCCGCCTCCGCTGCTCTCTCCTCCTGCTCCACCAACGGAGTCCTCCGTCATCAGCTCGTCCATCCTGCCCGAACGGCGGCGCTTGGGCTGTTGCGTGTTTTGGTTGGTTGGTTGAGAGAAAAGGGAAGGAGTGAGTGACAGAGAGAGAAAAGAAAAAAAGCCTCAGCAGGCAGAGCGTCGTCGTCGTCGAAGGTCCAGAGAGGTTTTGTTCGAGCGCGTCGGAGTCTATCAGCTCCTTCTCTCTCTTCCTCTCTCTTTTCTCTCTTCTGTTTTCCACTCGTTTCACGCCCACTGTGTCAGGGCGCGTCCAGGACGTCTCCAGCTTCACGCCTGGAGGGGATCAAGAGGCTGAGAAAGGAGCAGAGAGGGGCGAAAAGAGAGAAGAGAAGCATCTCGATTGCTCGTTTTTGTTTTTCGAAAAGAGGTGCATGCGTTTCGAAAGCAACTCACCGGCATCGCTCTTTGCTTCGCTCTCTCTCTCTCGAGAGAGCTCTCGCTGTTCCTCGCTCGCTACGTGTGTCTGTGTGCTCTTCCCTCTCCTCTCTCTCTCTGACGCTGAGGCGGGATAGAGAAAGATAGAGGACGGCGCGAGCAAAGGCCTTTTCCTTTTCTCTTTTTTCGCTGTGCCTCTTTTGCTTTTTCGAAGCTCGATCGAAACAAGTGAGAGAGCAACACCCTTTTCCAGAAATCGTCGGCGGCGTTCAACTCGAAGAAGGGATCTTCTTCTTTCTCTTCTCTTTCTCTTCTCTTTCTCTTCCTCGAGAGATGTTCCGCCGCGCAGCCACGCAGCTGGCCGCGGCCTCTGCCGTGCGCGTCGCCTCTGCCGCCGCAACTGGAGCGTCGTCGTCGTCGTTGTCGTCGAGCAGCAGCGCGGCGCTTCCATCTTTGTCGGCGGCGGGCATTGGATCGATTGCTCGCTCGTTCGCTTCGACGACTTCTTCCTCTTCGTCGCCGGCCGCCGCCTCTGCTGTTCCTTCTCGGTGAGTTTCAGACTTCGGAGCGATCGCAGGCGTCCCTCTGCTCTCGTTATAGGGTTGTAGAAAGCGCAAAAGAAGCAAGCAAAGAAGCCTAGAGAGAGAGAAAGCGCTGCTGCGTTTCTCTCGACATAGATCGCTGTCGTCGTCGACCTCGACCTTCTCAACCTCAACCCTCTTCCGGACCTCAAAACTCCCCTTCTTCTCCCACCAGTGCTCGCCCGCTCCCGACGCTCGCCTGGGCCGCGGCCACGGCCCTCGCCACGACCTCGCTGCTCGCCCCCTCCTCGGGCAGCAGCGCAGCCAGGGCAGAAGAAGCGGCAGCAGCGGAGGTTGCTTCTTCCTCGACGACGAGCCCCTCCTCGACGACGGCCGAGACCCTCTACTCGCTCCCAGAGGCCACGGGGCTCTTTTCTTCCTCGAACACTTCTTCTCCTCTCACGCTCTTTCAGTACGAGGTCTGCCCCTTCTGCTGCAAGGTGAAAGCAGTCCTTGACTTCTACAACGTCCCTTACCGGGTCGTCGAGGTCTCCCCGCTGACGAAGCGGCAGCTCAAGTGGGGGCAACACAGGAAGGTTCCAGTCCTGGCCCTCGGCGGCGTCGAGGAGAAAGGTGCAGGAGCAAGCGGTGGAAAGGAGGCGTTCGCGCCTCTCCCGGGCGTTGACGTGCTGGCGGACTCGTCGCTGATCATCTCAAGGATCGCGGCAGAGGCCGAGGCGGCCGGGCTGGGTCCAGAAAACGGGAAGAACAAGAACAAGAGCAAGAGCAAGAACATGAAACAGAGCTCTTCGTCGTCTTGGTTCCGCCGCCGCAGCAACTCTTCTTCCTCTTCTTCTTCCCTTTCCTCCTCTCCCCCCGTTTCCAAAGAGGCCACCTGGCGCAAGTGGGTCGACGGCCGCCTCGTCAAAGTCATCACCGTCAACATTTATCGGACGGCCGGAGAGTCGTGGCAGGCCTTTGACTACATCTCGCGGGCCGGAGACTTTGGCTCGAGCTCGGTCGAGAAGACCGCGGCGAGGGTCGTTGGAGCGGGGATGATGTATGCGATCGCCGGGCGGCTGGCGAAGAGGTACGGGGTGGTCGGGGAGCCGAGGCAGGCGCTGGAGCAGGCCGGGAGGGAGTGGACCGAGGGGGCGCTTCGGAGGGAAGAAGGAGAAGAAAGAGAGGGAGA
>Ga0210003_1004025_pt1 | contig 11744 bp, 14 predicted proteins | sample LantaG_FD_182804 | JGI IMG/M metagenome (GOLD analysis project Ga0210003, IMG submission 182804) | Deep subsurface microbial communities from Baltic Sea to uncover new lineages of life (NeLLi) - Landsort_02402 metaG (SPAdes) (version 2) | ecosystem: Environmental > Aquatic > Marine > Oceanic >...
GCAGGCGGATAAAAGACGGAAATGACCCCGGCAAAGGTGGTATGGATATAAATAAATATGGCGTAGTCTATTATTCCCCAATCTATAATTGGAGTCACGAAAATTTAATGGCCTATATAGAGCATTTTAATATCAAGTTGCCACCTTTATATAAATGGGCTAACGGTTTTCAAGTGGGGACCGGCCCCTGGGCTGCCCGAGAACATACCGGTTCTATACAAAAAGGCTGGGAAGAGGTTTACAATATTAACCCCTCAATAGTCGAAAAGGCAGCAAAACATATAACCTCAGCAGCAAAGTTTTTGGAAAATTCAAAATAAATAAAATTTTGAACTTATAGTTGTTATGCAGGAATAGCATAGCAGAGGAGTTTCATTGTGAAGGAGATTATTTCAATATCAGGGGCCTGCGCTGATCAGGCTAGAATAAAAATAAGATTTGATTTAAAAGGTAAGCTTAAAAAATTAATTGAAACCCTCATAGGAGAAGGCTTTTCGCTATCGATTGACCAGAAAGGCTTTCTATACGGAGAGGCAAGAGGAATCTTTGAAGAAATTTCTCGGTTGCTGGAGTTATTAAAAATAAAAAGGTTTCAAATCAGAAAACGAGGGTAATTTTAAAGAATAAATAGAGGTAATTTAGGTGCAAGTAAATTTAAAAGTTCTAAAGATGATGAGAGCTTTTTATAAGGTGGAGCTAAAGAAAAACCTATCAACAAGAAAAAGCAAAGAATATGTAAAGGCTTTAGAACGAATTGAGCAATGTATTGTGGAAAAAAAGAGGCCCATTAGAAATAAGGAGAGAAAATTAATGCGCCTCGATGAGCAGAATACCATCGACATTGAAATTGGATGTACAACGTCCGGTACAGCAGCTGATATATGTGCAAATCTTAGCTTGGGTGGCTGTAGTGACTGGTTTTTGCCTTCGAAAGATGAATTAAATCTGATGTACGAAAACCTGAAAATTTTTGGAGTCGGTGGTTTTACTGATGGCTTCTACTGGAGTTCGTCGGAGTACGATGCTGACTTAGCACCGCTACCAGGGTTTTGGCATTGGTAGTCAGGGCTACGGCTACAAGCACGAATCACTCCGGGTCCGTGCTGTCCGGGCTTTTTAACCATTTATCCATTTAACCATTAATGGGGTGTAGGGGGCTTGCGGGCCCCCCTACACCCCATTAATAAAGCTAAAATGGGAGCTAAGGAAATCAAAAGGTAGGACTTCCTAATTGAAGTTTCTGCCTTTTTTATTATTTTTTAAATCCTAACAGACACCAATTGCTTCTTCTAACTTATGATATATTTTTTCAGTCTCATCACTCATACAAAAGTTGCGAAACTCGTCTTAGTAGGGAAGCCAAAAGACAGTTATTTTTTATTGCTTTAATATTGAAGAATTAACTGATTTAATCTTATATTTTCAAGTACAATATCTCCCTTAAAAGTTCTAAAGCTTTCCAATAGGGGGAGCCAGACATTCCAAGCCCTTTAGCTTTTGCTGAAGGGCTTTTTATTTGAAAAAGAAGGATTTTAAAGTTCATGTGATATACTAAAATTACAACTTAAATATTAAATATTTATAGGAGGAATTTAAGATGAAAAACCAAACCGATAACTACTACATTTCCCGCAAAACAAAACTCTTAAAGAATTTTGACAAAACGGCAAGTCTTATAAGAAATTTTGTTGTCTCAAGCTACGGACCAGATTTTGCAGATACGCTATACCGGAAAGCACGGCAGGAATATGAGGAACTTATCCCACAAATCCCCCACATTGAGAGTGCCGCAGGGGTTGCACTAAACACATTTCTTCTTATCACTGCCCAGGAGCTGACAGTCTATAAGGTTATGAAAAAATATGGTAAGACGGCCGGAGAAACATGGGAGATTTGTCATTACGCACTGAGATTGAGAATGGAAAAATTTTCCAAAATCAAACGTTGGCTGTTAACCAATCTCATGTATTCAAATTTTTTGAGAAGAGTAATGCAAAAGCGAGCAGAAATAGGTCAACAGCGAAAAGTAGGAGATTTTGAGGTTAAATATATTATCGGAGATGGAGAAAATTTCGATTGGGGTGTGGATTACTTACAGTGCGGCAATTACAAATTTTTGCAGGATCAGGGAGCAGAAGAATTTGCTCCATACGTTTGTATGTCAGACATTGCTTTAAGTGATGCAATGGAATGGGGATTAATTAGAACCGAAACACTTGCTGATGGATGCGAGAGATGCGATTTCAGATTCAAAAAAAAGGGGAAAACTCGGATTTCTTCTAAGACTCCTGAAGTTCAGGCAACGATCGAAAAAATAAAGAAAAAAGAAAACGGCGTATAACAGAGCATGTGTGCTCCGCTTCGCTACGGGCTTTAAATAAATTGGGAAGGTGTGCCAAGCCAATAATCCGATAACTTTTTCTAACTTTTCGAGGGGTTTTTAGAAATCAATAATAATATCAAGTATTAATTACTTCCTCTAACTCGTGATACACTTTTTCAGTTTTATGGCTCATACAAAAGTTGCGAAAATCGTCCTGTCTGGGGAGCTTGTCAATTTCCAGCCCTTTGGCATTTGCTGAAGGGCTTTTTTTATAAATTATTTCCCAGAAAAAGAAGGATTTTTTAAGTAAGTGTTGTAAATATAATATATAGCGAGAAATATTAAATTTAATATTGTAACCTGTATGAAGGTGACAGGAGAGATTTCTTCTTTCCACTATAAAAGAAAAGGAGCCGAAGAGGTAAGATACTAAAAGTATCTAAAATTTCAAACAATAAAGGATATTGTGATTTATTTGATTAAAAATAAATTAAATGAGAAAAGTTTACTATATTTTTTATAAATGAACATGATCAAGAAATATAAATAAATTGGTTTTCATTGAGTTATTCTTCTAAAACAACGGATTAAAAATTTGAGCTAAACTGGTAATTAATTTTGTCGCCTTCTGTCTGGGTCAAGCTATTACTAAGGCTGGTACAAAGGCCGGGAATAGAGGTTTTGATGCAGCTGTAGACTTGATTGAGATGGTAAACTTATATAAAAGGCTATAAATTTTTTAAGAAATCCATAGAACTTTCTTGCTATCAACTATGTGAGCGTGAGTTCATGAAATTTATTCATATCTTATGCAGATCTGAATAAAGAAATATCTCATCAAATATACCCCAAAATTTAATATAGAGGTTTTAAATGAAAAGAATCATATGTCTATTATTAATTTTAACCTTTTTCCTGCCGGTTTTTGGCATTACCTCATTTTCATCGCCCATAAATGTAAAGGATTATCTTGAGGATGAATTCCCCGCAATCTTTAGCCTCTATCTTGCCTCTTTGGAAGAGATGGATCCAGAGGAAACAGAATTGATCTATTTACTAGAAAGATTACCCCGAGATGAGCAAGAAGCCTACGCCAGAGAAGTCTATGAAAACGGCTTTTCTAACGATCTTCTGGATAATTTAAAAGAATGGCAGAAAAAAGAAGAGGCACCCTCTTTGAAGGTTGCCTATCCCTGGCGTTCAGAGCAGCGAATATGGGGCAGCCCTCTTTATGTCTTTGGCACCACCGATGCTTCACCGGCAGTCAAGGTTACTGTTAATGAGGAAGAAGTGACTCTCTTTGATTACCGAAAAGGCAATTTTCTGACCTTAGTAGACGTTCCTCAAGAAAAAGAATTTTCCATTGCTGTTACGGCCAGTAGAGGCGGCAAATCAACCACAATAAAAAAGACAGTCGTCTACCCCAAATACTGGGAAGAGATGCCTCGGGAACCACTGGCTATTCATGAATCTCATGTCCAACCCCGAGAGGATCAGGTACTCAGAGAAGGGGACCAATTGAAAGTCATTATCCAGGGGAGCCCGGAAGCAGAAGCAGTCTTCCAAATCGGTAACCGGTCAGATGAAATTGCCATGGAAGAAGTAACCGATAACTTACCCTGGCCATTGGAAGGTGAAGGAATTTACAGGGGAACCTATACTGTAAAAGAAGAAGATGTTCCCTTTTTTAGAGAAACAGCAGCCCGAACCATAACGGTTACGCTAAGGCGGGGAGCTCAAGAGGTTAGTCAGCAATTACCGGGTCAGGTTCATTTTGTCTCGAGTCTTCTCTCCCGTATCGTGGAAGTGACCAGTAAGTATTCCTGGTTATGGAATGTAAGAGAGGATACCTTTGCTCTGAACCGCTCCACCCGGGGTGGGGATGGTCTACCCACTTATCCTGAAGGGTATTACATCCGTCCTGGAACCCGTTTTGAAGTCATAGGAGTTACTGGAGACCACCTGCGGGTCAAACTGGGTGGAAAGAATTATCTAATGCACGATGAAAATATCACTGAAGCAGGCTACGCCATCAAGAAGCCTTCCACCGGAATTTCCAGAATAGAATTGAACGAAACCCAGGATGAGGTTAAGATTCGTCTTGATACCCAAGAACGTATTCCCTTCCTGATTGAAGATGAGACCCAACAGCTCAGATTGATCTTGGATGGGATTAAGAAAAGCGCATATATTACCCAAACAGGTGAAACTTCTTTAGTCCAAGATATAGCCATCGAGACTCCTGACCAGGAAGAAATGCCTGATGTCTTAGCCATTACTATCAAGCTTAATCAACCAATGGCTGGGTTTGATTATCAGTGGGAAGGAACAGAGTTGGTAGTAAGCTTGCGTAAACCCCCTGAGATTTCCCAGGATAATCCTTTAGAGGGTCGGGCCATCGTAATTGATCCAGGACATGGAGGTAAATATCCCGGTGCTGTGGGCCCCGGTGATATTCATGAAAGAGATGTTGTCTTAGAAATGGGTAAATATCTCAAAGACTTGCTGGAAGCCAAAGGAGCAAAAGTTGTGATGACCCGCACTGAGGATGTAGATGTAGATCTTTATGAGCGGATTGATATGGCGGTTGAAAATAATGCCGATCTTTTTATTAGCATTCATGCCAATGCCCATGCCGAGGGAGCCGATGCCATCAATTATCATGGCCATATGACCCTTTATAACTACGCCTACAATCAGAAGCTGGCCGAAATTATGCTGGACAATCTGGTAGAAAGGATAGTACTTCCCCGAAAAATCGTATGGCAAAGAAATAATCTAGCCGTCTTAAGACGTCCCCAGGTCCCCAGTGTTCTGATTGAGACAGGCTTTCTGATGCATCCGGAGGATAACTGGTATCTGCTTACTCCCAAATATCAGAAGGAATTTGCTAGAGCAATGATGTATGGTATTGTTGAGTATTTTCTTAGCCTATAGATGATAAGTGATTAGGTACAGGCTCCTATTTTTTTGAGGCCATCCCTTATATTTGATAATTACATTTCGATATAAAGTTGTAAAAATTTGAATAACAAAAAATTTATCTAAAAACTTCACAGCGTATAAAAAATTGGTTGCTGTTCTTAAAATAAAACAGGAGATGGTGATTTGTTTGAAAATACTACCCTGATATTATAAGCTTTCAGTGGAGTAATTTTTATGCCAAGGGTAACTAGAATAAAAAGCAAAAGCAAAATCTATCACATAATGACCAAATGCATTAACCAATAGAATATCTTTGCCCTTGATGAAGATTATGAAAAATTTATTACCATTCTCTCTAAATACCGTAAAAAAGTGAATATGAAATCTATGCTTATTGCTTAATAAAAAGCCATGTTTACCTATTAATTAGGAAAGAATTAATCTAATATTTTCTATTGCTATATCCTCTTTAAAAGTTCTAAAGCTTTCCAATAGGGGGAGCCTGCTAATTCCAGCCCTTTGGCCTTTGCTGAAGGTCTGTTTTATTTTTATGAATTTATTTTTCAGAAAAAGAAGGATTTTTGAATAGGCTTGTAGTATATAATAAACAATACATTGAATGAGGTTTATTTATTAAAATGGTTGAAGTAAAAAAGGGGGTGATATTAAATGGGAGATAAAAATCCGAAAAAGTTGAAAAAAAAGAAAAAAATAATTAAGAAGGTTGTTGAGCAATCCAAAATCGCCACTGAAACAGTCTTAGGAAAGAAAACCAAAAAATAACAATATAAAAATAATCAAATCGTTATTTAGTAAAGAATAAGGCACGTGATAAATTCGCACCTTGATTAAGTATTAAAAACAGGTGAAAGAAGGAGTTAGCATAATTGGATAAAAAATGAGTATTAGTTGGCAGTCTGATATGTCAAGAACCAGAAATATTGGAAGCATTTTTAAAATCCTTAATAAATTGAATAAAAATACCTATTGCCTCACCTAAAAATGTACTTAAGACTACTTTTGTATTAGTTGGAGAAAAATTAGGATATTAATCTATTAATTCTCCTTTCATAATTTTGGTTTAAAAAGTAATTCAAAAAGCACTACTTAAGACTTGCTTTAATATTGAAGAATTAACTGATTTAATCTAATATTTTCTATTATCATATCCCCCTTAAAAGTTCTGAACGCGTCCAATAGGGGGAGCTTGTCAATTTCCAGCCCTTTGGCACTTGCTGAAGGGCTTTTTATTTTATGAAATTATTTTTCAGAAAAAGAAGGATTTTTTAAAGAGTATATCGTATAGAATATCATATTAAATAGTTATTGATATTTTATCAAATGCATAATAAATAATTAAGAAAAAGAAGTGAATTTTCATGAAAAAGAATATGTTTATAAGAGGTATTTTATTATTGGTAGTAGTAGTTTTGTTGGCCATAGTATTTACAGGATGTGTACCTACTTATTCTCTCCCTCCTACCACAGGAACAGTTTATTTGATTGTTTCAGGTAGTTATGCGTATAACCTTTATATGGATTACAATCAAAAAATATCGTCAGTTTCATCAGGTATTTATTCACTATATAATGTTTCAATTGGTTAATCATCTCTTCGAAGCAATTGATACCTGGGGCTGGACTTTGGGTTATTATTCTGTCACTAAATCCAAAGCTGCTGGAGTAAATTATGTGTATCTTTATACTTCAGAGGATCTATTTTAATTATATGCTGGGCGTTGAGACTGGTGATATCTTTGGGGCTTGTTGCTCCATTTGTGAAAGGCAAAATAAATTTTAAAGTTAAAAAAAGGAACACTTCGGTGTCCTTTCTTTTAATGACTTAAAATTAAAATATTTTTTTTTAATAGATAATGCTTTAAGATAAAAAATTTCACAACTATAATTTTATACCAACTAAAAAAATATATCTACTTACAATTTATATTCATTATGTTATATTATTTTATATGCCTTTTTATTCAAACTTCGCGGTAAGAAAGGGTTTTAGGAAAGAAAATTATCATGATACCAGTTGTGCTATTAATATTGGGATTTTATTTCTTAGTTAAAAGCGCTAGTTTCCTTGTTGATGGAGCATCTTCGCTGGCTAAAAAGCTAGAGATATCGGAATTAGTGATTGGGCTTAGTGTCGTTGCTTTTGGAACATCCAGCCCAGAATTAATTGTTAACATATTTGCTACTATTCAGGGTAATACCGATATTGCTATCGGTAATATTTTAGGAAGCAATACGTTTAATAATTTGTTTATTCTAGGAATATCTGCCGTTATTTTTCCTTTGACAGTAACCAACAGTACTGTTTGGAAAGAAATACCCTTAAGTTTTTTAGCTGCAATTGTTGTTATTATTTTAGGAAACGATCAATTGATTGATAAAAATAATGTCTCTTTATTATCACGAATAGATGGGTTAATTTTATTATCATTTTTTATAGTATTTATGTATTACATATTAAGTACTTTGAAGCGAAACGATATATTAGCAGCACGAGTAATTACCAAGCAGTTTGGATTGGCAAAATCATTATTTTGGATAGCTATTGGCATAATCGGTTTGTGTATTGGCGGAAAATTGGTTGTAGATGGTGCCATTTTTATAGTCCAAAAAATAGGGGTGAGTGAAAAATTGATCGGATTGACTATAGTTGCTATGGGAACATCGCTTCCGGAACTAGCAACTTCAGTTGTTGCAGCCAGTAAGGGAAATGCAAACATTGCTGTTGGTAATATTGTTGGGTCTAATATTTTCAATATCTTTTTTATATTAGGCCTGAGCTCAATCATCAACCCCCTACCTTTTTCTGCTAGTATTAATACAGATGCCGGAATAACAATCTTTACTAGTTTTATCCTATTTATAAGTATGTTTACAGGAAAAAAATATCTGATTGACAGATGGGAAGGGATTTTTTATATTTTATTTTACGTAGTTTATGTGATATTTCTTATAAATAGAGGATAGAGAATCGTTTTGCTTAACACAAATAATTTTTTATATCTTTTGTTTTTTTAAATAGGAATAATAAATTTGAAAGGGGCACTATGAAAAAAATTATAAAGCATTTACAAATATATATTTTTAGAGGTTTTTTAGCCTTAATTCCACTTGTTCTTTCTTTTTTGGTGTTAAAGTTTTTTTATGTGGATCTCGATCAAAAAGTTGTTGGTTTCATTGAAAAAATTATCGGCTTTCGTATTCCTGGTCTTGGGATTCTTCTTATTCTCGTTACTCTTTATTTAATTGGTTATTTAGCAAGCAATGTTATCGGAAAGCGTTTTTTTAACTTAGTTGAGAGAATATTAAACCGGATCCCTATTATAAAAACAACTTATCAAATTGGCAAACAGGTATCGGTTGCTCTTTCTTTACCTGAAAAACAGATCTTTAAACGTGTTGTCTTGGTCGAATATTTCAGACCAGGAACCTTGACTATTGGCTTTGTGACAGGTATCATCCTAGATAAAACAAATAATGAGAAGCTCCTGAAGGTCTTCATTCCAACTGTTCCGAACCCCACCTCTGGCATGTTTGTTATTCTTCAGGAATCGAAAGTAATCGAACCCGGATGGAGCGTTGAGCAGGCTATGAAAATAGTAATTTCAGGAGGTATTATTGGACCTGAAGAAATAAGAGTTAAAAAGGATTAATAAGAATTAATAAAAAACTGTTTTTTGATACGTTTTGATGTTTTAATTTCACTTTTGATTTTTTTTTGTTCTTTCTCCACTAAAGGCGAATTTACTTCATCTTTCTATAATTAAATTCCCTCCCTCTTAAGGTTTTATATATGAATGTTTTGTCTTCCAACAGTTTATCTATATAGACAGATTTAGCAAGGGGGGTTTGTAAACCTTTCTTTTTGCTACTGTAATTATTATTGGGTTAGGCTGTAGTAATAGTTTGTTACTCAAACCTAAGGGAGCCTTGACCTTTCTTAGTCCTTTAATATTTTGCTAGAGTACTTTTATTATTTTATAAATATTTCACAATTCTAATCTTTAGATTGGACTGCTCCCGCTAATATAGACACAGGAAAGTGTACTTTTTCTTTGATTCTCTTAGAATTGCTCATTATTTTAACCATCATTGTTAGGCTACCTCTTTTTGGTAACTATATTGACGTTCATATTCCATTGGTGACATATTCCCCAGTGTGGAGTGAAGTCTGTGACAATTATAGAAAGTTTCAATATATTCAATGATAACCAGCTTAGCCTCTTCTCGTGTTTTGAATCTTCTACCATAGATAATATCTTTTTTTAAGGTAGAAAAAAAGGACTCCATACAGGCATTATCATAACAATTTCCCTTACGGCTCATACTCTGCCGGATACAATATTTACGTAATATCTCTTGATAAGCATAAGCGGCATATTGGGACCCTCTATCAGAATGAAAAATTAAACCTTCTTCCGGATTTTCTCTGCCTACTGCCTGTTCTAATGATGATATGGTCAGTTCTTTGGTGATCCTGTCTCCTAATGACCAGCCGACTACTTTTCTCTGAAATAAATCTTCGATACCTGCCAGATACAGGAAACCTTCATCAGTGGGTATATAGGTGATATCACCAACCCATTTTTTATTCGGTCTATCTGAAGTAAAGTCTTGGTCTAATATATTGGGAGCAATAGGCAAGCGATGGTTAGAATTGGTAGTGGCTTTGTATTTTCTTCTTAGGCGGCTAAATATACCACTCTCTCTCATTAACCTCGCTATTCTATTTTTACCACAGGAGATACCCTCTTTATTTAATTTAGCTTTTATTCTGCGTATCCCGTAGGTTTTATATGATTCTTTATGAATCCTCCGCATCTTCTCTACCAGGATCTTATCCTCATTTTGGTGTATACTTGCCGGTCGCCTCAGCCAGCCATAATATGAGCTCCTTGATACTTCTAAAACCTGGCACATCTTCACAACGCGAAATGCGGAGCGGTATTTTTTGATAAATCTATAGATCATTTTACGTCCCTGCTGAAGATGGCCATAGCTTTTTTTAATATTTCATTTTCCTCTTTTAGATCGATATTATCCCGCATTAATTTTCTTATCTTATCATCTTCAGCTCTTAGGTTACCTCTTCCGGGAAAAGCATCCTTTCCGTATTCACTATACTGTGTAATCCACCTTCTTATAGAGGTGGGAGTCACTCCAATATCTTTTGCTACTTCACCAACCTTCTTTCTACGTTCGGTAACCAGTTTAATAATTTCTTCTTTGTATTCAGGTGTAAATCTTTTCTTTCCCATTAGCTTAACACTTCCTTTCATGTTATTATTATAGCAGACTTTCTATGTGTCCAGCTAATCGGGTACAGGTCAAAATAGAAAAATCCGAACGACTTTTCTTTTTTGTCATTCGGATTTAGTTTTAATTTATTTTTTATATTAAATAATTGCTTCTAAAAAAGTCTCCTTTTTTTGTTTGATTTCTTTCGAAGTATATCCTAAAGCTTCTATTGGTTCAAAAACTCTTCCTGCAGCTATGCCTAAAATTTCTAATCTTTCTCTTAAATTCATATCTTCAAAATCATCAGAAATAACTATTAAATCAATATCACTATCTTCCCGAGGATTTCCTTTAGCATAAGAACCATAAAGTATAATTTTTTGGGAATTGATATCAAAGTTTTTTAGTTCTTGTCTGTATCTTTCTATTATTCTTTTAACATCTCGTGTTTTCTTAAACATTCAAGGATCTCCTTGGTTTTAGAAAAATATTCTTCTGCCACATTTTTAGGGTAAGCTTCTAAAATTTTTGAAAGGTCTTCAGGATATCTGGTAACAATACTGGCATTATTTATTTTGGCAATAAAATCAAATGATTCTGGAGGTAATTTTATATTTTCTAATTTAAGAAGGTAAATCAGATTATGACTCTTGGGCGGAATTTTTTGAGTTGTTTCGGTAACTATTGCCTTTAAAATTTTCTCCAGAGAAAGATGGCACATGAAAATGACATAAATATATCTTTCCGAGTTAAGCATGAATTCAGCTGTTTTTAAATCATACTCTGCAGATTTTATAAAATTTTTAGTATCCTTTCGCATTTGCCATTCCTTTTGAGTCGTATTAAATGCTGTATCTTAAAATCAATATTATAATTTGATGTTTATATTATAACATAAATTAAAAAAAGAAAATTACTTTGTTTTTATTTTCTTCGGCTTTTAGTTTTAACATTACCCCTCTCTTAGGAACCACTACAATTTTCAGCTATCGCTGCCAGGCTATCGGCCAATCAGGAAAAGCCTTCGCCTAATTTCCGCGTAATACGGGGTCTTATGAAAAGTATAAGAAAGAGGCTTTGTAATATAACAAGGATTGTGCCAAACAAAACTATAGAGAGTTTTATACAAACAGGGCAAGTTAAAAAGCTGATTTACTATATAACTTACCCTATTTTTGTATTATTATTTTATCTCTATTAAATTTTCCCTCAGCTCTATCTTCATCCCGGCTAATTCTTT
>Ga0210003_1004027_pt1 | contig 11740 bp, 3 predicted proteins | sample LantaG_FD_182804 | JGI IMG/M metagenome (GOLD analysis project Ga0210003, IMG submission 182804) | Deep subsurface microbial communities from Baltic Sea to uncover new lineages of life (NeLLi) - Landsort_02402 metaG (SPAdes) (version 2) | ecosystem: Environmental > Aquatic > Marine > Oceanic >...
CTCTCTCTCTCTCTCTCTCTCTCTCTCTCTCTCTCTCTCTCTCTCTCTCTCTCTCTCTCTCTCTCTCTCTCTCTCTCTCTCTCTCTCTCTCTCTCTCTCTCTTGCCTCCGTCGTTCGAGTCCATCTCTCTCTTTCCCCCTTCCTCTGCCTTTCCCCCTTCCGCTCTCTCGCGCCTCCGTCGTTCGGCCCCATCTCTCTCTTTCCCCCTTCTTCTGCCTTTCCCCCCTCCGCTCTCCATCACTTCCGCACGCCCACCCAGAACGACGCGTACATGTTCACCCTGTCCATGTACCCCCCCTCGGCCGTGTCGGCGCCGGCGACTCTGGAAACGTCGAAGCCTCCGACGTCGGCGAGGATCGGAGAATACCACGGCAGCAGCGACGCCGAGCGCCAGATGATGCGGCCGCCGCGCGGCACAGCGGCGCGCAGGGCCGCGGCGAGCTCCTTGGCGTACTTCTCGTCGCACCAGTCGCTGCGGAGGGTTGATTTTTTTCGTTTAGTTGTTGTTCGTAGGGCGGATTGTTTTGGAGGTGAGATGAGAAGAAGAAAAGAAGAAGAACAAGAAAGAAGAAGAGGAAGAAAACTCGCGGAAGAGGAGCAGAAAAGGATAAAAACAGAAAAAAGAAGACACGCACACATGGTCCATCAACACGACGCGGTCAGGCCTGAAACCGCTCCTCAGTGCGTCCAGAAAGGTGCACGACCTGACGTCGAGCCTGTCGATGACGCGCAGGCTCGCGCGCGGCCCCGCGGGCCCGGAGCCGCTGCCCGTCCTCCCGAGAGCGCGCGACGCCGACGAGCGAGAAGAAGCGGCGGGCAGCGCCTCGGACAGCCTCTCCTCCTCCCTCCCCCTCTCGGCTTCCTCGTCCACGGACCGCAGCAGCGCCACCCCCTCCCTCGTCATCCACCCGGGGCAGCACCCGCCCTCCTCCGGGCTGAGGTAGCTCCCGCGGAGGCAGGAGGCGTAAAAATAGTTGTCCGCCCTGAGGTGCGTCCGCGTCGCCACGCCGCCGAGCGCGCGCGCGGCGTAGGCCGAAAGCCTCTCGCCGTCGTCGCGCTCGATCATCTCGTACTGCGCGCAGGGCACGCCGGCCCCGAACCACAGCACGACCCTGTTGAAGAGCACGAAGGCGAGCGCCGAGGCCATCAGGTCGACGAGCGGGGCCGGCGCGCGCGAGAAGAAGCGGACTGGCCACGCGCCCTCCCAGACGCGGACCTGGGCCCCCAGCGTCGGCGCGTCGGCCATCTCGCGCAGCCAGCCGCCCAGGCCCAGCATCCTGGCGCCGACGTGGATCGCGGCGACCAGCTTGCCCATGCCGCCCTGGAAGTAGAGCCCGCGGGTTTTCGGGTCGAAGTAGTGGAGCCTCGGCGCCCAGAACGACCGCGCCGACTGCGACAGCAGCGGCGCCAGCGACCGCTCGTAGAGCCTCGGGGCCTCCGAGTGCCTCCCCTCGCCGAACAGCTTCCAGACGTCGTCGTAGGACAGCGCGCCAGCCGGCGAGCGCAGCGCGGCCGCCTTGAGCTCGAGGAGAGCCGACTGCGCGGGGTTGACGTCGACCGACACGACCTGCGCCGCCCCGGACAGCAGGGCCGTGAGCGAATTGTCTCCGCCGGAGGTCAGGGTCAGCAGGCGGCACCCCGGCTCGAGCCTGAGGACCTCCTCGTCGGCCCGGGGGTCCTCCCAAGACATGGTGTACAGGAACGTGGGCGGGAACGCCGAGGGGGCCTCGGGGGCCGGCTCGACGTGCCGCCGCTGGAGCGCGAAGGCGCGGCCCGCGGCGGCGGCGACGGCGGGGCAGGAACCGGCGGCGACGATGCCCCCTCCCCTCTCGGCCCTCCCGACCCAGGCGTACCAGGGAGCCCGCAGGTAGGGCACGTACGGGATGCCCCCTTCGCCGTTCTCTTCCCAGAGCCGCTCGAAGCGGTGGTCGAGCGCCGCGCGGCGCTCCGGGCCCACCGAGATGCCGTCGGTATCGAAGACGGCCGCCCAGAAGAAGCGGCGGGCCCAGGACATGGCGCGGTGAGGGTGGTCGCGCTTGGCCGCGGCGTAGAAATCGGCGACGCCGATGATCCTGTGGTTTGGTTGTCGGAGAGAGAGAGGGAGTGAGTTTTTGGGTTCTTTCTTTCGAGACGTCTCTCGTCGACTTTTCTCTGCCGGAACAAAAAAACAGAAATCGAAACAAAACGCACCCAGTCCCGGGCTTGAGCAGCGCCGCGGCGTGGTCGACCGCGTCGAGGAACGGCGGCATCATCGACAGCGAGTACGAGAAGGTCACGAGGTCGACGGAGCCCAGGCCGGATCCTTCCGGAGAGGAGGAAGTCGGGGGAACGAACGTCGTCGCGTCGCCGTGGACGACGTGCACGACGCCCTTCCATCCCGGGAGAGTGTCGACCTTGCGCTGCGCCTGCTCGCAGAGAGGCGCAGCGAGGTCGACGACGTAGATGGCACGGAAGCACTCGAGCGGGAGGTAGGAAAGCATGCTCTGCACGTTGAAGGCCGTGCCGCCTCCGAGGTCGACCCTTTTTTAAAGTTTTTTTTTGAAGAGAGAGAGGCGCGTGGTGTGAGAGTGGAGGAGGAAGGAGGGAGAGCTTTTTAAAGAAATGCAAAGAGAGGAAACAATCTCACCAGACGAGCGAGCGAGGGGGCGGCAGCGAGCCGCCGCAGGAGAGGCGGGCCGCGGCGGCGGCGAGCATCGGCTTGCGCGCCCACAGGAAGCGGGAGCGGAAGGCGTCGTCTGAGAGATAGAGGGGTGATGGTGGGTGTTTTTTTGAGAAAGAGAGGGTAGAGAGAGAAGAGAAGGGGGAATTGTTCGAAGAGGTCGGAAAGAAGATCAAAGAAGAAGAGGGCGGGGGAGCTAGGCGAAAAGGGCGAGAGCGAGAGCCAAGGGCGAGAGCGGGAGGGAAAAGGCGGGAAAAAGAGAAGAGCGAGAGGTCGAAGTCGAGGTCGAAAAGAGCGAAGGGAGCGAATCTCCCGTTCGCTCCCTTCGCGAAACTTATTCTCTTTGGTGCCTTTTCTCGATCACGTGCCACTCTCTTTGCTCTCGTCTCTCCCTCTTTCAATCCATAGATAAAACAGAATAGAATCAATCAGATTGCTCGCGTAATTAGCGCGAGCATGCGAAGGCTCAGGCAAGGCGGAGATAGAAGGAGGGGCCGACGTCGTCATCTATGTGCCCTTTTGCTCTGCCGAATCGCAAACAAAAAACTCACATGCTTCCGCCTGAGGAGCGTAGAAGCTCGAAAGCCTCTCCTCGTGGGTGGAGCCAGTCTGCTTCTGGAACCACATCGTCTTGAGGCACAAAAGGTCGTTGAATAGCGAAGGAGCGGGCTCTTCTGGCGCCGCAGGCTGCTGGGGAGTTTCGGCGACGCCAGGGACGTCAAAGCACGGCTGGGCGTCGGCAGACGGGGCCGAGGCCACGGCGACGGCCGCGTCCCTTGCGGCAGCGAGCGTGGCCTTTCCCCGCCTGCGGAGGCCTCCGCTAGCCTCATCGAGGAACGCCGCCGGGGCGGCCTTCGGAGGTGCGAGACACATAGAGAAGAAGCGTGGTTGAGGAAGAGGAAGGCGAGGAATAGGAAGATGGGGAGTTCCAAGGAAAAAACCAAAAAAAAAGTGGAAGCTGACGTTGAGTTTTCGACTCCCATCAAATTTTTTTTCGAGCTCTCCCCCCCAAAACTCCAGTCTCGCGTCCACTCTTTTTCTCCAACATCGCGCCGAGGATGCGCAAGAGCGGGCCGCCCCCTCCGGGGCAGCGCTCCATCTCGGCCTTCTTCGGGGCGAGGCCGGCCGCCGTCGCTGCCGCGGGTGCCCCTGCGGCTGCGGAGACAAAGGTCTGTGTGTTTCGCCGTCGTTGCGGTTTCAAGCGGAAGAAGGAGAAACCGCCTCTCTTCTCCGTCTCTCGCGCTCTCACTCTTTGCCCCGATTTCAATGCCCTGTCGATCACCGACACGAGCGCGGAGACGCATCGGAGCAGGAGAGAAGACAACGGGCCGACGACGAGAGCCCGCACCCCCTCGCGCGAGCGAGCGCTTTCCGATGCTCTCGACCAGGGACGCGAGCGATTTTCGAATGCGTCTGCCATCTCAATCTCCGCCTCTCTCTCGGTTCTCACTCTCTTCCTTCCTTCGACTCGTTCTTCGCTACTCACTCACTCAATCGCAGGCCGAAGACGGACCCCTGAAGGTCTCGGCGATGGAAATCGAGGCCCCGGCCAAGGGAAGGTCGGGTGCCGAGGGCACGACGACGGCGGCGACGATGACCGTCTCTGCCGACGCGGCGACCCGCCCTCTCGCTCCCGCTGCTGCTGCTGCTGCTGCTGCTGCTGCTGCTCTCCCGCCTCGCCTCCCGAAAGAAGAGCGCGCCGCGCGTCCGGCGCCCAAGAAGGCCAAGAAGGAGGCGGCGGCGGCGGCTGTTCCTGCTGAGAAGGCCGCTGCCGCCGCTGAAGACGCCTCCGAGGAGGAAGAAGAGGAAGACGCCCCCGTCGCCGTCGGCAAGAGGCCCCGGCGCGCCGCGGCCGCTGCCGCCCGCAAGCGCGCCGTCGTCCGCGACGACGACTCGGATGAAGAAGAAGAAGACGGCTCTGACGACGACGACTCGAGCTCGGAATCCGACTTTTCCGAGGCCGCGGCGGCGCAGGAGGAGACCGAAGACGTGAGTTGGACGGGAGGGGGAGAGAAGAGGGAGGGAAACGAGAGAGGGAAACGAGATGAGAGAGGTTGTCGTCGCAACTTCCCCGCTTCAACACCGTTTTCTTCCCACTCGTTATCTCATCGTTAAAAAAAACAAATCCTCCGACAGGACGACGACGAAGGATCGGATGATGACTCCGAGGATGACGTCGACGAAGAAGACGAGTCCGAGGAGGAGCCGTCGCCGCCGAAGAAAAAGGGCCGCTCCGCCCCCGCCGCCGCCAAGGCCGCTCCCCCGCGCCCTCCCGCTGCCGCGAAAGCCACGCCCTTCGCCGCAAAGAACCCCGCCACCCCCACCGCCGCCTTCGCCGCAGCCACTCCGTTCGCGGCGCGGACCCCCGCGACGCCCGCCGCCGCGGGCGGAGAGAACGAAGGCGCCGCCGATGGCAGCGACGCCGCCGCCCGCTACTCCGCCCGCGACGCCGAGCGCTTCCCGTTTCTCCAGCCCGGGAGCGTCCGCGACGCCTCGGGCCTGAAGCCGGGAGACCTCAACTACTCCCCGCGAACCCTGCGCATCCCCCCGGGGTGGTTCAAGGCCGCGAAAGTCACCGAGGCGCAGCGCCAGTGGTGGGAGCTGAAGGCCGCCAACTTCGACTCGGTGCTGCTGTTCAAGATGGGGAAGTTCTACGAGATGTTCGAGATGGACGCGCACGTCGGCGCCGACGTCCTGGGGCTGCAGTACATGAAGGCAAAGGAGCAGCCGCACTGCGGGTTCCCCGAGGCGAGCTACGCGCCGTACGCCGAGAAGCTCGCGCGGGCCGGGCTGCGGGTGGTCGTCGTCGAGCAGACCGAGACGCCCGCGGCGCTCGCGGCGCGCAACGAGGAGCGGAAGCGGAAGGGCCTGCAGAAGGTCAACGTGGTGAACCGCGACGTGGTCTCCGTGCTGACGATCGGGACGCTGACGGACCCGGAGATGCTCGTGAGCTCGCCCGACGCGGCCAACGTCCTGGCACTGGTCGAGTTTTCGCCGCCGAGGAGCGACGAGCGCGGCGCGAGCGGCGCCGGAGCCACCGCCGACGGCGGCGACGTCGACTCCGAAGACGCTTCCGCGACCACCATCATCGGAGCCGCCTGCTTCGACGCCGCCACGGGCCGCGTTTCCGTGGGGGGATGGGCCGACTCGGCCTCGCGCCCGAGGCTGCGCGCGCTGCTTGCCGAGCTGCGGCCCGTTGAGGTCGTCGTCCCGCGCGGCAGCGGGGGGGCGTCCTCGTGCGCGCCCTCGTCGCGTGTGTCGCCCGTGCCGGCGACGACGCTCGCGCCGGTCACCCGCAGGGCGCTCCTCCTCTGCGGCAACGGCGCAGGGGGCGGAGGGGTGCGGGTCAACGAGCTGGACGCGCCGAGCGACGCCGGGGCCGCGCTCGACGCCGTCGACGCCGCGTACTTGTCGGCTTCTTCGTCTTCTTCTCCTTCCCGCCCGGCGCTCGTCGAGCGCCTCGCCTCTTCGCTGCAAGGAGAGGGGACCGACGCTTCCTCCGCCGCCGCCGCCGCTCTGGCCGCCCTCGCCGCGGCCTCGGCCTTCCTACGCGACTGCAAGCTGGACGCCGCCGTGCTCGGGCTGCGGCGGCTCGAGCGGCTGCCGTGCGCCGACGCGCCGAGCGCGCGCGACGCCGAGGAGGTCCTCTCGTCGCAGCAGCAGCAGAGCGAAGGAGGAGCTCCTCGTTCCCCTCCCCCTCCCTCCCTCTCCCCGTTCCACGAGTCCCTCCCGCCCCTGGCCGTCGACGGCGCGGCCCTCGACGCCCTCGAGGTGCTCGCCAACGGCGCCGGCGGCGCCGCCGGCACGCTGCTCTCGGCGCTCGACTTCTGCGTGTCCCCCCCCGGGAGGCGCCGCCTTCGCGCCTGGCTCTGCCGGCCGCTGGGCTGCCCGCGCGCCATCTCCAAGAGGCAGGACGCGGTCGAGACGCTGCTGACCTCCGCGAGGGCCGCCGCGGACCAGGCCCGGGCGGCGCTCGCCGGGAGCGGCGACCTCGAGAGGTCGCTGGCGAGGCTCTCTGCCGCGGCCGCCGCCGCCGCCGCCGTCGGCGGGGGAGGGATCGGGCGCGACGCCGCGGGCGTCGTCCTGTACGAGGACGCGGCCAAGAGGCGCGTGCTCGCCCTCGCCGGCGCGCTCAGGGGCCTGCGCCTGGCGCTCGACGCTCTGGCCGAGATCCGCTCGCTGCCGGGCCCGGAGCGCGCCGACGCGGACGGCGTCCTCCGCGCCCTGTCGAGCTCGCCGCTGCTCTCGTCGGCCGACGCGGCCCTGCGCGAGCTCGAGGGCGCCGCCGACTGGAGGGCCGCGGCCGAGGCCGGGCGCGTCTCGCCGGCGAGCCGCGGCGCCGACGCCGCCGTCGACGCCGCGGACGACGCGCTCGCGGCCGCCGACGCGGCGCTGGCGGCGCACCTCGACGCCGAGCGCTCGGCGCTCCGGTGCCGCTCCGCGGCGCTGGTCTCTCTGGGCAAAGAGTCGCACGTGCTCGAGGTCCCCGACGCCACCAAGGTGCCCGCGGACTACTCTCTGGTCGCCCAGCGGAAGGGGTTCCGCCGCTACGTCTCGCCGGCGCTCCGCGGGCTCGTGTCGGAGCGCGAGGCGGTGCTCGCTCAGCGGGAGGCCGCGCTGGCCGGCGTCCTGCGGGGCCTGCTGGCGCGCTTCGGCGCGAGGTCCGCAGCGTGGACGGCCGTGGCCGACGCCGCGGCGACGCTCGACGCGCTGCTGTCGCTGGCGGCCGCGGCGGAGGCCGGGGGCGCGTTCGGGCCGATGTGCAGGCCCAAGGTGCTCCCCCCCGTCACGAGGTCTGCAGGCGCGGAGGGAGGAGGGGACGACGACAGGAGCTCCTCCCCCTCCGCCGCCGCGCCGTCGCTCCGCGCCGTCGCGCTGAGGCACCCGGCCGCCGAGGCCCTGCTGCTCTCCTCCTCGGCCGCCCACGGCGGCGACTCGTCGTTCTCGTCCTCGTCGACCTTCGTGCCCAACGACGTGTCCCTCGGCGGCGGAAGCAAGGAAAAGGATTCGGGCGCGGCGACGCCGCCGTTTGTGCTGCTCACGGGGCCCAACATGGGAGGCAAGTCGACGCTGCTGCGCCAGGTCTGCCTGGCGGCCCTCGCCGCGCACGCCGGCGCCTGGGTGCCCGCCGCGTCGTTCGAGCTCACGGCCGTCGACGCGGTGTTCGTGCGCGCCGGGGGCGCGCGCGACGCGATGCTCGCCGGCGCGTCGACCTTCCTGGTCGAGCTGCAGGAGGCCGCCGCTCCTCTGCGGCGCGGCACCGTCAACTCGCTCGTCGCGCTCGACGAGCTCGGGCGCGGGACGGCGACTGCCGACGGCGCCGCGATCGCCGGGGCGGTGCTGGACTCGCTGGCGCTGGGGACGGGCTGCAGGGGCCTGTTCGCGACGCACTACCACTCGCTCAGCGGCGGCGGCGCCTCCGCCGGCGCGGAGGAGGAGCGAGGGCGCTCCTCGGCTCCCTCATCGGGCCTGGCGGTCGCCAGGGGCGGCGCGCTGCCGATGCACATGGCCTGCCGCGTCGACGACGGCGACGGCCAGAGCCCTGATTCCGTCCCGCGCGTGACCTTCCTGTACAAGCTCGTGCGCGGGGCCTGTCCCAAGAGCTACGGGACCAACGTCGCGAGGCTGGCGGGTCTGCCGGAGCCCGTGGTGGCGAGGGCCGCGGCGCTCGCGGCCGAGCTCGAGGAGGAAGGCAAGGGCGGCGGCGGAGAAGGAGGAGACGCCGCTTCTCCATCGACGCCCGTTCCCGCCGACCTCGCGGACCTGGTGAGGCGCGCCGCGGCCGCGGCCAAGGGCGAGGGCGACCTGAGGGAGGCGGTGCAGGCCGTGAGGGCCGCGGTGGAAGGGATGGTTTGAAGAACGATTTTTTTATTTGGAGAGAAAGAACTTGATTTCTTTTTTACTTGAAACTTTTTTGTTTTTTTTTCAGAGGACTAGAACGAAACCAGCACCCGTTAGAGAGAAAGAGACAGGGAGCCATAGAGAGAGTAAATGAATGTCAGAGAGAGTAAATGAATGCAGTCAGATGAAGAGAAATGAAAAATGAGATTACAAGGGTTTTTGCACTACTGCCTGGCCCTGCGGAGCGCGGCCATTCTCGCCTGCAGCGCTTGCAGCGTGCTGTTGTTCGTCACGACGCCGATGCCGCCGACGCCTCCGCCTCCGCAGCTCGGCTCTCCTTTCGCCACCGAATTGGAAGAAGCAGCAGAGAGCCTCACGGCGGCGACCCTGGCGCGGAGCTCGTCGAGCGAGGGGGCGACAGCGGCAGCGACGGGCGCAGTGACAGAAAACGTCGAGGTCGCTCCTGCAGAGGTGGCCGACGCCGCTGGGACCGCCGCCGGCCCCGCCACCGGAGACATGAACGACGGAGACTGCTGCTGCTGCTGCCGCAGCGGCTCCCTCTGCTGCTGCTGCTGCTGTCTCTGCCTGGGGGCCGATTCTGCGGCGAGCGGCGTGGGACCCGGGGAGGGGGGCAGCGGGGGCAGCCTCGAGGGCGTGACCAGCGCCGCCGCGGCCACGGAGAGGGCGGCCGTGGGCGTCGTCGCCGTCGCCGCGCCCTCCGCCTCCCCCCTTTCGGCCTCGAACTTCGCGTTCGCCCTCGCGACCCCGCGGGAGATGTACGCCCTAAAGTGCTCCGAGGTCCTCGCCAGGTGCGGGCCCAGGTCGAGGCCGACGCCGGAGGAGCCGGCCTCGTCCCGGATGCCGCCGCGCGCGCGGCCAAACGCGGCCAGCTCGGCGAGCCCCTCCTCCGAGGTCTCCTTGCGGCCGATGCGGCGGAATATGGCGGCGAGCTCGGCCTTGGAGGAGGTGGAGGGGGTCCTTATCTTTGCCGTCGCAGCGGCCGCTGTCGCCGTCGAAGGAGAAGCGCGAGGCGCCGCCGGCGTCGAGGCCGGCGCGGCGGCGGCGGCGGCAGAGGGGGAGCAGGGAGGAAGGGGAGGGGCCTGCTCCTGTCGGAGGCTCGCCGGGCGGCGCGGAGCGGGGGCGGCAGCATCAGAGGAAAGAGCAGGCGCGGCCGCCCTCGCAGCAGCGACGAAAGGAGCGATCCCGGCCGAGGGCCCGAACAGTGTGCGCAGGTGCAGGTCGACGAGCGACGCGACCAGCGGGAGGCGGTTTGTCGCCGCCGACCCCGCTGTCGGCGGAAGCAGCCCCGCCTCCTCGAGGTCGCCGCGCATCGCCTGCGCTCCGCGAGCCCTGCAGAGCTCCAGCAGCAGGGCCTTGACTGCCCTGGCAGGCCTGTCAGAAGAAGCGGAGGAAGGAGAAGAAGCGGCGGAGGCGTCGAGAGCAGAGCCGCTGCCGCTGCCGCCGCTGCCGCCGCCGCTCCTGCTGCTGCTGTTGCCCAGGCTCTCGAGGCACTCGTGCACCGCCAGCAGTAGCGCCGCCGGGTCCATCGCCGGGAGCGAGTCCCGCAGGTTCCGGGCGAGCTTGACGAGGCACTTGACGACCAGGTCGTCGAAGCGGTGGTTGCGCGGCGGGGCGGAAGGGAAAGGATGAGAAGGAGCCCCCGCCGCCGCCGACGACATCGCCGCCATCGCCCGGACGCGCGCCGGCGGCGACCGCAGCAGCGCGAGCAGCGCCGCATACGCCGCGTCCGGGTGCGCCGAGTCCAGCACGCGCAGCATCAGCACGTTGAGTCCCTTGAGCAGCGTCGCGCCCTCGGCCAGGCCGCTGGAATCGATCGAGCCGGCGCGGGGCAGCGCGTCGTCGAGGAGCCTGCCGAGCAGCGCGCCGACGCAGGCCCGCAGAGCGCGCGGGCGCACGGCCCTGGCGACGGGCCTGGCCGCGAACGCGCTTAGCAGCGCGTTCAGGACGTACTTGGCGGTCCTGGCGCCCCCTGCGGACCTCGCGGCGAGGTCGCCGTCTTCGGGCCCCGGGGTCAAGGGAGGGCGCGCGCCCGCGCCGTCGGGGTCGAAACTCGGAAAACCGCACAGCAGGGCGTCGAACGCCGGGTCGACCCTGCGCGCCAGCTCGGCCACGAGCGCGTCGGCGTCCTCGGCGCAGCGCTCGGTCAGCCTCGAGGGCGCCCTCCCCGCGGCGACGTCTCCGAGGTCTCGCAGCAGGAACTTGATCCCCTCGATCGCGGCGTCCGTGTCAGGCGCGTGCAGGTCGGCGAGCGCGGCGTCCCAGGCCGCGACGGGGTCTTCCTCTTGGAGCTCTTCTCCTTCCTCCTCGGAAGAGGCGGTTCTGAACTCGTCTTCCTCTTCCTCTTCGTCGTCGTAGACAGCGGGGGATGCGACGACGGTCGGGGGAGGGGCCGGCGTCGGGGCAGAGAGGCGGCGAGCGGAAGCAGAGGCGACGGGGGTCGCTGTCGTCTCTGGGGGCGCGGGAGTTTTCTCCAAGGTGACGGAGGCAGCGCCGAGGGCAGAGACGCTCCACGGCGTGCGCTGCTGCTGCTGCGCCGCGGCGACGGGCGTCAATGCGACAGGCTGCTGCTGCCTCGGGGCAGCAGCAGCAACAGCAGCAGCAGGAGGAGGACATAGAGCGACGGAAGGAGTCGCAGGAGCTCTCCGCTGCTGCTGCTGCTGCTCCTCTGCTTCTCCTTCCTCTTCGGCCCTGGCCAAGACGCCGGCGCGCTTGAGCACCTCGCGCGCGGCCTCCCTCGCTGGCGCCGCCGCGAGCCTGTTGGCCGCGGCCACCAGGGCGCGCGCGCTGACGAGAGAGCTACTGTCACCTAGAGCAGAGGCCAAGGCAATCCCCCCTTCGCGCGCCGACGCGGCCTTGTCTGCCCACCCTCGCCCGGCGGCGCGGATGAGCGCCGAGACGCACTCTGGCGAGAGCGTCGCGTTCCTCTTCGGCGCCTCCCGCTCGACGGCTCGGGCGAGCCAGAGCAGCGCCGCGGCCCTGCCCTCGCTCCCGCTCGAGATGACGATGTTGTTTTTGTTGGAGGAGGCAGCGGAGGAAGAAGAGGAGCCGCAGGCGGCGTCGCAGACCGCGGGAAGGAGCCTGTCGGCCGGCACCGCCGAGGCCCACGCGTCGAGCAGCCCCTCGGCGGCCTCCCGCACGGCCCGCTTCTTGTCCCCGAGCGCCGAGAGCGCGGGCGCCAGCAGGTGGGCCCGCGCGACGCGGTCGAAGTCCGGCCCGCGC
>Ga0210003_1004029_pt1 | contig 11733 bp, 9 predicted proteins | sample LantaG_FD_182804 | JGI IMG/M metagenome (GOLD analysis project Ga0210003, IMG submission 182804) | Deep subsurface microbial communities from Baltic Sea to uncover new lineages of life (NeLLi) - Landsort_02402 metaG (SPAdes) (version 2) | ecosystem: Environmental > Aquatic > Marine > Oceanic >...
CTGAGCCGCAAAATCAACGTAATCTCCGTCATCTACGTTCTTGGGGTTATCCAGGGTTAAGTTTACGGTTTTAGCTACACTATCTCTAAACTGCATATACAGTCTCTTATAACTGGTTACTTCTCCTAATTCGGTTGCCATTATATTTTTCACCTCCTTTTTTGTTTATGGTTTACAACTATTAGCGATTATTCAGTTAGTTGGGATTCTTGTCCGAGTCTAATCTCATCAAGTGGATACTTTTGCAGGCCCACTAAAGCAGTGGCTACATCATAGGTATCCTGTTCGATAGCAGTAGATTTAATCTTATTAAAGGTCTTGCTGTTAACGATAGGTGCTCCGGTATCCGGGTTGGAACCTACTACTAATCTAAACTGCAATGCTGAATCACGAGGAACTGTTACTACTGTTGCCATTATTTTTCACCTCCTTTTTTTTGAATTATAATTCAAGCAAAACTATGCGGTATATAGTATATTTTATCAAACTTGACTTATTTTGTCAAGATTAAAGCGCCCTTTCTGGTTTATGTAAATAAAGGTGTATTTTCCTTTGATTTCCTTATAAATACTCCTTATTTTATAAAACTAAAAAAGGGATCCTCCCCGATACAAGAAGGACCCCTTGACTTACCTATATATAAAATTATTATTTGTAGAATTAATAAAATTAGTTATAATAAGCATAAGAATCTATAAGGATATGCCACAAGGAAAATTAGTGGTTAATTTTCGAAATTTAACCTAAAGTTGTGCATAAATGAAGTAGTTCGACTATTTTAAGATATACTCAATTACAGGCCCTTCCAATCTTAAAAAAGGCTGAATCTGCCAAGAGAGGTAGGATGTAAACATGACATTAACTAACCGAGAATTAGCTAAGAATCTTTCTTTTACTCTTGCCGCGGCGTTCCTCGCATGCCCTCAGTGTAACTATCTTACAAAGTCAAAGGAATTAACTAACCCACAAGCCCCTTGTCCAAAATGCGGGATCACGGGTGTAACACGACATATCTTTCCAGATCTATCATCCTTAAAGCTCCTAGAAATGGTTGGATACTTTTACGTAAAAGCATGTGATAGAATCGAGGATAAAAAAGCTGAATTGGTGGATGTTCTCCGGGAGAAGATCGACCAGACATATGAACCTCAGCTTGTCATCAAGACAGCAAGAGAGATACAAAACTTCTACCAGAAATACGGGGGAAAACAATCTGAATATGATAAAATATTGAAAATCATCCAAGAACGTCTTTCTCTACAGTCAGGGGAGGAAGCCGAGAAGGTCTTTGTTCCGCTCTTTGGATATTCCAATACCTTTGAGGAGCACAAAGTCGTCGTTATATTGACATGCACCCTTCTCGAGAAGCTATTTGGTGACCTACTCGTTCTAATTTACACACGCAAGGGAATGAACTGGTCGGAAGCGGAGAAAAAAGTACAGCGGTTAGATAATTTTCCTAAGCGGTGCGATTCCTTTAAAGAGGAGACTAACCTTTCGTTGGAGAAAGCAAGCAACCAAGATTCCATGCTGCATGGGTTTTTCCAAAACTGGTTAGATATTCGCAAAGCGAGAAATACCTTTGTTCACGGAAGTCCTTATATAATTAAAATCTCAACAGCGGAGAAAGCATTTAATCTTGCCAAGAATGCTTTCTCTTTTTTTGCCTATCTTCAAAACCGTTTTTGCATTCAGGTACATCGGGTCTGAAGTAGCACATAACACCAGAATGGTGGTTTTCACCATTCTGATACAATCTCCCACCTAAAAGATAATAATCATTAGGAAAATTATTGAAATAGTCCCGGCTTAAATGAGTTTTTTTCTAATCAGCAAAGAGACTACTCTCTTCCTCCATTAACTCACCCCTATTAATAAAAAATACAGTTCATCACCCCACCACGACCGCCCGCCGAGAGCTTTTTTTGCTAAGAAGTTTAATTGAAAGTCTCTACATACATAACAAGACTCTATCGGACATTCTACCAGAAATAATCTAACGCATATCTTATCCGATAAAGCTTTGTTATGTATAGCAAAAAAAGCATTATATTTTTAACCAACTAAAAGCTTTTTTAGCTGGGGTTAAAAATATAAAGGCGGGCTAAATTAGATACTTCTTATCGAAGGGCTAAATCTTTATTCCCGGTAATTGCATGGCTCCCCTCCCTCCCCCCTCTATTCCTGATCATTGTTCTTCTACGTTTTAATATTTTTTAGCAGTAGAAGTATAAAAAAAACTAAAACTATCCTAAGAGTTTACATGTGCGACCCCGGTGGGCGTTTATAGAAATCTCAGCACCGCAAAAAATCACAGCGAAGATATTAAGTGTAGGGCTTTTTTGTGGTGCAGGCTTCTACAAACGCCAGGAGAAGAAAATTGTAAAGAAAAGAAAAAAATGATCCTTCCCTGGCGATAGGTGAAAACTACATAAATAAAATGTTTCTTTTCTTTTAACTTTTTATTTATGTATGTTTTTACCTATCGCTTAACCTTACAGAATCCGAAAAATATAGCCACCGTAAAAGAGAGATAAAAAATTCCTGCTACTATTTCTTTCAATTATTTTTTATCTCTCTTTTCGAGGGAGAAAACTAAATCACGATAAAATAAATTAAATCTAAACTAAATGTGAAATATTGGAAAACATTGTCATGATAATAACTAATGAGAGAGAGTCCTCAATTTGCTGGGTAAGAGATACTGAAAAAATAATTAAGTCTAATAAAATAAAAAAACTGAAAGGAAAATGTATTTTAAATCTTTCGGTATAGCCATATTAAAAGGGAGTGTAATTTTGGAGATCACACTCCCTTTTATACTTAAAATTATAACACTAAGAAAGAATAAATTAAGAAGAAATAAAAATAATTTTTATCTTATTTCTTAAAAAATATAAATATTGCTTTTAAGTAGCTCATAATTTTTCTGACCAACTAAATCCTTCTTTTTCTAATTTCTTCCTGACTTGATATACTTCCCGAGAATTGCCTTTCTTTTTCTACTAGGGACATTAAAACGGGACCCGTTGTCCCTATTTATTAAATTACATTTAATGTTCAATGGGGTTTACCTCGTGAAGTCTTGTTTCGCCGGGGTCAATCCCGCGAAAGCGGGAATCCAGTATTTCTTTGCACCATCTTTTTTGATCTCTTAAAATCTTCTTTTAAATCCTGGTATAAAGACTGATATATTTTAAACTGCTGATTATAAATATCAACATTTTCAGGAATTGGTTTTATTTTTTCTTCTTTTAATTTTACTACTTTTTTACATCCATCTTTCACATCTTTATATATTCCTACTCCTACCCCGGCTAATATAGCCGCCCCCATTGCCGCCTGTTCTATTGATTGAGTCATGGATATCTCTTTATTAAAAATATCGGCCTGTATCTGTCTCCAGACTCTACTTTTTGCCCCTCCTCCGGAAGCAATTACCTGCTCAATCTTAATCCCTAATTCTTCAAAGACCTCCAGGCAATCTCTTAAGGCAAAAACCACTCCTTCCATAACCGCTCTAATCAGATGAGCCCGGTGATGTTTTAGACTGAGCCCGAAAAATACTCCTTTAGCCTGGGGGTTCATATAAGGAGACCTCTCTCCTAAAAGATAAGGAAGAAAAATTATGCCTTCACTCCCTGCTCTGATTTTATCTACTTCCTCATCAAATATATGATAAGAATCAGGAGTATGTAATATATTCTCCCTCAGCCATTTTAAAGATAATCCTGCGGAAAGAATCGCCCCTAGCAAGTGATAGCTATTAGGTATAGCATGACAAAAAGTATGAATTCTTAACTTGGGATCATAAGTGAATTTATCCACGGTGATAAATAATTGACCGCCTGTCCCGATAGTGGAAGAGAGAATTCCCGGTCTAATTACGCCATTACCGACTGCCTGCATTGATTGGTCTCCTCCACCATAAACTACCGGGATCCCTTCTAACAATCCGATATCTCTTGCTGCCTCTTCGAGCAGATAACCAGCCACTTCTTGAGATTCATGAACTTCTCCCGGAAGAATGTCAAGCGGAAGACTGAGAATATCCAATAACTCTTCTGACCAGCATCGTCTTTTTATATCCAGCAACAGAGTGCTGGAGGCATCGGTAACCTCTGTTCCTAAATTTCCGGTTAATCTATAACGAATATAATCTTTGGCTAAAATTACCTTATATATTTGATTGAATTCTTCCGGTTGATTCTCTTTTATCCACAAAAGAGTGCTGCACATAAAACCGGTGGCTATCGGGTTCCCGGTCAGCTCAGCCAATTGCTCTTTCCCAACTTTTTGATAAATAGATTCACATTGAGAGCTGCTCCTCTGGTCTGCCCAGATGATAGCCGGACGAAAAGGCAATAAATTCTTATCTAAAAAGACGGTACCGTGCATCTGCCCCGATAATCCCATTCCTCTAATCTGTTGGGGGTTAACCTCTGATTTTTTTATTACTTCCCTTATTACCTGGATAGTTGCTTCCCACCATATTTCGGGGTCCTGTTCTGCCCAACCCGGCTGGGGTATATCTATAGAATATTCTCTCCCTGCCCGGGCATAAATTTTACCTTCCCTATCCATAAGCACTCCCTTGGTTCCGGAAGTGCCGATATCTATCCCTAACAGATAATCCATCTTTATCCCTTTCACAAATAATATTTTATTTCTATTATTTAGTGCTATTTTTTCTTTTTTACTGCAAGTAATATACGTCTTAATTTTTAATACATAAGAGGATATAGTCTTTAGAATAACCCAGAGTATGGACCATTCCCTCCACTTTCTATTTTTAATTATTAATTCCTTTTTTAATACGTTCTTTAATTTTCTTAAGTATTAAACAAGGACTAACACTCTCTGTTATTGCAGAGCCAATTATAACTATTTCTGGCTTATATTTTATTACCTCTTCGATATTATCAAGACCAATACCTCCGGCAATTGCTATTTTACAGTTCTTGGGAAGTTTATTCCTTTAACGATTTAAGATATATTCCTAAATACTTATTAACTAAATCTTTCTTTTCTCCATGATATTTTTCTTTAAATATCCCACCAATAATAGTCGACGTTAACCCGCCACTAAGATTCCCCAAAATACATGCTTTTAGCAGATCAATACTCGATTTACAATTATTTAATTGTTGAGCAACCGAAGCTACAATTCCACCAACAAAGTTATCTCCACAACCAATAGTATCTCCTTGAGGAAGATTTTTTTTTATTTTTTCTTCATCAATAATATGAGCCGTCTTTACAAAACCATAAAAAAATTCACAGATTCTCCCTCTCCCATATACATATACAGGATTTGTTCCATCAGTTATTAAAAATCCCTCAAGATTAGTATTATTTTTATAATATATTATTGCTTCTTTTAAAGACTGTTTTCCACTGTAATACAGAGCTTCAGCTTTATTAAATATAATAATATCTATATACTGATACACATCATCAGAATCTCCAAGCATCCATTTCTCCTTACCCCTCATTAGTAAATCGTTAGCTGTGCCTACAATAGTAAGACATTGATTCTTTTTACATTTTTTTAAGACTGTAGAATAATTTTTATTTATTCCCTGTTCCCATTGTATACATGAAAACACAGCAATATCACTTTCATAGAACTCTTCATCTAATTCATCCATCGTTAATTGAATTTTTTTATCTGCATGTGGTTCACCGATAAACGTTCTTGATCCTTCATTTTTGGCTGTTGTTCCACATAAAACATAAGTTATTGCGGATGTTCCATTTTTAAAGGATATTTTATCTGTTTTTAGAAGAGTTCTTTGTATTTCCTGAAACGTATATTTACCATCATTATTATCAGGAAGATTAGCATAGAACTTAATACTGAAAGTTTCATCATTAAGTAATTGTGAGGCTCCAATTAATGTTGCTATAGCCACTCCCCCTAAAGATCTCTTATATTTTTTATCTCCAACTATTTCCCTTAGAATAATATCAACACTTTTATTAAAATGGTTCTCTAAATGTTTAATTAATGTAGCTTCTCCAAACACAAGCCCATTAATATTATCTTCGCTAATATATTCACTTATCGGTTTTTGGGTAAAATCAATTCCTTGATATATATAATCAATAACACAACAGCCAATTCCAACTATTTTCATTTTAAAACTCACTGTTCATTTATTTTATTTCGATCAGTCATCCCGTTTAAAATTTCCTAAATTTCTTAGGCAATGAATGAATGACCCTGCGGCAAGCCGCAGGGTCATTCATTTTAATCAATTTATTAGATATTATTATTTTCCTAAAAACTTCCTCATTGAACGTAAGGTTGAAAATTAAATTAACTATTATTATCCCTTAACGGCTCCGAAAGATAATCCTCTTACTATGAATCTCTGAGCTAATAGAGCTATAATTATAGGAGGAGTTACTGCTATTAACGTACGTACTGCTACAAACCAAAATTGTACACCCCGAGTATCCACTGCGCCAGACATTAGTACTGGAATTGTCCTTACATGAACTGAACCAATTGTTAAAGCAAATAAAAACTCATTCCAGGTGAAAGCGAATACAATTAAAACAGCAGCTACCATACTTGGTGCTGCCAACCTTAATGATATTTTCCAGAATATTGTAAAAAACCCAGCACCATCCACAAGTGCTGCTTCTTCGAGTTCTATTGGTAAATCAAGGAATGCCTGTCTCATCAGTACCACAACAAAAGGTAGATTAAAAGTTGTATTAACTATGATTAATGCTAATCTTGTATCCAGGAGCTTAAAGACTCGCATCATAAGAAAAATTGGAATGATTGTTGCTACAGGTGGTAATACCCTTTGAGATAAAAACCATATATTAATATTACGATTTGAGGGCTTTCTAAATTTAAATCGGGCAATTGCATAAGCCGCTGGAGTACCTAATATAATAACTAGTATGGAAGTACCTATTGCGATAATAGCACTATTTAATAATGATTTTTGAGTTTCGCCTGTTGCAAGCTCTTCTGTCCAGTTTTTTAGCGTTGGCTTATACTGTACGAAAGGTATAGCAAGACCTGTAACAGTAAAAGCCTCTATTGGATTGCGAATACTTAGACTAATAGCCCAATAAAAGGGTATAAAAGTTATTCCAGCAACTATTAAAGCTAAGATAAAGTATGTAACTAAATTAATATTTCGCCTTTTAATAATTTTTCTTATTTTCTTCATAAAATACTCCCTATTGATAAATTTGCCTTACTCTCTTAAACATTGCCATTACGAATACCATAACAATAATAAATAATAAAAATGAAATTGCAGAAGAGTAACCAAAATTAAAAAATCTCATACCAACACGATATGCATACATCGATAATACTTGAGTTGCCGTTCCTGGTCCTCCAGTAGTAAGCGTAAATGGAATATCAAAGATCTTGAAAGCTTCTGTAACTCTAAGAAGAAGAACTAAGATAATTGTAGGCTGTAAAACAGGAAGCGTAATGTAGCGAAATGTATTCCATCCACTTTTAGTTTCTAATTTTGCTGCTTCGTAATAATCATCTGGCACTCCTTGTAGTGCCGCAAGAAATATAAGAAAACAGAAAGGAGTCCATTGCCATACATCTACTAAAATAACTGAAAATAATGCCCAATTAGGATTAGATAACCACGGTATTTTAATATTTAATAGCCCATTAATTAAGCCTCCTTCCTCATAGAAAATAGTAAAAAATAGAAAACCAATAGCAATTGGAGTAGCAAATAGGGGCATAATCATAATAGTACGTAAAAAACCTCTAATTGGCAATGGACGATTAAAAAGTAGCGCTGTCGACATACCTAACGCCATCTCAATTGCAACACCAACAATTACAAATATTAAAGTAACTTTTAATGAATTAAAAGCATAATGATCTGTAAAGAACGATAGATAATTTTTCAATCCTATAAATACATCAGGAAATCCTATTTTAACATTATATAAAGAAAGCCTTAAACCATAAAAAAGTGGAAATATTGTAAAAGCAAGAACCCAAAGGGCAGCAGGCCAGATAAAAATCAACTTCAGTTTATTATCACGTAGCATAAATACCACCTATTAGTAAACAACCCACCCGCTAAGCAGGTGGCTTTAAGAGCCTCTAAAAGAGGCTAAATTCCCTCTTGTTCACTCTATTCTCTTTTTATTCTTTCTTTTTGATATTTCACGTATTTTCATATTTTAGTTTCATTCAAATCTTATGAGATAATTTCTTCAATTTAGTCATAATCTATGGTACATTCTTTAAAGGTGAAACCATTTAACCATTACCACCTTCTAAGAAGGTGGTTTTTTAAGTTAAAATAAAAATAATTTGCAGGATATATTAAAAGATCCCGTCTTAATTTTCTAATGCTCTCTTTATCTAAATTTATAAAACGTTTGCGCAAACGTTTTAACTATTTAAAGTAACAAATTATATACTATACTTATTTCTTGTAACCGATTGAATCCTGATACTGTTTAAGCTGATCTTCTTTCCCTCTTCTATCTGTTATTTTAACCCATTCGTTTGCTGTATTATCCAGGGCTTTCTTTGGAGTTAATCGTCCTATCATACACTCAGAAAGATTCTGATCCAATGCACGCCAATATTCTTCAGCACCATTAATTCTAAGATATGGTTCCATTGTCTCTGCAAAGAAGTTATCATGATATGCTTGCAGATAGAACCTTAGATCACTTTCGTTCCATCCGGCTTCTAAAAACCCCGGTAGGCTTGCAGTTCCATCTGGTGGGAGAAAATGAATACTACAACCAGGATCTACTCCTGTCCAACCATTATTTGCATTCCACAGACTAACTGGTTCCGTTGCCATAAGAGCATAGAAGCTATAAACAACTTCAGGATTCGCAGATTTCACTGAGATAACACCCGACCAAGATCCACCTGTTGTATTTCCCACTACATTCGGCTTATCAAGTTTAACCCAGACATTTTTATTCATATCGTATACTTCATATGAACCAGGAAGTATAGAAGCACCGAGTTTACCTTTGACCTTTGATCTTGATGTATCCTGTACTAAAGAGCCAACATCTCCCCATGAGAATACAAAGATTGCCTTTCCTCTTAAAAACCAATCCCACGCAGTACCTAAATCCCAGGCTGCCTGTGCTGGTGGACCATAACTTTGCAACTCATAGAGGGTTTCAAGTCCTTTAATATGACCTGGCTGGTTAATTAAAGGTTCCATTGTATCGGGATCAAACCAGTAGTTGTTGGTGCCACGATCCACCTTATCCCCTCCCATTACTACAAAGGGGGCAGAAAGCGACATAAAGTGGAACATACCCTGCTCATTTACTTTAAAATGCAGTACTACACCGCTATCAGGTTCTGGGTCATTACTGTCCCAATTTTTTCCATTAAAATATTTTGCAATATCTAGTACATCTTGCCATGTTTTTATCGGAAATGGCATTTTCTTTCCTGTTTCAGCTTCGTATTTCTTCTGCCATTCAGGATCTGATAGAATATCATTTCTCCAGTAGAGAACTTGTCCATCACTATCATTTAAAGGTGAATATATCTTGCCCTGCCAGCTATGAATTTCTCTCTGAGCTGGTGGCATCCAGTTTGGATCCCAATGCGGAAATTTCTTATCTGCAATGTACTCGTCAACTGGAACAATAAAACCAGGTGTAACATACTCTCCCATATACCAGGCACCTTCCATAAACCCATCGTACTGACCGCCACCTAAACGAAGGTCAGTGATGGTTTTGTTTAACTGCTCAGCAAGAGGCATCTCAGCAATATCCAAGGTTGCTCCTGTAAGTTCCTGCCAAGCAGGCCTAACTCTGTATAAAGGTCCTGAAATGCCTCCCTTTGGCCCGCTGTTATTAACCGTAATTGCGATGCGCTTTCCGGCAAAAGGTTGTTTATCTTGTCCAAACATTGTGCCCAGTTGATCCTTAGTTAGATGGATGACCTCTTTATCTTCAAAAGTTATTAGGTCAACACTTCCATCATCGTACCATTTTAGATTATTGTACTCTACTCCTGCAGCAATTGCTTCCTTCTCTCCTCCTAGTACAAATAGCAGAGCAAAGGAGAAAAGAATAATTGATACACAAATGACCATTAATTTTGCAAATTTACTATTCATAATATCCTCCTTATTTAAATTTATAGATCGTTTGCGCAAACGTTTAAATATAAATATTCAGTAAATCCTTTGTAAAAAAAATTAACATAAAATATTTTAATTCATCTCCAGCATCATCAAACACTCATTGTTACCCCCCCCCTTGTTACAATTCAGACTAATTATGGACTAGTTTAAGTTCAGGAACGGGGGTACTTTCTCCCTATCCCCAACCAAAATTCAAAGGTGAGACAGGTATGGTAAAATCATATAATTCGTAAAATATATTATCTTTTTCTATATTTTTCCTATACTTTTAAACTGTGCCATAATTTCACTAAATACCTCTATAAATGTCTTTATAGTAAAATAGGAAATTTCATCGTATAAAACATTATTTTTTTGTATATAGCTTGTAACTTTCTTGGCAACAGATTGATATCCATAACTAAAATAATTTATCTTTCGTATACCACAATTAATTACTTGTTCATAATCAGTTGAATCTAATCCTGAACCTCCATGCATCACTAATGGAACTGATATTTGTTTATTTAATTCATTTAATAAATTTAAATCTAATACAGGTTTCGCAGATAATATACCATGTACCGTACCAAAAGATACTGCTAAGGCATCAACATCTGTTTGCTCAACAAATTTCTTAGCTTCATCGACATTAGTATAAGTAGTAGATATCGCTTTTTGCTCTAGTTCTTGTGAAGCGTTCTCTTCTGTAGTCATTTTTCCAACTTCTGCTTCAACAGATACTCCCTTTAGTCGTGCTAATTTAACAACTTTTTGAGTTTCTCTGATATTCTCTTCAAGCGGTAGTGTTGAACCATCGTACATAACCGAACTACATCCAAGAGAAATTGCTTGATCAATTATATCTCTATGTAATCCGTGATCTAAATGTATTGCAACCGGTACATCCACTTTTTTACATTCAAATTTAAGTATATTCATTATTGATTCAAAACGAACATCCTCCAATTGTATCTCTGCAATACCTAAAATTACCGGGGACCGCATTTTCTCTGCAGCTAAGAGGATTCCTTTAACTGAATCATAGTTTACTACATTAAAACAACCAACTGCGTATTTCTTTTTTTCTGCATCTTTAAGTATTTCTTTCAAATTTACGATTGGCATAAGATTTAGTCCTTAATTGTAAATATTCAGTGAACCCCGTTTAAAATTTCCTGAATTCCTTAGTTACGTAGATTATAGAATTTATTTTAATATAATCTTTACCTTCTGTTAAAAAGACGAAATCATATATAAATGTATACATAATTATTTATTTTTCATTATTTATATATTAATTATACATATCTATTTTCTATATACGACATATCTGAAAAAAATCCTCTTTTTTTTTAAAAAAAATAAAAAAATTAATCATTCGATACTCTTTTAATACGTGGATCAGTAAATATATCACTAGCATCATCACTGGGAGAAGAAAATTCTGAAATAACCGCTCCCTCTTCGCCTGCCTGAAACCAATGGAGAGTATTTTTATTAATGGTATATTGATCACCGGGTAATAGGATAATCTCATGATATACAGAATAACATTTCTCATCTCCCCTGGGGGGATGAGTCTTCGGACTTTCGGTTTTCTCTC
>Ga0210003_1004030_pt1 | contig 11728 bp, 14 predicted proteins | sample LantaG_FD_182804 | JGI IMG/M metagenome (GOLD analysis project Ga0210003, IMG submission 182804) | Deep subsurface microbial communities from Baltic Sea to uncover new lineages of life (NeLLi) - Landsort_02402 metaG (SPAdes) (version 2) | ecosystem: Environmental > Aquatic > Marine > Oceanic >...
TCCCCCCTCTTCTCCCTTTCTCTCTCTCTCTATTATCTTTCTCTCTTCATTTTAACCAAGGATGACTGGGACTCTGCTCTGGCTGAGTGGCTCGAGGGGCAGCACCCCGTCGCCGCCGGGCTCGCCGCCGTCGGCGGGAGAGCGGGCTCGGCCGCTGCGCGCGTGTGGCTGCTGCAGGCTGCAGAGGAGGCCAAGCGCGCCCTCTCGTACGCAGAGGAGACGAGCGTCGAGATCAGGCTGGTCCAGGGCGGGTTACGGACCGGCGGAGGAGGAGCGGGGGGAGAAGGGGGCGAGCTCGCCGGCAGCCCCGGCGCCGCCGCCGCCGGCAGCGTCGGCGCGTCGGTCGGCGCCTCGGTCGCCGCGGCCCGCAGCGAGCTCGCGCGCGTGGCCGCCTCGGCCCCTCCCGTCGCGAAGGTCGCGCTGTCGAGGCAGCGCTTCGAGCAGGTCACGCGGCACCTCACGGAGCGGCTCTGGGGCCCTCTGCGTGAGGCGGCCGAGGAGGCCGGGGTCGAGCTCGCCGACGACGGCCTGAGCGCCGAGGGGCGGCGGAGCCGCGAGGCTCCCTCGTCGAGGGGGCCCCCTTCCTTTCCACCGGACTCTCGCTACGCGCCCTCCCCTCGCAGGATCACGCGCGCCATCCTCGTCGGCGGGGGGACGCGCGTCCCGGCCGTCGCGGCCTTGGTCGAGAGGGCCACGGGAGTCAAGCCCGAGTCCGGAATCGACCCGGAGGCGGCGGTCGCCCTGGGCGCGGCGGCGCTCGCCGGGCAGCTGGCGGGTCTTGGAGGATCAATAGAGCTCGGGGACGGGGCGTACGCTCCGGACGTGCACGGGAGGGCGTCCGGGTTTGATTAGAGTCGGGATGATGGAGAGTTGAAAGAGAAGAGAGAATGAAACATTGACGTTGAGAGTTTATCTATTCGTTTCTTTTTTTTCGTTCCCCTTGTCTCCCTTCCTCCGTGTTTCTCAGTTTCACTTTGCGTCTTGCGTTTATTTCTCGTGCGAGTCTTTTAGAATTACAACAGTGCGTACAAAACAGAGAGAAAGAGAGAGAGAAAAAAACAATGCGCAGTTCTATTCAAGTTTTTTCTTCCACCTCTTATTTCTCCTCCTTCTTCTTCTTTGCCACCTCCGCCGCCACCGCGCCGCCGCCCGCCACCCGCTTTTTCCCTGCCGCTCCAAACAGCGCGGCGATGGTCGGCTGCCTCGGGTCGGGCTGCCATCTCGGGTGCTTGATGCTGGACTGCGGGACGGGCTCGTGCGGTGGCGGGGGGCGGACGAGCAGCGGCCTGGAAGCCAGCGAGGAAGAAGGGGGCGGCGACGGAGGCGCCGGCGGAGAAGAGGGAGGGGCTCCGGTGGCGGCAGGGGAGGCCGCGGCCGCCGTCGCCCCCCCTCCCCCGCTCGCCAGAGCCTCCGGGGGGGCCTCCTCGATCTCCAGCAGCAGCGCGGCGTGGTCCGACCACGGCCAAGGGATGTCGGCCACCACCTCGCACCGCGCCAGCCTCAGGTTGTCCGACACCAGGAAGAAGTCGATACGCAAACCGTCGTCGCGCGAGCGCGCGTTGGAGCGCTGGTCCCAGACAGTGAAGCCGCGCTGCCCCTCGGCGCTGCCCGCGGTCGCCTCCGGGTGCAGCCTCCTGAACGCGTCGACCATCGGAGGGGCCATCAGCGCCCTCAGGGCGCTCATCTCCTCGGGCGAGTAGAGCCCGTCGAAGTCGAACTTCAGGCAGACGTCCTCGCGCGCGGCGGCCAAGTTGAGGTCGCCGCAGAGGACGACGCCGCGGTTCTTGCCCTCCTTCGAGGCCTGCGCCAGGATCTCGTCGACGCGGCGCCTGAGGGCGCGCAGGAACGCGACCTTGACCCCGGCGCGCACCCCGCCGTCGGCCTCCCTGTCGCCCGCGTTGGGGACGTAGACGTTGATGAGAGTCAGGTCCTCGCCGAGCTCGACCTCGAGGAACCGCCCCTCGCCCTCGTAGCTGGGAGGGGACAGCAGCGAGGGCCCCAGGCCCAGAGCCTCGACCGCCGCCTCGCCTCCAGGGATGTGGTCGAAGATGTGCGTGGCCGGCAGCACCTCCTCCTCGGCGCAGCGCGTCGGGGACCACTTCGGAGACCGGCAAAAGATCGCGGTGCCCGAGTAGCCCGTCCGCGGCGGCCTGGAGCAGGACCAGAAGCTCTCGTAGCCCTTGAGGACGGCGAGCTCCTTGATCTCGGCGAGCTTGCGCTCGGAGACTTTCGTCTCCTGCAGGCACAGAACGTCGGCGTCGAGGCGCTCGGAGAGCCAGCGGGCGAGCGCAGCAGAGGTCGCCCTCGCCTGCGCCGGCTTCGAGGCGGCGGCGGCGGCGGACAAAGCGGTCGCAGAGGTCACGCTCATCGCGGCGTTTTTTGCCGTGGGAGGCCACGAGTTGACGTTGAAGCAGATGAGGCGCATCGTGCTGCGTTCTGGCCGCTGCTGCAGCAGCTGCTGCGATCCACCCTCAGCGGGAGAGAGAGCAGCGGAGGGAGGAGCTTGAGGCGACTGAGCTGGCGCGCTCGCGTCCGGCCGAGAGTTGTTTCGCGAGTCTATGTTGCGATGGCGACTCGATCGTCGCCGCCGTCGACGTGAAAAATGAAACACTGTCTTTTCTTTGAGGGAAAAAAAAAACCAAAATAGAAGGGGAAAAAGGCACTCAAAATGCCGTCGACGCTCTCCCTTGCTCCTCGCTGCCACTCGAGCGCGACAAGCCAGGCTGCTGCTCCTCTCCCTGAGAAGCAGCGCCTCCTCACGCGCGAGGACGCCCTCGCCGCTCTCGCCGAGCGCAGGAGGGGGTCTTCGCTGCTGCTCTCGGTTGTGACAGCGCGGCCGTCGGTAACGGCGGGCGCGGCACCCGCGGCACTCCTCCCTCGTGCAGCCTGCCCCTCGCAGCGACGGGCGCTTCCTCCTCCCGAAAGGCCCCCCTCGCTCGCCTCCAAAGGCGAGCGAGGGGGGCCCAAGATCAAGCCCCTAGTGAAAGAGAAAACGGATGCGACGAAGACGAAGACGAAGAAGAGAGAGGAGGAGGAGGGAAACCCGCCGCCGAGGAAGCAGGAAAAGGCCCAGCGGCGCCGGCCGGGTGCGGCGGCCTCCTCGTCCTCCTCCTTCCCGCCGTTGCCGCCGCCAACAGCAAAGATCACCTCCTGGAGGGAGAGGTCCGCGAGCCTCAGGGGGGCCCTGGCCGCTGCCAGGAGCCCCCCTCCCGCTCCTGTTGCCTCCGTCGTCGAAAGAGCGCCGGCAACGCAGCTCTTGCAGAAGCGCCGCGCCACCAAGCCGGAATGGAGAAACTAAGAAAAGTTTTTTTTTTGCTTTAACACGGAACGAGACATGCCCACCAGGCAAGCGGAGCCGCGAGGTGAGAAGGGAAAGCTTCTTAAGTTTCCCTGCTACCCCCACGACGACCGCCTGACTGAGAAAACGCCTCTCGCTCTTTCTCTGCTCCTCAAAATAATAGAACGGAAACCAAAGAGTTGCCCCCCTCTCTCTTTTTTCATCCTTTTGACGGATTTGAAAAAAAAGGGGGACCAAGCTCCTACGGAAAACGTTTGTCTCTCTCTCACTCTCTCTCTAGAAAACAGCAAGTTTTGAACATTGAAGGACGGGGGTTGTGTCTATTGGGGGTTTGGGGGGAAGGGTGGCAAGTGATGATAAACAGAAAACGATAAAAGGGGGCCCCGGTTGGTTTGAAACAAGCCCTCGCGCAAAGGAGAGTTGGAAAAATGCTTTGAGAAAAACAAGTGCTTTTTGTTTTTGCTTTCTTTTAGAATAGGTTGGCATGCGTTTGTTGATGGTGTTGTGTTTTTGTACTTGGGGTGGGTCGCGAACGGGAATCGAGAGAGAGAGAGAGAGAGAGGGAAAGCGAAAGAGAAATTTCCCGGTTTCGCACGTTTCCCATCCCTCTCTCTCATCCTCCCTCCTCCTCCCCGACCTCTAAAAAGCCTCTAAAAGTCCTCGGTGAACGACAGCTCGTGGCCCCCGGGCCCGCCGCTCTGCAGGCTCGCCATCACGCCGTTCTTCTGGTACTCCCCGACCCGCTTCTCGAAAAAGTTGGTCTTGCCCTGTAGCGACAGCATCTCCATCCAGTCGAACGGGTTGGAGGTCTTGTAGTGCTTGTCCGCGCCCAGCGCGACGAGGAGGCGGTCGGCGACGAACTCGATGTACTGGGACATCAGGTCGCCGTTCATGCCGATCAGGCCTGACGTTTTTTGGGTCGAGAGAAAAAAAAGCAGAGAGGAAAGAGTGAGCGACTATTTTCATTTTCTCTCTTCTCTCTCTCTCCCCCCCCCCCAAAATAAAGGAAAAATAAGAATTTATTCTCTAACTCACCGACGGGCAGCGCCTCGCACACAAACTCCTTCTCGATCTCGACGGCCTCGCTCACGATCTCGACCAGCCTCGAGTCCTCGAGCTTGTGGTCGAGCAGGGAGTAGAGGAGGCACGCGAAGTCGCAGTGCAGGCCCTCGTCGCGGGAGATGAGCTCGTTCGAGAAGGTGAGCCCGGGCATGAGGCCGCGCTTCTTGAGCCAGAAGATGGCGCAGAAGGAGCCGGAGAAGAAGATGCCCTGGGTTTCGTGGCGGCGGGGGTGGTTGTTTGTTTGGGGGGGGGGAAGAGAGGAAGCAGGAAAAAAGGTGAGTTTTTTTCTTCAAAAAGAGAGTATTTCTGGTTTCCCCCTTGTGCTCTCTTTCTCTCTTCTGAAGAGCTCTCGGTAGCCAGGGGCGCAACGACAAAACACAAGATTTTTCTCTCACCTCGACGGCAGCGAACGCCACGAGCCTCTCGGCGAACCTCCCGGCCGAGCCCACCCATTTCAGGGCCCAGTCGCCCTTGCGCTTGACGGCGGGCACCGTCTCCATCGCGTGGAAGAGGCGGTGCTTCTCGGCCGAGTCCTTGATGTAGGTCTCGAGCAGGAGCGAGTACATCTCTGTCCAAGAGGAGAAGAAAAGACGGCGGTTTGGAGAAAGGATAACGAGGGAAAAGGGAAACGAGAAGGGAGGAGCGGGGGGTGAGTGCGAAAACGAGTTCAGTTTTTTCTCCTTCTTTTTCTCTCTCGCTCTCTCTTTCCCTCTCTCTCCCTTCCCAATCCACACAACTCACCCGAGTGGATGTTCTCGATCGCCATCTGGAACCCGTAGAAGGCCCTCGCCTCGGGGATCTGCACCTCGTTCATGAACCTCGAACCCAGGTTCTCGAGGACGACGCCGTCCGAGGCCGCGAAGAAGGCGAGCACGTGCGAGACAAAGTGGCGCTCGTCGTCGGAGAGCTTGTCCCAGTGGGCGAGGTCGTTGGAGAGGTCGACCTCCTCGGCCTGAGAAGGTGGTGGAAAAGGGAAAGGAGAGGGAGAAGGGGGCAAATGGAGGGCGAGAGAGAAAGAGGGGGAGGAAGCGACGAGTGAGAATGATGAGAAAGGAGAGGTAATCTTTTTGAATTTTCTTTGTAGAGGTTGAAGGAAAAAAGAAGGAAAGACGCCAGAAATCAGGCGGGCGAGCCGTTGGGCTCGAGCCCCAGTGAGGAGAGCAAAGAGAGGGTAGAAAAAGAAAATTGGAGCTCCCAAAGCTTTTGAGTTTGAAAAAAGCTCAATCTTTTTTCCTTGTTTTTTTTCCTTTCCGCGATTCCTTTTTCTTACGCACCGTCCAGAAGGAAGCCTGTTTAAGTTTTTTTAATTGAGTTCCGAAGAGGGCGACAGGAGCGAGAGAACGCGGTCGAGGAGGTGAGAGAGAGAGAGGAGAAAAGAGGCGGAAGCACAGAGAGGGCAGAGGGGGAGAGACGTGGCTCAATGACAACGAGGTCGGCGGCGTCGAGCGGAGGCGGCGGCGGACGCAATGCTCGCTTCTCTCCCCCCCCTTCTCCCCCTCCTTCACCCCTCCCTTTCTCCTCCTTCCTCCCCTCCAATAAACCCCAACTACGCACCTCGGACTTCTTGTACATCTGCCAGACGTCCTGGTATTTGATTCTGCGGGAATGAGAGGTGTTTAGGGGGTAATGTTGGAAGACGGAGGATGAGCGCAGCGTGCTGTTCGCGGGCGGAGCGACAAAACGAAAAACGACAATCGAGAATTCGACGTCGCCTCCTCCTTTTTCTCCAGCTCGCTACGCTCGCTCGTTCGCACGCGCTTAGGCCTTTCTCCTCTCTCTCCCACCAAAGCTCAAGAAGGCACTTTTCTCTCGCGCTCGGGACCAACAAAGAGTCAGCACTTGCACTCACGGGAACATGCAGAAGCGCTCGAGGTTCTCACGCAGGATCGGCTCGGTCTTGTCGAGCTCGCACAGGTCCCGCGAGCCCGCGGCGCCGCACGAGGCCACGATTGCCGTCGAAGTATCTTCAGTGTGTCCGCCGGAGCCCATGGTTGCTGAAATTGTTTGGAAAGAGGGAAGAAGAATGCGCGAGCGAGCGAAAAGCTGCGTGTGTGAATGCTGCGAAAGGAGAAGGAGGAGAAGAAAAGAAGAGGGAAGAGCTGCGATGGAGTTGTGTGCAGAGCACTGCACTGCAGTCTTTTTTTTTCGTTCTTTTTTTCGATTTTCCTCCTCTCTTTCTCTCACTCTTTCTGCTCCCGTCGAAATACACGAATTGGGTCCCCCTCTTTCGCCTTGTCTCTCTCTCTCTCTCTCGCTCGCTCGCTCTCTCCCTCCCTCCCTCCCAGCCTCTCCTCTCAATCGCCCCACCAGGGCGAGGAATCGGAATCAAGGGAAACAAAAAGGCCGCTTTCGACACGATGCCCGCCGCCGCGACCAAGCCCTGCGCCCGCGTGCGCGTCGTCGCATCTGCTTCAGCTGCTTCTGCTGCCTCCTCAATCCCTCCCCGCCGTCGCGCCGCCGGGCCCTCTCGTCCCGCTCCGTCGATCGTGCCCCTCCGCCGTCGCGGGAACACTCAAGCCGCCGCCTTGAACGGCGTCAGCAGCAATGCTTCCTCGACCGCGGCCCCCTCGATCGGCTCCTCCGCTCGGCAGCAGAACGGCGCGGCAAACGATGCCTCCGCGCTGCTCCCGGACGCGTTCGCGCTCCTGGGCCTCAACCGCGCCGCGGCGCGCGCCTCCGTGATCCAGGCCTACGACGAGGCCGCGCAGAACGAGATCGAGCAAGGGTTCTCAAAGGTGAGAGAGAGGGAATAATACGAAAACAAGTTTTCGTGATGATGCGGTTGTTTTCCCCTGTTTTTTTTCAAACGCTTCGCCGCACCTCAACCTCGACCTCCTCTTTCCTCCCTCCACCCCCCCCGCGCACAGGCCGCGATCGCCGCCCGCGCCGTCGTCCTCAAGGCCGCCGCGGACGTCCTCCTCGAGCCCCAGGCCCGCCTGGCGCACGAGCGGGGCCTCCTCCCGCTCTCCGAGGCCGTCGCCGCCGAGGGAGGAAACGGCAGCACCAACCTCGTCGTCGGGGCGCTGATGCTGTCGCGCGAGGCCGCGTCGAGGGCGCCCAACGCCGCCACGGGCGCGCGCGCCTCGGCCGACGTCGCGGCGCGCGGCGAAGCGCTGCTCGCCGCCGTCTCGAGCGCCTCGCGCGGCGTCCTGAGCGGCCGCTCCGGCGCCGCCGCGGCGCGCGACGTCTCGCTCGCGACGGCGCTGGCACACCTCGACGCCGCCGCGGCCGCGCTCGCCGCGGACGGCGGGAGGAGGTCCGGCGCCGCGGCCTCGGCGAGGCTGGCCCGCGCGGTCGAGCTGCTCGACGAGCACCACGGCGGGGCTGGGGGGGCGGCAGCCGCGCTGAGGGGGGAGGCGGCTAGGGCGCTGGAGGAGATGGCGGCGGCGGCCGGAGGGGGCTCCTCCTCCTCCTCCCCCTCCCCTGCCGCGGCCTCGGCTGGCGCCGCCCGCGGGGCCTCCGCTGCTGCCGCCCCCGCTCTCGCCGCTCCCTCGTCGACGCTCGCCGCGGCGGCCGACGTCCTCGCGTCGTCGTTCTCGGCCCCAGACCGCCGGGTCGCGCTCGACGCCCTCTGCCGCGCGGTCTCGCCTCCCTCCCCGGCCGCCGCTTCCGCTCTCTCCGGCTCCGGCGAGGAGGAGGCGCGCCCGGCTCTCATGGCCGCCTGGCCCCACCTCACGGCGGAGGAGCAGGTGGAGCTCCTGGACGCGGCGGAGGCCGGTACGAAGAAGAAGACGAAGAATGATGACGGAGGCAGCGGCGCAAAGTCGCCGGTGCCGGCCGCCGCGGCCGCCGCCGCGCTCGTCGCCGCCGCCGTCTGCCGCGGCTCCCCCTCCCTTGTCGCCCGCGCCGCGCGCCTCCTGGACGCGGAGGCCGAGGCGGCGGGCGCGAATGCACCGCCGCCCTCCTCGGCCGCGAGGGCAGCGAGGGTCGCGGCGGCGCTCATGCTTGGCGACGTCGCCGCGGCCGAGGCCGCCGTCGGCGTCTCCGCCGCGAGGCAGCTCAACAAGAATCCTTTCTCTTCCGTGCCGGACCCGCGCCTCGTCGCGTTCGTCTCGTCGCACGACCCGCGGGACCCGCTCCCCGGGCTGTGCGCTCTGGCCGAGGCCTGGGTCCGAGAGGCGGCGCTCGGCGGCTGCCGCCCCCCGCCGTCGCCGTCGCCGACGTCCTCCCCGTCCGACTTCTCGCTCGCGAGGTGGGCCTCGAGCCCGGCCGTCGCGCTGAGGCTCGCCGCCGGCGAGCAGGCCAGCGCCGCCAGGGCCGCGGCCGGCGCGGCGGGGAGGGCCGCGTCGGGCGTCGGCGGGGCCCTCGTGGCCGCCGCCGCCGGGGCCAGGTCTCTCGCGGGGGCGCTCGCCTCGTCGCTCCGCCCGAAAGCCGGGGCGGGGAGCGAGGGACGAGGCTTCTTCCGGGGAGAGGAGGGAGGAGAAGGAGAGAGGGACGACGGGGTCGGGGCCGCCTACCGCGCGCGCTTCTACGGCTCCGACGGCGAGGAGGAGGAGGAGGGGGAGGAGGAGGAGGCGGAGGAGGGAGAGGAGAGCTCTGCAGCCGCCGCCGCCGCGCCCCCTCGTGCTTCTCCTCGCCGCCGCCCTTCCTCCTCTGCCTCCTCCCTCCGGCAGAAGCAGCAGCAGCCGCTGCCGCCGCTCCCGATCGAGGCCGCCAAGGCCAAGACGGTCGGCGAGCTCGCCGCGGCCTACGCCCGCGCCACCGACGCGACGGCGTGGAGGAGCTCGCCGCTGCCGCCCGACGCTGTCAGGCCGCTGGAAGGGGAAGACGACCTCTGGCTCGGCACCGCCGCGGCGCGCGGAAACTCGTCGTCGCCGCTCTCTGCACTGCTCCGCGGCGCCTCGTCGTCGTCGTCGTTGTCGTCGCTCGCGCGGGCCGTCGCCGGAGGCGTCCTTCTCCTCGGGGCGGCCTTTTCCGTGACCCGCGCCGTGACCGCAGGGTCCGTCTTCCCTTCCCTTGGGAGGGGGGCGGAAGCGCCGGTGGCGACGACTGCCGCGGCTGCCGCTGCCGCCTCCCCTCTCTCTGCCAAGGAGGCCAAGTCCCTGCTCTCTTCGTTCCAGTCCGCAAAGGCCCAGGCCTGCGGCCCTTCTTCCCCTTCCTCCTCTTCTTCCGAAGCTGCTGCTGCTGCTGCTGCTGCTGCTTCCCCTCTCGAAAAGGTCCTCTCGGGGAAGCTCCTGGCCGAGTGGAAGGGCAGGCAGCGCGACCTCGAAGGGTGGACGCTCTCTTACAGGACGAAAAAACTCAAGGTCGTCGAGGTTGTCGCTCCGCCCTCGTCCTCGGCGAGGGGAGGCCTCTTCTCTTCCGAAGGCGCCAACAGGGCTGTCTTCCTCGCCCGCGTCGAGGAGAAGGTGACGCTGCGGGACGAGGACGGCCTCGTTGTCGACGAGAGCGACGCCGGGTACGACGCGCGGTTCGTCGCGGAGAGGAAGGGGAACGGGGAGTGGAAGCTGAGCGAGTGCTTTCTTTCTTGAAGAAAGAAAAAGGTTTTCGCAAAAAGAAAGAGAGAAGAGAAATAAGAGAGGAAAAGAAAAACACACGAAACACCATTTGCCCTACTTTTTTGTTTGCATGCGAAACTAAACGCAGAGAGATATTTTTTCAATGTCAGTTCGGGGATAAAGACAACACCGCGCGCGCGCGGGGGTAGGGGAGTTTTTTTTTTGTGTGTGAGTGTAAAAACGAGGTCGAAAAGAAAGAAAAGGAAGAAAAAAATCATTTTCGAAGAACCAATCAGAAGGCCTTTTTCCCTTGAACGCTCTCTCTCCTGGTTCCCTTTTCTCCTTTCCACGTTGTCGCGCCTCTCGACATCAGCCATGCCGGCGGCATGCCTTGCCTCGGGCAGCAGCAGCAGCACCTTAAGCTCTGCTGCTGCCCGCAAGCGCAAGCACGGCAGCTTCAGCGGCGTCGCCGCGCTCTCGTCGATGATGGCGGTGATGACACTGCTTCTCCTCCTCTTTGCGTCTCCTTCTCCGGCGCTTGCTTCCGGGGAGCGCCGCTCCCTGCTGCAGAAGATGGTAAGTTTGTCAAGTTTGTGAGAGCTTTGGGAGGCGCTGCAGCGCAGTGCCTCCCAAAGTAGAGAGACGGGCGGGAATCGGCATTCGCGAATTGGCTAGCTGTGTGCTGTGCCAGCTCGACGACGCCGACGAACGGGAGCGTCGTCGCGAATGAGAATCGGATACCTTCCCGCGTGCCATTCTCTCAGTGCGAGGCTTGCTTGAATCGTTCGACTCCATCGGTGACCCATCGATACAAATTTCTGCAATTCTTCCCCGGGGATTGGTGCAATTTCGCTCGAAAAGACCTCGGATGCGCGTGCCCGATGTTTCGTTTCGAGCCCGCTTTTTTTTGGGCGCCCCACCCCTTGGCGACAGCACGCTCACGAGAGTCGAACCTCTCCCCGTCTTGCGCCAAAAAATAATAATAATCAAGGTCTCGTCCATCGACCCGGACTCCCCGATCCCCGACTCGCCCCCGGACGCCGTCGCCTCCCCGGCCATGGCCACCAGCGCGGCCGCCTCGGCGGCCGCGGCCGCGTCCAAGGCCGGCGAGAGCAAGCTTCCTCCCTTTGACGGCGTCGCGCCGCCGGCGCCGCCGCAGAGGCGCCTGCAGCCGACCGCGACGGCGCCCAAGGTCTTCCCGGCCGCGGTCGTCGACGTCTCGGGCGCCGCCGCGGCGGCCCCGGCTGCTCCTTCTTCGCGCGTTTCCTCTCCCGCCGCCGCTTTGGCCCCGGAGCCCTCGACCTGGTTCCCGGCACCGAAGCAGCCAGACAGCGCCTCGGCCGCCTCACCGGCGGCGGCGAGGGCCAAGGCGCTCGCCGGCGTCGCCGTCGCGCGGCGAGTCGCCGAGCCCCTGACCCCGGGCGCGCCCCCGCTGCCGTGCAGGCTCCCGCTCTACGTCGACGGGTCCCTGCTGACCGACTGCGCCCCTCTGGGAGGAGCCCCGGCGCCGGCGCTCTCGTGCTTCGCGCGCGGCGCCCTCGGGCCCCAGCGCTGCTCGCAGGCCGCCGGCAGCGGCGCACGCGAGGCGCTCTCGGACCTGCTCGCGCGCGGCGGCCCGGCCCTCGGTGACGGCGGCCAGGGGGCCCTCTGCTCGCTGCCCTCGATGCCGCAGGTGGCCAAGGCGACGGGGTGCGACGCGGGCCTGCTGTGCCAGCCGATGGAGGCCGGCCCCCTCCGGGGGACGCGGTACGGCTTCTGCTCCGGCGGCGGCGTCGCGCCCGGGAACGCTGTTGCCGCTCCCGGAGGGGGGGGGGGCGGGCGGAAGGGCCGCGCCACTGAGGGGACGGCTGCCGTGCGCGTCGCCCGCGCGCGGAAGACGGCCGACGGCCGCGACTGCCGCCTCCCGCTGTGGCTCAACGGCACCCTGCTC
>Ga0210003_1004031_pt1 | contig 11728 bp, 13 predicted proteins | sample LantaG_FD_182804 | JGI IMG/M metagenome (GOLD analysis project Ga0210003, IMG submission 182804) | Deep subsurface microbial communities from Baltic Sea to uncover new lineages of life (NeLLi) - Landsort_02402 metaG (SPAdes) (version 2) | ecosystem: Environmental > Aquatic > Marine > Oceanic >...
CTCTCCCCCCCCCCCCTTCCATCCCCCTTTTCTGCCCGACAGCCCGATTGGTTCACTGTCAACGGCCGCCAATTTGCCGATGGCTATTCGCTGAGTGACCGCGCCACACTCGGAGACCTCGTTCCGCTCGCATTGACGATCACGCTGCCGCTCCTGGCCGCAGTCGCCGCACTCAGCAGCTGCCTGTGGTGGTCTGCGCGCCAGAAACGGCGCGGGCGCGACTTCTGGGGGCGGGCGACTCGCGTGGACTCGCTCGCTGCCGCCGTCGCGGCCGCGCGTAAGGGCGACGCCGCGTCCGCGTTCGCGCTGCTGCTGGACCCGATCAAGAGCGGCGGCGCCGGCAAAGGCGGCGCGGGCGGCGCCGCCAGAGGCTTCGACAGGCTTGCCAGCGACTGGAAGATCGACTCCGCCACGCTTGAGATCGCGCGCGACGAGTCCGGGGCCCCCGCGGTGCTGGGCGTGGGCGCGGCGAGCATCGTGTACCGGGGCGTGCTCAACGGCGTGCAAGACGTCGCGATCAAGCTGTTTACCAAGCCGCTCGACGACGCGCTTGTGGCGGACGGGGCGGACGACAGTGGCGGGAGCGGCAGGTCGCCGCGTCCGAGGGTCCCGAGCAGCGGCCTGCGGGGGCTACTGGGGCGGTGGCGGCCAAGCGGCGGCGACGCCGCTGCCAGCGGCGCGCGCAAGCCGCCGAAGAGCCCCTCTGCCGAGCCCGACGACAGCGCGGCGACCCCCCCGCCCGCTTCCCAGCAGTCCCAGAAGTCGACTCCTCGGGTCGCGCGGCAGCTCGAGGAGCTCGCGAGGGAGGTCACGTTGATGCGCGCTTGCCGCGACAAAAACCTGGTGAGCTTCGTGGGCTTGTGCCTCTGCGAGGGCCATCCCGCCATCGTTTCCGAGCTGATGCTCAACGGCAACCTCTACAGAGCGCTGGCGGGTGACGCCGGGCGCCGGTTTGGGTGGGCCCGCGCGTTCGACCCCGTCGGCCGCCCGCTGCCCAACAGCGGCCTCTCCCGCCGCATCGCGCTCGACGTGGCGCGCGGCTTGACCTACCTTCACTCGCGCGGCGTCGTCCACATGGACCTCAAGTCGCCGAACGTGCTCCTGTCGCGCGCGTGGGAGGCAAAGATTGCGGACTATGGCGTCTCGCGTGTCCTCCGCGACCGCCACGTTTCCACCCTGCGCTCTGCCGTCGGTACCCTGTGCTGGGCCGCGCCCGAAGTTCTCCTGGGCCGACCCGTCAACGAGAAGGCGGACATCTACTCGTTCGGCGTCTTGCTGTGGGAGCTGAGCTCTGGCGAGCCGCCGAGCGGCCGGCACCTGCGTCCGCTGGAGGCCCCCGCCGAAGCCCCTCAAGTGGTCGTCGACACGATCGCGCGCTGCTTGATGGAGGACCCGAACGCGCGGCCCGCCGCGGCAGACCTGGTGGCCTTGTTCAAAAATATGGGCGAAGAAGGCTGAGGAGATTTTGGAGGCGCTGGCAGTGCCGACAGTTTCAAGTTTTTTTTTCACATGGTTGTATCTGTAGTCTCGTTTCTTCGACGCTGTCGCCTCTAGAGACGATCCCGCGGACCCTCGCCTGACGACCGCGAGCACGGCGGCGCTGAGGACGGCCGCCGAGGCGGCGGCGCCGGCGACTTTGAAGCCGCCGCCGCTGTTTCTCGAACACTTCGCGTGGGAGCGCCACCGCGTCTGCGGCGACTCAGCCCAACCTCGACGGCGCCTCGTGCTCTCCCTCTCTGCTCTCTCTCTCGCTCCCGCTCCCGCGCTCTGTCTACATGACGCTGCAGCACCCGAGGCAACCAGCAATCTCGGCTGCAACGCCCCTTTCCCTCGTGCTCTTCGCCTCGGCCATCGCAGCCCAGACTGCCTCGTCCTCTTCCTTTTCCCTCACGGCGTCGAACTCGGCGAACGTGCCCTTTGTCAACAACGCTTGCAGCCTCTTCCCGACCTCTCCCGCCCGGGGCCTCACAGCCGGCCTCGCGTCCCAGCACTCGGTCACCAACGTCCTCACCTCCTCGGGCCACGAGAGCGGAAGCGGAGGCCTGAACCCTCGCGCGACCCTGTGCGCGTAGAGCTCGGCGACGCGGCTCAGGTCGCCGGTCGCGCCCGAGAGCACGGCGGCGCCGATGGTCTTTCTCGATAAAAGCTCCCAGATGACGGTCCCCAGAGAGAACACGTCGGCCTGCTCGTTGTAGGGCAAGGACAGCGTGACTTCGGGGGCCATGTAGCTGCGATTTTATATGTTGGAGGGGTGAGAAAAAGGGGTGAGAAAGGAAGCAGGAAAAAAAGAGGGAAAAAAATGAAACAGAGAGTGAAAAAACTTCATTCCTCACAGGTAGCTCCCCGTCTTCCCCGTGAGGGCGTAGACCCTCCTGTTGGTTGCCCTGAGCAGATTCGAGACGGAAATGCGACGGTTGGTCAGAGGCGCGGGCTTTTCAGACGCCGTAGCTGCAGCGGCTGCGAGGGGCGTGGAGGACGAGGAGGTTGGCTTGGCCTCGCTGCTACTCGCTGTTCGCTCGGCCGCGCCGGCGCCCGTCCACTTCGACAGCGCCGTCTCGAGCTCGCTCGCGGCCCTGGCGACGCGGGGGTCGTTCATGCGCTGGCCCGCGTCGGCGCGGAGCATCTGGGCCTGCACCGCGGAGACGCGGCGGTCTCCCAGCTTGTCCTGTTGCTGAAGAGCTTGAGCTGCAGCAGCAGCCGTCGCCGTCGTCGCCGACGCTTCCTTTTCTTTCCCTGCGAGGACGGAAGCAAGGCTCGAGACGTACCGCGGCAGGGCCGACCTCCTCGTGGCGATGTCCGGGGAGACGAATGACACGGCGAGGCCGAAGTCCGCGAGCTTGGCTTCGGGCCTCGGCGTCGTTGCTTCCTTTCCCTTTTCGCCCTCCTCCTTCGGGGAAACGGCGGCGGCCTCTGCCTTGTTGCTCCCCGTCGCCGCCGCCTCCGCTGCTGCTCTCGCGGGGGGGTAGATCTTCCTCTCTTTCGCCCTGGGCGCCTCGGTCAGGAGCACGTTCTCGAGCTTCAGGTCCCGGTGGAGGATCACGGGATTGGCTCCTGTATTTTTGGGTTGTTGATTTTATGGAAGAGAGTGAAAGAGATGAAAAAAAAAGGCAAGTTTTTTTTTTCTCTCTCTCCTTTCTTTAAAACTCTCTTTTTCTCTCCCTCTCTCTCTCGAAAACTCAAGAAGACCCCCCCCAACAAACTCACCGTGGAGGTACGCGAGCCCCTCGGCGATCTGCGAGCCCCATCTCGCGGCGTCCTCGTGCGTGTAGTGACACTGGATGGATCCCACGGGCGAATGCTGCTTCGAAGGAGATGGAGCAGAGCTCGAGGAGGGGGAGCTCGTCGAGGGATGCTGCTGCTGCTGCTGCGGCGGCGGCGCAGAAGTCAAGCTCGCCCTCTTCGCCTCCGTCTGCGCTGCCACGATCCTCTTGAGCGTGCCCCCACCGACGAAGGCCTGCACAATGTAGCAGTGTTCGTCTACCAGCGGTCCTCCTTTTTTTTGGGTGGGGTGGGGGAAGTTGTAAACGTTTTTTTTGGAAAGAGAGGGAGGATGGGGGTCGGGAGGATGGAGGTTGAGTTCGCCGCCGCCGCCAGAAGAACAAGCAGAGGAAGCAGGGGCTCCATCCTCCCCCCCCCTTTGGCGTCAATCCCCCCCGAACCCCGAATCCAAAATCTCCCCTTTACCTCTGGTCGACTGGCTTGCCCCGACGCCGATGTACTTGGTGATGTACTTGTGGCTCAGGCCGCGGAGCACCCGCGCCTCGTGCGCGAGGTCGACGGCGTCGAGCGCCGACCCGCGACGGAGGCGCTTGACGGCGACCCTCGTGGGCAGCGTGCCGGCCGGGGAGCCGTGGGGGGTGTACTCCGCGACCTCGACTGTTTTTTTTTGAGCGTTATTCGGGTTTTTCGGGGGGAGGGAAAAAAAGGGTGAAGCATAGAGCAAGCAGGGGGGAGAGGGAGAGGGAGAGGAAGGGGAAGAAGGATAGGAAGGGGATCGAGGAAAAAAACGAAGACTGAATCCTCTCTCAAGACTGAATCCTCCATCGTCATCAAAACCCGCTGCTCACCCGTCGCGAACGACCCGGCCCCGATCCGCTTGAGGATCATCAGGGAACTCTCCGGGATGAAGGCCTCGTCGCCCACGAGCTTCTGGAAGGCGTGGAGCTTCAGGGGCGGAGCCGAAGGCGCCGTCGCAGCCGGAGCCGGAGGTTGAGCATTGACGGCTGTAGCTTCGGGCGGTGCTGAAGATGATGCCGCTGCGTTGCCCGCTGGAGCCTGGGTCGCCAGCGGCCTGGTGTCCGAATGCTGCTTCCAGAGCGCCTCGTAGGCGTTCTTGGCCTGGGCGTACGCTGGAGGCTGCTGCTGCGAGGTAGGCTTCGGAGGAGCTGGAGCTCCTGCTCCGGCGACGACGACGGCATCTCCGGTCATCGCCTCTCCCTTTCCGTCGGCCTCTTCCGAGGGCATAGCAACCGTCTCTCCCGTTTTCGGGACGAAGAGCTCGTTGACGCTGACGAGGGCGTCGTGTGCGGCTTGAAGAGGCTCGCCGCGACGCCGAGAGAGAGAGACAGAGAGACAGAGAGGGAAGCCTTCACGTGCAGTAGAGGGATGCGGGGAAAATGTATCAGGGAAGGGAACACTTTTTTTTTGTTCCCGCTCGACGAGAATTCTCTTTCAGTTTCACTTTACTTCGCTTCTTTTTCTTCTCCCAGCAGCAAGACTGCCTCTCGCTTTTCCTTCTCGCAGCGTCCGCTCTCCTCTCGGAGCCTCTCTCTCAAGTGCAGCGTAGCAGAAGTAGCACGCGAAAGCTTAGAAAGTGAGAGAGAGAAAAAGAGAGAGAGAGAGACCTCCTCCAATGTCGTCGTTGACCGACCTGCGTGCGCCTCCCGCTTTCTCGGGCCCTTCTCCCGCCGCGGTCGCCCTGGGAGAGCGCGTGTTGGCGCAGTATAAGGCTCGACGGGCCACAGCTGCCTCTGCTGCAGCAGCAGCAGCCGGAGCGAGGTGAGAAGGAATGTTTTTTTTGGTCTGAGCGGCGGCATTGGCGGACGAGAAAAAAACTCGTTCTCAACGACTCTCTTCTCCTTCTCTTCCTCTTCCCCCTCCGCGACAACAGCTCCTCCTCCCTCTCCGCGCCCGTGACCCCCCGCGAAGGAGGAGGAGACGGAGCCGCACACGAACCCTTCCACTACAGCGCCTCTTCCGCCTTCCGCTATCACGGGGCCAAAGGGAAGCAGCAGCAGCAGCGGCAGCAGCAGGGGCGGGGGCGGGCCTCGGCCCCTTGCTCCCCCGTCAGGTTTTTCGCCGCCTCTTCCTGCTCGGCCACCCCGGCCCCGGCTCCAACGCCAAAGCTCTTCCTCGGGAAGATGCAGGCCGGCGCTGCAGCCGCCGCTGCTGCTGCTGCTGCTGCTGCTCCGCCGCCGCCGAGGAAAAATCCTCCCACCACTGCTCCTCCGAGGCTCGACCTCGTCCTCTTCTCCTCGGAGGAAAGGGACGACGAAGAAAACAAACAGCAGCAGGAGCAGCTGCAGCAGCACCAGATCGTCATCGACGCCCTGACCTCGCACGCCTGCGCGCTGGCGGCCGACCGGGACTCGCTGGCGCGCGAGGCGCGGGAGACGAGGCGGCAGCTCTGCGCCATCGGGGCGAGGCTCGCGGCGATCGAGGTGGCGACGGGGGCGGCGGGCAGGACGAGGAGGGCAGCGGCTCACGCCGTTCCCGCTCCAGTCGCTGGAGGCGCCGTCCCTCGGCAGCAGCAGCAGCGGGGGCAGCCGCCGCCGCCGCCGCAGCAGCAGCAGCAGCAGGCGGCAGCGGGGAAGATGAGGGCGGCAGCAGCCCCTCCCCCTCGGTCAGCTGCCCCTCCTCCTCTGCAGAGGAGGACGAGCGCCCCCCCTCCTCCAGCGATCGCACCGGCGACAGCAGCAGCGGCTCCCTCCTCTTCCGCTTTTTCTCGTTCTTCTCTTCCGTCGGGCCCGCTCGACAGGGTGAGGGCGGTCGCGGCGGCACTCGGATGCGGCGCCATGGCGGCGGCTCCTTCTCGCTCGTCGACCTCTCCAACCTCGGCGGCGGCGGCCCCTCGGCCGCCCAGCCCGTCGAGGATCCCGAGGATCCCGACAGCGGCTCCGGCCTCCTCTTCTTCTTCTTCTTCTTTCGAGAGGCCCCCCTCTCCGTCTCGGATTCCGAGGCCGCTGCTCGGGCCGACGGCAGCAGCCGCCTCGGCGCCCCCTGAGCGACGGCGGCAGCACCTCGCTCCCCCGTCGCCGTCGCTGCTGTGGCCGACTCAAAGCCGGCGGCAGCCGCCCAGGCCGCCGCTCTTCTCCTCTTCGTCTTCCCAGAACCAGAATCGCACATCGATGCTCTCTCCGAAAGCAACAGCAGCGGCGTCAGCTCCCCCCTCCGCACCGGAGCGGCGGCGGCAGAGGGAGTTTGGTGGTGTCCTCCAGCGGCAGCTCCCCTCGACGACGCCCTGCTCGACGACGCCGCTCCGCGCTGCGGCCGCGGCTGTGGCTGCAGCCGTCTCTTCTTCTTCTGCTGCTAATCGACCTGCTTCCCCGTCCCGCTCGGCGTTTGGGAGGTCTTTCCCTTCCTCTCCGGCGAGGCCTGCGAGGCTGGAGCATTGCGGTGGCAGCAGCAGCTGCAGCGGGTTGATATGAGGTTTTGGGTTTTTCTTTTGTAGAGGAGGCAGAGAAAAAAATGCAAGAGAAAAAAACACCGACTTGACCTCGACCCCCCCCAAAAAAGGTTTTTCCCCCCTCGACCTGTTCTTCACCGCAAGTCGGGAGTCTGGAATTTCTTGATTCTGTTTTCGTGCACGAAAACAGTTTTGGCAGACGGAACGCTTTTTCCCTCTCGCACTTTTTCTCCTCTGCTCTCTTTCTCGAGAGCCCCCTTTTTTTCAACACTCGGTCGAGCCCCGCGCTGGGCTCATCCCCCCCCTTCCTGACCCCCCCTCCCCCCTCTGGAGCTTCATACAGCGAGCCATGCGCTCTTCGTTCGCAGACAGGGTCGCGAGCATCGCGGTAAGTCGTTCCAAAGGCGGGAGAGAGAGAGAGATTCCGTCGAGAAAGAAGCAAAAAAAGAAACGCGAGCGAGAACGAAAGCGAGAAGAGGGCCGCCAGCAGCGGAAGGGAAGCAAGAGAGGAAACCTCGTCTGCGCGATTGCGCTCTTTTGCGCTCGCTCTCCGCGCGCGCTCAACCTCCCTAGTCGTAGAGGACATTTGGTTCTTTCTTCTGGGGCGAAGAGCTGGTGAATCAAGACGACGCTCGAGTGTGCGCGGGGCCTGGAAGGGGCTCGCTTGAAATCCCTTTGCCGTCTCTCTTTTATTTTTTTCCCTTCTTGTTCCTTGCTCTTTTTTGCTTCGCGTTTCGAAACCCTCCAGCGCCTCTTCTGTCCCTCGACCTTCGGGTTTTTTTCGGTAGTTGCATAGAACACGGTCTTGCGCTTGGTCCCATCGAAGCAGAAATACGAAAAGTCTGTACCTGCGGTACCGAGCCCGACGTTTCTCTCTCTCCCATGTGCTCAAAACGGAAGAAAAAAATTCAAACCATCTCCCTCCCTCTCAACAGAACGCCAACGATGAGCTCGCCACCGCAGCGCGCCGCGCCACGGCCGCCTGCGCCGCGCCCGCGCCGGCGCCCACCGCCTTTGGCTCGCAGGCGCCCAATTCCAAGTTCCTTAACGTGAGTTTGTGGAGAGCGTGGGAGGAGAAGCCTCATTGAGGCGCGCGGGGAGGGGTGGAAGCTCATAATCGTGTTTCCCTTTTCGCCATCTCTTCGTTTTTTCCGCCCGCTTTTTTTCATGAACTTTCCACCTCACCCCGCTCTGCCTCGTCACTCACTGCTTCCCCCTCAACCACCTGCCAACTCTCCCTCCCCTAGATCTTCGACTTCGAGACGCCCTCGGTCTTCCTCGGCGCGGACGGGCTCCTCGGAGACACCCTGGCCGGGATCGACGGCGGCGGAGAGGCCTCCTGCCTGTGGAAGGCCTGCCCGACGGCCGACGACCTGGCTCTTGCTGTCAGGGGCCACGGCGGCGGCGAGGAGGCGGCGGCGGCAGAGCCCGGAGCGAGGGCCGCAGAGACGAACGACGACTCCGGCGCGTCCACGGACACCGCGGTCGGCGCCCCCCCCAGCTCGAGCAGCGGGTCCGGCTTCGGAGGAGGAGGGGCCGGCGGTTCCGGCAGCGGTTCCGGCAGCGGCAGCGGCAGCAACAACAGCGACAGGAACGACGACAACGCCACGACGACGACGAAGAAGAAGAGGGCCGCTCCGGCGACGACGGCCAAGGCCCCGCGCTCGCCCACGTCCTCCGTGGCGAGGAACGAGAGGCGTAGGGAGCAGCGGAGGCAGCAGCAGCAGCAGTTGCAGCGCGCAGCCTCCGCCGCCGCCGCCGCTTTGGGCGCCGCCGCCGTTGCCTCGGGCGCTGCTCCCGTCGCTGGAGCCGCCGCCGATGCCCCCGCCGCCGCAGTCCTAAGCGCGAAGGAGGCGATCGCCGCCGCCGCCGCTGCTGCCACGGCCGCAGCAGAGGCGCTGATCCAGCAGCAGCAGCGGAAGCAGCAGGGAGTCGCCACCCCGGCCCCCGCCGCCGCCGCCGCCGCCGCCGCCGCCAAAGACGCCGTCGGCGCTCCCCCGGCCCCAACTGCCGTCTCGGCCCCGCCGGCCTCGCTCTCCCCGATCCGCGCCAAGCGCACCGCGCTTCCGCGCAAGAAGAGGGCGCAGCTGTCCCTGAACGTCGAGGACAAGGGCAGCAACGCCTCGAGCAGAACCGCCGACGACAGCGGTGGCGGGGGCGGCGGCACTCCCAAGGCCGCCGCGTCGTCGCCGCGCGCGGGAGGGAAGAGGGCGTCCCCCTCCGGGAAGTCGTCCCTCGAGGACGCCGCCGCAGCGACGGCGGCTGCAGGGAGCCCCAAGAAGCGCAAGACCGCGGCGGCCAAGAAGGAGCAGCTGGAAGCAGCAGCCCAACAGCAGCAGCAGGAAGCAGCAGCCCAACAGCAGCAGCAGCAGCAGCAGCTCTTTCCTCCGTCGGCCTCGGACGAGACAGCCCTCGCCTCTGCTCCCGCCGCAGGCTCTCCGGCGGCGAAAAAGCCTCGGCGCAGCGGCGGCGGCGGCGGCGGCGCCCCGCTGCAGCGGAGCTCCCCTCCTCTCCGCTGCTCGTCTTCCCCGCGCTTCCCTGCCATCCAGGCAAGGCTGATGCACCCCTCGGCGGTGCTGCTGTCGATGGGCGACGCCGAGGAGTCGTGCAGGCGCGCGGTGTTTGGCGGGGAGAGAGAGAGCGGAGGAGAGGACGGCGGCGGCGCCGACGGCGACGGCGGCGGCTGCGGCAACGGCGGCGGCGGCAACACGAGCAGCAGGAACAACTCCGACAGCGGCGTCAGCGACGCCTCGGCGCTCGAGGCGATGACCGGCGTCGTCAACGAGGACGGCGTGACGCTGCTGGCGGCCAGGGCGGTCGCCCCCGAGGCCGAGCTCGAGGGGAGGTGAGTTTCATTTTTTTTTCCGCTTTTCGTTTTGCTTTCAAAAAAAAAGAAAAGGGAAAAAACTCACTTTTCCCCCCCTCAAAAAAAAAAAAACTCAAGGTCCCGCGCCGAGCGCGTCGCCCGCTTCCGCGAGAAGCGCGCCCGGAGGTCCTTCACCAAGACCATCCGCTACGAGTCTCGGAGGGCCTATGCCGACGTGCGGCCAAGGTTCAAGGGGCGGTTCGCCTCGAAAGAAGAGGTCCTCGAGATGAAGGCTGCCGCTGCCGCCGCGGCCGCCGCCGCTCCTGCTCCTGCTTCCGACGCTACTGCTGCCGCCGCCGCTGAGGCTGTCGCTACCGCCGAGGCTGCTGCTCCTGCCCCTCTTGCCCTTGCTTCTTCTTTCCTCGCTCCTGCTGCCGTCGTCCCGAGCGCCTCCACCTGCGACGTGGTCGCGGCATTCGAGCTGTGCGCGGAGTGAGAAAAGAAAGAAAGAGAGAAAGACTTTTCCCCAACAACGACAACTAGAGCAAAAAAGTGACAGCCCAGCCCCAAAACAAAATTTTTTTCAATCCATTCATTGAAACAAAGCCCCACCAAACCGCAACGCAGAATGGGGAGCTCGCCTCCTCGTTTTCGTTTGGCGCTGTTCCTATGCTTGCGCGCAAAACATCACCACCACCACCCCACACCAGATTATTTTTGATTCGTCCCCCTATTCATCCGATTTTTAACCTCAAAATTCTTTCGACAGCCACACACCATTTACATAAGAAATCTTTTTTGCCTTGACACATTTGACGCACACAACAACAGCAACACAATAACATTTGATTTGAAACATTGAGGAGGTGGAGAGACTAAGCGACGGGGGATATGGCGCGCGTTTGGCGCGGGGTTTAAGAAACGGCGGCGAGGAGGGGAGAGAGAGGGGCGAGAGAGAGCGCTCTGAGGAATCAAAAAACCCTCGCGCAACTCGCCCTTTCTTTCGTTTCCACGCCCCCCTTTTTTTTGAATCACTTTTCTTTTTCTGCGCAGCCGTTCCCTTTTTTCTCTCAAACATTTTTCCAAACAATTCGCCGCAGGGCAACGACGGGAGCGCGAGGGGGAACAAAGAAAAACAGCGGGCCAACAAAACAACTTTTTTCCGGGGGGGGGGGAGGCGGGAGGGGGGGGACAATACTCAGAACGAATTCTTTTTGGGATCTTCCTCATTTCCCTCCCTGCCATCTTCCTCACTCCCCTTACCTCACCTCAACAACAACTCGGGCCATCAAAACAATTGTAACATCTTGAAATCGACCAAACACTTCGGCTCGGGAAGCGGCCCCGAGAACCCTAAAAAGATAGGCTGTTTCTTCTCTCTTCCTCTTTCTCTCCCTTTCTGATCTTCGGAATGCACGCAACAGCATCACTTCGTTTTACATACAGGGAGGTCTCGAGAAAAATGAGAACTACAGAAGAAAAAGAAGAGCGACAAATGGCTTTCCTTGAAAATGAAGAAGCGAGATTTCTTCTTCTCCGCAGCGAGAGAAAGAAAAGAAAACAATTCCGAAAACATCAGAGAGAGAGAGAGCTCCGTTTCGATCACGGACCACCGCTCGAGCACGGCGACGAGAGCCTCGCCGCGGCCTCGACAACGTCAGCTGCTGCTGCTGCAGCAGCGGCGGCAGCAGAAGCGGCAGCCGAGGAAGCGGCAGCGCTCCTCGGGGCTGCCGCCGCCACCACTGTCGTCCTCCTGGTGCCGAGGAGGCTTTGCCCTCCTCCTGCTCCTCCTCCGGAAACCAGCAGATTTCCGCCTTCGTCGCCGTCCGCGATCTCGCAGCTCGCAAAGGGGCTCATAGGCGGGGCAGGGTGGCCGTGCGGAGAATCCGCCGCCGCCGCAGCTGCGGAGGAGGAGGACGCGCCGCGGCTCTGCTCGCCCGTTGCGCTAAAGGGCGAGACGGGGAGCAGCGCCGCTCCCGGCCGCTGGCGCGGCGCGGGAGGAGAAGGAGCAGCGGCAGCAGCAGTTTCCTCTCCTGCTGCTGCTGCTGCCGCCGCATGTCCAAACACAGAGGGGGGCAGCGTGACCGTCGGCCTCCTCCTCGCCGCGCTCTTCGCCGCGGCGATCCCGGCCGGCGTCACCGCCGCAGCCGCCACCGCCGCGCGCGCCGCGTCCCTAGCGCCGCTCGAGGCCATCCTGCTCAGCAGCCCGGCGGCCTCCTCCGAGGCCAGCATCGAGGGCGTCGCCTCGGCCAGCCCCAGCGCCGCGGACTCCTCGTGGACCGCCCTGGACATGCGGG